>Ga0208958_1002140_pt1 | contig 17610 bp, 15 predicted proteins | sample RifOxyB1_FD_184032 | JGI IMG/M metagenome (GOLD analysis project Ga0208958, IMG submission 184032) | Soil microbial communities from Rifle, Colorado - Rifle Oxygen_injection B1 (SPAdes) | ecosystem: Environmental > Terrestrial > Deep subsurface > Rock core/Sediment | place: Rifle, Colorado... | reverse complement strand
CGGCGATAATACCGACGAGTCGCCGACATCGGACTCAGTAAACTGAGTTAAGGCGTTGCTGGAATCGCGAGTAAACCCTTTAGTGGATAGTCCGGCGGCTGAATTCTGCGTCCCGGTGTCGGCCACAATCGTATCTGCCGGAGCCGCAATACTATCGCCCGATGTGCCATCAACCAATAGCCCATATCCGACACGGGTTGAATCAGTTGTCCCTGCTCCAGCCGCATATCGTCCCGTCAAGTTGACCATACTGTCCAGCAACACCGAATCAAGGTGGAAGTCGCCCGTCCGCGCAAATTCGATATAGCCGTTAATCAACAGCGAATCGTAAGACGATAACCCCGCCCCACCGGCATCGAACACCCAGTCAGTCCCGTCGTGATACATCATCAAGGTGTCGTTACTGGTCAGGAAATAACAGGTATCGTTTCGACAGGTCAACTTGTAGCGCGGTACGAAAGTTCCCGCCCACGTATCGGCACACAAGAGAACGATCAATAATAATAACCACTTTTTCATCTTAATCTCCAAAGTGTAACCAGCCAAACCAGTAGATAAACACGGTTACGGCCATAAACCCGCCCATAACCAGCCGATCTTCCAACGCGATTCGCTTCTTCATCCTTTCCCCACAATCGAAATAAGGCTGTAAACGGCAAGAATCAAAGATATTATACCCCCGACTACGTAAACGGCCTTAGTTGCCGACGGCCTCTTTTCAAGATTTTCTATCTTGACGTTGTGGGTCGCGCACGGCAAACCATCAAGCGTGTTGTTCATCTTCGAGAGATGCCCCTCGATCTTGCCGGTCGTCTCCCTGAGTTGCCCCGTAATCGCGCTCAGTTCAGTTATAGCCTTGTTCATATCCATCCATTCTCCCGTAGTGACCGGGTATTCTTCGTTTCTGCCGTTCGCCATTCAGTCCTCCGTGTTGATCCCCTTAGACATTATTTTATACTTCCAGATTCACCAAGTTTCTTTCTTGCCTCAGTTTTCTTTTTACGAATAACCGCCTTATCCTTTTCACCAGCCGCCTTAATCCAATTTTCAAGTTCCCTGTCGAGATAGGTCTTGATGGCCTTATAACTAAACTCATTCATATTAAAAGCGACCGGCTTACGGTTACTGAACCTCTGGTCTTTATAGGCATCGTTCCATTTTTTGACCAGCATTTTGGCCTTATCGCTGTCACCATCAATCAGGGACTTGAGTATCGTTTCCTTTTCATTGTCCCGATAATACTTTATCCGATTCTGCATCTGGTAATCGGTCAACAATCGTTGACTGGCATAGTTGGGAAGCGATCCCAGAAATCCACCGATATTATAAGCGTTCCGCTCAGTCGCCAGCCAGAAATCGCCGTACTTATCCCAATCCTGATGAAACCGTGTCCATGCCGTATGGAGTCTATTGAAGTCCGAAACGACTACCGGAAGAAGGTTGAACTTGGATACGTCGGCAGCTTTCAACGCCAACTTCGGAGCCGTCACATCCTCTATTTCTCCAATATCGGACAACATCCCCAACGCGCCGATAGAAGAAAGATTATGCAGGGCTTTCTGCCAAAGATCGTCATCATCTTTGCGATATACCGGCTGACCGGAAAAATGAGTACGGATTAAATTCAAGCCCCATGTGGCAAATGCACCACCGGCATAACCAGCCGCAATCAAGCGAAGAGCCGGGAGCGGATTCCCGCGAGCCACCTCACGAAACATCATGTCCTTAATCAACGTCGCCTGTCGATACCCAAATCGCTTGAAAAGAAACAACCATCGGAATTTGGGGTCGTGCATGACGTACATATCTTTCATAATGTTCTTCTGCAACTGGCTGTCCATCGCAAACCGATACATACCACGCATAACATCATCTTCGTTGAGTGATTGTTTCCAGTCTATCTTGAAATCAGACAGTCGCTTACGCGCCCATCGCCCGTATGCCGTATCTTTCTGCGCGGCCCGATGCCATTTCTTCGAGGCCACCTCGAAAGTCGAAGCCGCCAGCATATTCAAATGTTTGTTGACGCCATAGAAACCAGACCATTTACCGGCGAAATCGGTCATCTTCCCCCAAACACCTTCGGGACGATACCCCGCCATCGCCAGTAATTTGAAGTGGTTGACCGCCCCGGAACGAACGATTTTCGATCTGTTATTGGGATCAAATAAGCGAATACCCCCCAGTGCGGTATTCCAGATACCCATATCAGGGATAATCGAAATTGTCGGCTGGGTTACGTTCAATAACGTCGCCCGCCCCATTCCGATCTTGGTCATAAACTGCAACGATGTCCAGACATCAGTCGCCATCCGCGACATTTCTTTCGGACGATGATCTAATTCAAACTTACCGATGGCAATATCCCATACGTCCTTGACATACTCTGCTTCCTTATAATCCTTTTCCATGATTTTTGATAACAGGCGGGTATATTTTTCGGCTCGCGGCCCAAGCACCTGAGCATAACCGATACGCCGCGCCATGACTTTCGTATAACGGACCAAGACCTTATGAGCATCATGCTCATAAAACTCCGGCGGCAATTCGAGGACACGATGCTTCTCGAACGGTGAAGTCGGAAACGTCTCAGATTCATACCTTCTTTGCAACGCCTTGAACGCATCGAACGGGGTCTTTATATCATCATTGTGCTTCTGAATCCATTCCAATCCCTTCTTGAGATAATCACGATTATTGGAAACCGCCCGAAGAACAATGGCATTGGCGTCAAGTTGCTTTATTTCTTTTTCGGTCGCGCCCGACTTGACCATCGCCTCGCGTTGTTTATCAAGCTCTTTAATTTCCTGCTCGATAGCGTTCAGGTCATTGTTCAGCTTTTCCCGGTATTCATCATTGATAACGCCGGGGAAATAATGTTTCAACTTCCCGATTTTTATGCCGGTTTTCAACCCCTCATTGCGAATCATATCGAGAGTGGCGCGAATACTTTCCGTACCGGGAGCATCGACTTGAAGCATCTCCCGCAATTTATCGCCAGTCCATTTTTTATCGTCGCCCAAACCACCTCTCGCAAACTCGCTTAACCATCTGCCTTCGTTATAGTTAGTCTGATTATCGGCATCAATAAATAATCCAAAAGCCTCTTTCGACTCAGCCAATTTAACGCGGTTCCTGACCTGTTTGAAGAAATCAAAAACCTTGCTGATCTTATCCATGCCCTCACGAAATTGGCTGGTCGCCCCGACCTTCTTATGAGCTTCCTGATTATAAATACGGATAGAGTGATTGATACCCTTTTCGGGTACAATCGTACCCTTTTCCGGTACAACTGTTTTTGAGACGGGGGAGGCGTACTTGGCGGCAAGGTCGGGATAATCGGCAAGGACTTCGGGGGGGACGGGCTTACCCTCACGGAGGGCATCGGAAACAATACCCTTATGAGTCTTTAAACGAGTTGGGGTGCTAACACTTTCGTAACCAAGAGCCAATCCCAACTCACGACCCGGTTTAGCAAATTTTATATTTCGTAAATTGTATTCATCCTTTGCAACAATCAATGAACCATCACGTCGTTTATCAACCAAAAGATTATTTTTTTCGGCAAATTCCCTAATAGTAGATTCGGGTAAAACATCGTTCAGGAAGCCCGGTTTCCCTTTAAGGACTTGTTCCATTTCCCACATATCTGACTTAACTATAATATCCTCATCAAACTTTCCAGTTTTCTTCATAGTGTCAAGTTGTTCTCGATAAGGATTCATTTTATGATATTGATTACGGGTCCCCCATTCTGGTATAATCTCAGATTTTCCAAATTCTGCTTTCGTCATCTCATGCGGTTGTTTACTTTCAACCGGGACTACTTCTTGCTTCCCCTGCGGAAGATACCGACGTAACATATACATTGCATCCGCCGGATCGGAAAACTTCTTTCCAGCCGACTCCATAGCAGACTTGAATACAACCTCAATGTCATAATTATAATCTTCCGCCATCTTAACGGCGTTTTTGATCTTAGTGTATGCCAACTGTTGTTCATGGGTCATTTTGAGGGGGTCGGTTTCTTGACCGACTTTATATAAAGCCTTCCCAACGCTCTGTCCTAAAGCCGTAGGAGAAGATGAATCAATTTCAAAAACAGCAGTATGAAAATCACTGACTTTTTCGGCGGATGGCCCTCCTTCACCAACCCCATAAAGACGATCAATCTGATCTTGGGATAGTTTGCTCTCTATGTCTTTAATGATTTTATCAGCACTGGATGCTTTAATATCATCCATGCTTCCTGATTGTTTTTGTGCATTTTTCCAACGGTTCCAATCATTTCCAAGAATAGATTTCTCAATAGATATATCGCTTGACTTAATGGATTTCTTGAGTTCAAATAACTCATCTTGCGACATATCCCATAATTCTTTAGTTTTTACTTCTCGCTTCCCTTGTAGGACTTCTTCTTTCCCTTTCCGCAGGGCATCGGGCACTCCTTTCGATTTTCTGACATAATCCTGATGAATCACCGCCTGACGATACATAGCCTGTATCTTTAACGGTATCTTGCCTTTAACGGCTGGCCGGATTCCCTTGAAGAATGAAAGGAATGATTTCTTGGCCTGCCGAAACTTCGGCTCAAACGGTTTGGCACCCTCAGCAATATAATTCTTAAGCGCATATTCCGATCCCTCGGTAGCAAACATCTCACCAGCCGATCCCTTACCCTGTATCGACTTATAATACTGCTCAAACTTGGCCCGCTCCGCTTGAGGTAAACGATTATAAAACTCGTGATACCACTCATGTAGAATCGTCTTAGCATCGTGCCCCTGATAAAACTCCATCGTTGTCCGAGCCATACCACGCTCAAGTTTCTCAGTTATCGTTCGACCAAGTATTTCTCCTTTAGTTCCCGGCTCAAGTCCTTCCGCCAAAGCCACTTCTTCCGTCAACGGCATGACCTGATCTTTAATCTTCACGACCGTTCGGGCATTTATATCCGGGTATCTGCCGAAAAGCGATTTACCGAACCGATAAGTATCTTCACTGATCTTTTCTTCTCGATACTTGCGCTCAAAAGTATCAATCGCCGACTCGCGCTCAACCGGCATGATTATCCGCCAGCCGCCCTTGCTTTCCTTGCTCGACAATATATCGCGCTTCTTCAATGATTCAAAAAGCGGCGTTCCCTCATATGATTTGGGCAGATAGAGATTGATTCCTTCGGCCTCGGCCATCTTCTTGGCCCGGTTGAAGAATATCATAGATTCTTTAAGAGGCGTATCGGCAGGTAAAGACTTCATGCGAAATGTTGCTTTCGCCTCACCTTTACGCCCCTTTGTCTTTATTACATCAATAAACTTGGCTAACTGGCGATCTTTGACTTCCCGATCAAGAGTTTCCCATTCGATCTTGACCGCCTCCGAAATAGATTTTCCCTGATCTACATTTTTCTGAATAGCTTTTTGAACATTGTGTTGCGCCTTTATAGCCGCCGCATATCTATCGGCGGTCTTAGGGAGTTTATAAAGTCCATGCGCCAACTTCATGCCAACAATAAATTCAGCCGCATCACCGACACTTTCAAAAGTCGGCATCTGGCCCTCAAGAAGCGGACTACCTATTCCAAACGCCGCCGTCCCAGAGGCGACATCAGCCGCCTCACGAAAGATCGCCTTTGTCCCCGGTTTAACAAGTGCGCCGCCAACCGACATCAGAGTTCCGAGAGCCGTTCCTTTGGCGATACTTTTGATAACTTTCAGGAAATCAATAGCGTCGTCACTGAGAGTTTGTTCCTTCACATTGGCCGCACCTTCATAAGCACCAAGCGCACCAGCCGTTCCCGGTGCCCTCATAACCGCTCTCAATCCGTAGGATTTTTGAGATAGTTCGGCAAGGCTTTTGAATACCGCCTCTTGAGCCGCCTCTTTTGTCATGCCTTTGGCGACCCGATTACGGACAAACTTCCCAAAAGCCATCGGCAATGTCTTTTTCGCAAAGGCATTTCCCATCCCACCGCCAACGGCAAACAGGGCGGCATCGGCAGGCATAGCAAACGACAATATCTGGCCGGACAATTTCTGGAGTTTCGACATCTGGGAAGGGTCAACATTGAAAGTTAATTGTTTATTGGCTTCCTTCAATGTCGGAGTCTTAGATTCCAACTTATATTCGCCGGTTCGTTGGAACCTTTCTTGAGCCTCACGCATTTCTTCCGGGGATTCTAAGGGAGGAGAACCAATCGGCCTATGGGTAGCCATTACCGAGGCAACTAACGGAGATAGGGATTCGTCCCAAGCATACTTCAAAACGTCAAGGCCCTTCTCCAAAACACCCTTCTCTTCCGGCGGTTCCGGGAAATGATAATCCGGGTTCTGTTTCAAAAACTGGTAATATTCGGCAAACCCGACATTCTCCGGGGTCTGCGGAATCAAACCAAGATTGGCCTGCGCCTTCTCGATCTGCCGTTTCTGATATGCCTCAGCCAGTTTTCCCATTATCTACGCGGCCCTAATCCCGTGTTCATAAGTTTTAAACCATAATTTCCGGGAGCCTGTCCAAACGGATATTTCCTCTTATTCTTTTCTTCCCTGTGAATATTGAGAATATCAAAAACCCGCTCAAGTGCTCCGGCAAAATCATCGTCCGACTGATACATATCGGGGTTTTCTATGGCGTGCTTAATGAACGAATCCATTGCCTTGTTCTCTAAAGCATCGTCCTCTTCCTCTATCGGAGCGATTTCTTTTTTGGCAACCAAGTGACTATATAATCCCGGATACTTGCGCCTGAAAGATTCGGGATCATTCGTGGCGTGAAATAGGTTCAAAGCATTTCCAGTAAAAACCTCATCCGGCGACGGCCCCTTGCCCCCGGAAGCTATTTGAGTATTCCGAGTTCTGCTGGCCCGTTCCGCCGTGCCCTCAGCCACTTGTACTTTAGCCTTCTGGACAGCCACATCTTCCTGATGCTTCTTCATTAGAATATCAAGAGCTTCTTTATCGAGGCCGCTTTCAATCCCGATCTTCTGCAAGGTTTCCGAAAGCCCCCGTTGTTTACTGGTCTGACGGGCGGCCTTTCCAGCCTCAACCCCGCCTATCATATTGGCAAACTTGGCCCCGGCATTCCTGCGCCGACCGGGACGTTTACTACTGATGTCCGCAATATAGGCAATCGAGGTAAGAATATTCTGGATCGGATCGGCCAGACGATTAAACTTACTTTCCGGCTTATCGTACTGTTCAAAAGCCGATCCTATTGCCGACCGTTCTTTGCCAAGATTGGCGGATGCTTGTTCGGCCAACTGCCCCTCGCCACCGGAAACGAGTTGCTGGAGTTCAAACAAGGCCTGACTCAAATCATTCTCAGGCTGGTTCTGTTCCATATTCCCGGAAACACCCATCATGTAATTCCGATCCGGCATCCTGACAGGCATTAGGCACCCCCTCCGCCAGTCGCGATACTGGCTCCACTACGTATCATCTGAGAAATAGCGTTGACATAATCGAGGGCACCTGTCTCGTCCTGTTCTTTATTCATATACAAATTACCGTACATATTGGAAAGCATCGAGAAAATATCCTGTCCGCCTTGAAGCCCGACCAGTTTAGACTCAATGTTTTTCTGACGCAGTTCTCGCCCAAGACCAAGTTCACGCTCAAAAGTCGGAGCCAGTACCTGATTCATAAACCCGACATCAGCCGCTCCGCCAGCCCGCGCCCCAAGCCTCTTCCCGAATTTGCGCTTGAGCAAAGACTGGAGCCTCATCCGCATCAACGCGCTTTCCTGCGGAGTCCCCTTCAATATATCCCGAATACCGGACTCACCGTAAAGCCCCTCTTTAGAAATTTGAGAAAAACTGTCAAGCAACTGTTCCGGCAAAACAGTATTATACCCCGCCAGTCGATCTACCGTCTGGTCAGTCCAATTACCACTTGGGTTCCACCACCGGCGAGTATCGCCAACATCAAAACCAATATCAGACATATTCCCTCACTTTACAAAAGCCTTTATAACAACCAACGATGAATCGCTGGAGTTACTTGATTTCACGATTAAAGTATCGCGATTCCAGTAAGTCGCATAGTAATTTACCGACTGTGACGTATCGGTAAGTAACTGGCTTACAGTAACATACATATAATCCTTAGGTTTAGTCGTATGCTGTTTATTGGTAAATTCAGACTGCAAAACCAGTCGTCCCGAACCGGACGCAAGGCGCAAGGTATCAATGATTTCCTTTGGTTTCTGACTCTTTCCAGACACCCTGCCATGCGGATGCCCCTTATGGTCAACCGAAATCTGACCATAAGCAAGGGTTGCAAGAACCAAGAGAATAAAACTAACGTATCGAACCACGCCCGACCCTCCTTGCTTTTATCTGGACATCGTGAATCTCATGCCACCGGCCTTTAATTCTGACTGACAGATACTTATCAAGATGACTCGCCATAGTGATATAATAATCACCGTACCCATTGTTGTCAACAGTTAAAGTCCCGGCGGCAACACTATCACCGCTCACATCATAAACCGTAGCCGTGATCGCATATCCCGAATCGCAAACGGCGGAAATCTGGACATACTGAACCTGCCACAGATTCACCCCGTCACCGATATAATACGGTTGCAGAGCCATATCGAATGTGTCTATATGAGTGGCGGTATTAGTCGAATCGGTGTAAACCGTGTCAACCCAGCCGGTATGTTCATTGTAGAAATGCGCCCCAGAATCGTCTGACTCGTAAAGCCAATAAGAATACTGGTCAAATCCGGTCTGGTTTTGCGAAGTGTCATACAGGAAAGAACCAACCGGGTCAAGGTAGGCATCATAACTTTCAATCGCCCACGTCCCAGAAATGTAATTAAAAGCCGCCCCGATCTTGGAATGAGACTGGCGGAAAACTATTTTATCAGCCAATGCAAAAGTACGGATTTCGTCATCATAAGCATCGGTGAATACCGAATCAAGCCAATCCTGAATCGGACGACTGATCCACTTAATATCGCGCCCAATCATCTGGTATATCCGCTTTTCGGTTGACATAAAATATACGGAATTGCCCTGCTTGATAACTCCGAACCTGTTAACGGCCCCGGCCTCATTAGTCAGACGTTCGATGGTCAGATCATATTCCGGGTCATATCCGGTAACAAGATAAACACTGTTATGTTTCAAGGCATAAAGAATATCATCACTCCCGGCCTCAATCTTTTCGATAGCGACCAGTTCATCGTTTTCTCCTTCGTCCATCGAGAAATAATAAGCCGCCGACCAATCGTTAATGTCGTCGTGGCCGGAGTAATAAAGACGCTGTTTATATAACGGATCACCAATTCCCCAAAGCCGCATCGAGGCAAACTCCATATCCTTAAATGGGATTCTGTTCGGTCCCACAACCGGGGGGCGAATTACCAATTCACCATCTTCACTATAGGTTTCATTATCAAATGTATATGGGGTGCTATCACCGCCGAGATAACTATCTGAGGGATTTATCGCCGCATACGCCTGATCCAAACGGTTGAATTGAACATATCCCTTAATCAATTCGGAATCGGGAATGATACCAAGAACATACGGGCTACCTTCACCATCCTGCAACGAAGCATCAACAGCAACCTTATAAAGACAATACAAAACTAAAGTATCTTGGTATCCAGCCAAACTCGGATCAACGACACTTCTGTAGACTCTATAAAAATCAGCGAAACCATTGTTCTTTGTAATATAAGGTATCGAAAATACCGTAGCCGAAGTGGTGTCATATAATATCTTCTGTCGTTCAGTTATCTGTGAAAGCGGCGATTCTATTTCCGTCACGGGATCGTACCAAGCCCATGCCGTAACTACAAGAGACTCCGGGTATTCAAAATGAATAGTCAAACTATCAGTTGCAGAAGCAGTAGAATACTTTGAACGACGTGGCCCCCCCGGCACTCCACCATAAAATGCCGATCTTTGGGTTCTATAACAAGAAACCAGTGTTGTATCTCCACGAACCTGCCCGCTGTCTATTATAGTCTTATGCTCTCCTCTGCCTACCCAAAAATTTTCTATCAACTTCCAATTAGTAGCATATCCAACAGAACCACTATCAGTAACATGACCTGAATAATTTTCGACATTTCTCCTGAATAACAATATTTGAGAACCACGTTTGTCTATCTCCCATCTGGTTGAATCGAACCGAGTGAACGAACGCGTCATAAAACCATCTATAAAAACACACTCATTATAAGGACTAATTTGAATAGAGTGGAAAGCGGTGTCGCTCGTATAAGGGAAATCCATTCCCAACTCATGAACAACTATGACATAAGTATACTCATAGGTGCCACTTAAAGTAGTATTACAATCACAACCAATGAGTCGAACTCGTGGTTCACCCGGACGCGGTATCGTCAACTCTACGGTTCGCGGTTGGTATTTCATTGTATCCGGGTTTACGGTATCGTTATAATGTTGAGAAGCGTACACAACGGGAAGCCCAGAACCGTCAGCATGGATAATAAAATCTTTGTACTTCGTAAAATCATGGTATCTTTCATCATTATAAACAACACTCCGCTTCCTCGTCCCATAGTCATTCGGTGTCGAATTGCCAACAGAAATAGCGAAAGTATCAGATACTCGTATTAAACCGATAGAATCAGTCGGAAAACCCCAATATACGGAATCTGAGAACTCGACACTATCAATCGTCCCGTCATAATATGTCCCAGTCGATTTCACAAACATTGAATCGGTTGAATTTTTTATACCAATTATCTGTTTCCAGAATTTTGTACCATTAAAATAACTCATAGCAGAACCGATTTCGGTAGTCGTCGTATCTACCGGACTCACACCTCTGCGATTTATAACCCGGCCCGGATTGGTAGTTATGTCCACATTCTCCGAATATCGAGAATCGGTCTGCTTGATCGCGTCTAAGTCGGCCTGACTATTCATTCCCGATGCGCCGGGGGACGGTATTGGTATATCTACCAGCACCGCCCCCGACACCAACGCAAAGGAGATCATGCCTACTATAAAGAAAGCACGATTTCTCATTTCTCAACCCTCTTCGGTTCTATTTTGGGTTGATGCTTGGCTATCAAAATCTGTTTCTGCCGGTCATAGTCTTTGAGGTAATAATCCGCGACCTCATACTCCTGCAACCGTTTATACGCCAGATAAATCAGATACGACTTGGCCGCTTCCTGATAGTCCGACTTCAAATATACGGTGTCAACCACCGAGTCGCAAACCGGGTGTTCTATATAACAGAGAAAGTAAATCGAGTCGGTATTGACCGGAACCGGGTACAGTTGAATAGTGTCGTCCCAAAGACTATATGCCACCGGCCTGTCATCGGGTTGTTCATCGGTCGCCTTGAACGGATTCATATCCCATTGCTCATTAAAATACTGTGGCGCAAAAGCCCGAATATCGACAATCACGTCCCCGGAAATAAGCGATGCCTGTATGATTTCGACTACTGTATCGGGAATCGCATACAGCATTTGATCGGCAACCATCGTTACCCAAAACGCCGATTCTACGCCGCCAATCTCCGAGGCCGTCTTAACCAGTGCGCGAGAACCGAAATCAACCATAACCGAATCCGGCAATAAGGCATTGGTCGAGATATTCATCTCCATCCGCGCCGAACTGATAAATGAACTCAGAAGAATCTTGTCACTCCCGGCCATTGTCACCGCCGAAAGCAACAGGCATAAAATCAGTACCGCTTGTCTCGCTCGCTCCATACTATGTCCCTTATATCGCGATGAACTTTGCTCAGGATCATCTTGGGCTGTTCATCGGCCACAAATGAGTCAGACGACCGGGCCATCATAGCCGCCTCTTTGAAGGCGGCATACCAAATCGCCCCCTTCTCGGTATCGAGGCCGTAGAAATAAGCCAACGCTCCCTTAATGACGGCAATTTTCGACCGGAACCGAGCCATGTTTTCGGGCAGAGCTTCTTTGAAATAGTAAACCGTCAGCGTGTCGGTCTTACTGGTCGGACAATCAAACTTGATAATCGGCATCCCGGCATCATTCAGAATGATCGTGTAATAAGTCGGGACATCAGCCGCCTCCGAGGGATTGTCATATTCCTCAAGAAAATACTCCGGGGGACGATAATACAAAGGTTTCTGATCGTCCCCCGTTGACCATTTGAGGTAATAAACGCTTTCCAGATCGAAACTATCGCCGGTAAGCGTGACTTCCCGACTGGAAGCGGCGACCGATACCGTATAATCCTCGACCATAGCGACACTCTTCAACCGATCAGCCAAATCAGATAAGCATAACCCTATCGAGGAATATATCTTACTGCTTTTTTTAGCATCGTTGGAATCAAGTTGACTCTTGACATCATCGACTACTTCACTGAGATCATACGGCATAATGTTCCTATCTTTCCGGGATCATGGCGGCGGCAATATCCTCCGCCGGTCTGTTTTTGAACTCGACTTTTTCCGTATAGGAATTGTCGATCTTACCTTCCTGTTCAGCCATCATTTTCTTCTCGACAACCAATCGGTATTTCATAGCGGCTGTCATATCTTCAAATTCCCTGATCTTACCACGTTTGTAATCTCCCGACTCTCGGACAAATTTAGCTATATTCTTATCCGAGGTAGTCAGAAAATGATCGGTAAAAACAATCGGGACCTCCGGCACATCGATAATACCGGCCTGCTTCTTTTCCTTAACGAAGCCGGAAATCATGTGACCTCTGGCGTTCGATACAAAAATGACCGTTTTTTCTTCGGGCATAAAATCTCCTTTGAGGGAGAGACGGGCACTACACCCGCCCCTCGTTTAATGTTAAGCCGACAAATGAGGAGCCTTGTTAACTATCCGGGTTCCGGTAGTCACAACACTCCGCCCAGTCAACTGCATCACACTTGGCGCGTTAGCGTTAACGGCCTGCCTGATTTCAACAACCATAGTATTTCCGGGTTTAGCCGTCAAGAACGGCATGGTCGGGTTACTGGCATTACCAATATCGGTCGCCGTAGCCGCAGAAATAGCTTTGGTATATAAAGTCGTGGCCGTCGAATCGCCCTGTTTGAACGATTTGATATACACAGTCGCCGTCGCGCTGGACGCCGTGGTTATCTGCATGAAGTGGAACGAGTTTTCAACCTCGTCACCGCCATCAGAAACCGGCAGATCGCGAACGTGGCCGGTTTTGCCGTTGTTCAGGAAAGCCTCGCCGGTAATGGGGAAGCTCCAGATGTAGGTCGTATCGGCAACTGAGGTATCCAGATAAAACACGAGACCGCTTGATCCAATACAACTGGCAGCGGACTTCGCCAACACATTAGCCATCAGGGTATCCGGGTCGCAAAGACAAATGGCCCGGTAAGGACCAAGAGCATCAATGTAGGCGCACAGTTCGCCAACCGTGTCATAAGCAACGGCGGTAGTGTCAATGACCCCAGAAGTGCCGATAGCATCAACCCCGGCGGGGGCCGCGCTATCGACAAGGACGGTCATATCCCCGCCCTGCACGAAAGCAATCGTACAAGTGGTCGTCGAAACCGCCGAGGCCCCTAGTAATCCACAATACTGGATCATAAAGGCCGGACAGGTATCAACCGTTATATTCGCCTGACCAACAAACGGAGCAATCTCTCGCGCTTGTTTCAAAAGGTTATATTCCATTATATTTTCTCCTACATTTCTGTAAGGTTAAAGTCGATGTATATCGGATACCGGCGGTTCAGAACCACGTCCGAAGCCGTGTCCGATATGTAGTAGTTAATGTAAAACCCCTCATAAAACACGGTATCATTGGCAAGAGCCGGGATACGCGCAACGTGCAACGTACACGGAATATCACCGCAGAGAACCGAGTCGAGAGTCCGATACATTTTGTTTCCCGCAACAACGCGGTACATCCGTAACCAGAGAGACGCCGAATCGCTGATTCCAACGCCATACAGCGTGTCACCCAGAGAGTAATGGTCAAGGATAATCCAGCCGTTCATCCCCAATGCCCTGAAATCATCCGACGTTAAACTGATCGGATACTCTATCAGGGTATCATTGACTTGGGACGAACTGGTCACGTTGTTCTGAGTGTTAGCTGCCGCCATAGTATCCGATCCCGTAACCGACACAACATGAATCGGAACACCCGGATCATTAGAAGTGACGGTAAACGTGGTATCGGTTACAACCGCAGCCGTCAGATAAACCGCAGCAGAATCATCTCCATTGATAAGAGCGACAAGAGTATCGCAAATCTCATCTCTGTCAAAGACCCGTGAAGCGGTATCGGGGATACCTTCGGTTCCACCGGAGGTGTCAATAATCATACTCCATCGTCCAGTAAGAACCTCCTCACTGAACAAGGATATGATTTTGACATAAGTCCCACTATCCTCAGCAGATACCGTATCCGTTAGATTGGTAGTGGCGTTAATCAGAGACGTTATCGTATCGCATAGTTTAGCTACGGTCACGTAAGCATCCCCAATATTAACGTCAAATCCTAAAGTATCTCCACCGGCAAAAGCAAAGTCGATAGAGAAATCGGTAGATGAATCAACGGCTCCGGCGTCTGGCGTCAAAATCATTATCTGCACTGGGGCGAGGAAACTTGCCACGTAATGCTGCGAAGTGTCGTTCGTAAAAAACACCGAATCCTTAAACAGCCCGGAATCGGATGTCAGTTTTACAGTAACAGTAAATACCTCGGCAGTATCACCGGCAGTCGTCACCTGCATCTCGGCATATCTGGTTACGTGATATGTCTTAGTTCCACCCGCATTGGCATAGACATAAGCCAATAACAGGACGGTAAGATAAGTTGCTAATATCTTTCTCATTATGAGCCTCCTTTAATTGGTGGCTCCCACACACATTGCATGAGCGCGTTCATCCGCGACCATCATAGAACTTATCTCACGGAACAGGTCATACCGGGTTTCCTTCTCGAAACCAAGCAGGTCTTTATGGAGAGCCATCTTGTCGAGAGGAACGATCTTGACCTTATTGGGATCAAGGATGAATCCGTGACCCTTCATTGCGCCGTGCGTCAAAAGCGGCATCGGGACCAAATCAATGTCAATGTCACCGCCGATATAGGTCTTGAGACTCAAACCGTATTCGGTCGAACGAGGGCTGATCTGGATCGCCTGACGGCCCCAATCGTTGAATTTACGGATGACGTGGCGAGAAGCGGCGAATACGACGTTGCCAGTCAAGTCCTGATTGTTGTTCAGATAACTTTCAATCCAGTTATTGAACGCGCTTTCCGTAAAGGTACCGTTGAAGTCGATATAGTTAGTCCCGCCAGCGAGATACTGACGCAGACCGCCAGCCATACGCAAAGCCGAAGTTCCCGTACCGGACGAGGCGCGACCGCCATAAATCGTCTGGAACTCGGACATATACCGAGCCAAGCGATAATGCTGTTGCTCGTTTTCCTGCATCTTGCTTCCCGGCCCGCCGAAGTGAGTCGAAACCTTGTCGGCAGAACGAGTCATCCCGAACTGAATACGAACCAGTTGTTCGTAGTTGTAGCCGGTAGACGCGGGAACATAGTGAATGTTGCTGTATTCGGTCGAACCTTCGGTTTCAGCCGGAAGTAACGAAACCAGAATATCACCGGCCTCCCAAGCAACCCCCGTAGTACCAGCCGCACCCTTACTGACGGTCAGGGTGTTGGATGAACCGTCGGCGGAAACCAGCGCAATTTCGTCTTTATCGACGTTATACAACTGGGTATTCTTCTGAACAGCCGCGCCATTCGCCGTCAGAGTAATGCTGGTGGCACCGGAAGCGGCGGCAGCAGCCAGATGGAACAGATAGGGCAGATCGCGTTTGATGGCCCAGTAGATAGTCTCCTGAGTGGCCGCTTTCTGTCCGAATTTATTGAACATAACCGTCAACGGGGTCGTTTCGGGATACGATTCAAACAATGAAGGATACATATCTATGGGGCGTTCATTGGAAACATACACCCCATCTAACGCACCCGTTCGATTTGCACCAAGATCAACAATGGGATCGGGCATTATTTATTCTCCTATTAAGCAGGCGGCTTATAAGTCACAGGCGCAATACTGCGCCGTTTAGCCTCCTGCGCTTTTTCAAAATCAGTTAGTGGTTTTGGTTCGTTGACAACCATGCCGGTCGTTGTCGATGCCGACGCCTCAGCCGCATTTTTGGCTTTCTCGGAGGCTACGGCGGCATCAGCGGCTCGCTTCTTACCCTCGCTCAGATTGATATAGTCCTCAACCGCCGACCAGATATTCCCGGTCGATTTGGTGTGTTCGATAATCAGGGCGCGGTTCTTATTGAAAATCGCCCTCATATCCTTCTCATTGAGAGACTTACGTTCCTCTTCGGATTTGTCCATTTTGTAGGAAAGCCACTCCGTCTTGAGATAATTCTCAAGAACAAGGGCATCCGAATCGGAACGCGGTTGCGGTTGCGATACGGGTGGTTTATTGTCCGGTTTCACCGGCGGCTTAACAGGTTCCGGGACTTTTCCTTCAAGTTCTGCCCGGTCACGAAGTTCCGCCGATTCACGTAAATACTCATCCATCTCATCCACCGTATCGAAGCCCCAGTTACGGGCCTGTTCTTCTCTGGCTTGTTTTTCAGCCATCAGGGTTTCAGCTAAAGCGGCCTTTTCCTTCCAAGCATTGATTTCGGCCTCAGAGACCGCAGTCTCCGTACCCGGAATCGTCTTGTTAGTGTCTTGATCGCTCATGGTTTTTTCTCCTCGCGTTTTAGTTCTTGATCGAGTTTCGAGGCTCGATCAACCTCATCTTCGATGGTTTTAAGAAACATCTTCAACCCGATACGCCGCTGGCGGCTTCTTTCGGCCACCTCCGGCGTCGAAGCGTCAGAGTCACTCAAATCCTCGAATTGCTTCATCAGTTTATTAGCCAATGGCAATATGCCTTTACGCCATCCATCGGACAGCAGGCAATCACCGATAAACTTCAAATCATTAAGGTCCTTCTCTTTGGCCTTATATTCTTCCCTCGTCATGGTTTTGGGGAAAATCTTCTTCATGGCCGGATGCGCCCGTAATTTATTTCCTATCGACGACATCACCGGTTCTCCCTTGCGAGACCGGAGCTACTTCCGGTCGAATGAGTTTGCGACGGTATGGCCGGACTGACGTTCTGCCCGACACCGACATCCTTCGTATTCGCCAACTGCCCCATATTGATTTTCTCTTTTTCAGCCAAATGAAGATTGATATGATCTTCCACGTTTCCGAGCCTCTTCGGGTCAAGACCGGGATATTCCAGAATCGGCATATGACCCTCGATATGAGCATCGTGATGCTCACCCGGATGCACGAAAACGGGCAACCCGGCCAGCAACGCCATATTCTCCTTGTCGATAGCCGCCTGCAAAACCTCATTCGGGGTAATTAACTTGTCCTTATTCGGCAAATTCAGCATGGTATGGAAGGTCTTGACCAACTCATACTTATTCGTTTCCGGCAGGGCATAAAGCATGGTAAACGATTCGACCACGCGCCGGATCAGATCGGGCCGGTCTTTAGCGGCATTGGTGTCAACGTCGATCTGCCAGTAGGAATTAAGTTCGCCGGGATTGATGTCGATCCACTTTTTGTTCTGGTTGTACAGGCGATAATTCTGGTCACCCATAAAGTGATTC
>Ga0208958_1002137_pt1 | contig 17629 bp, 14 predicted proteins | sample RifOxyB1_FD_184032 | JGI IMG/M metagenome (GOLD analysis project Ga0208958, IMG submission 184032) | Soil microbial communities from Rifle, Colorado - Rifle Oxygen_injection B1 (SPAdes) | ecosystem: Environmental > Terrestrial > Deep subsurface > Rock core/Sediment | place: Rifle, Colorado... | reverse complement strand
CGGGATTAGAATACATAAAAAAAGAATGATATAAAATCGATATTCTTTCAGGTACTTAATCATGCGATATTACCATCGGAGTTATTGGTAACATCCTAGCGACCCCACGGAGCTAATGCAAGCTAATGCAAGCCAATGCAATGGTGAATCAGGAGTGGGTCGGTACCTTGTAGGGACATGAGAAGGGAAACAGAATGCTGACTTGGATTCGAGAGAAATTTGGGACCTTTATTATCAGCACGATTATCGGACTGATTGCCGTGGTTTTTATATTTTTCGGGGTTTTCAGCCCCAAGTCGACGCGCGGCTTACATGACGGCGCCGTCGCGGGGAAAGTGAACGGCGATTCCATCTCCCTCAGTGAATTTAACCGCGCCTTTAACCAGCGGCTTGAGCTGTTCAAGAGCATGGGCGGCGATGTCAAATTCTCGGAAGAGCAAATCAAGGCTTTTCGGATTCGGGAAGGGGTGTTCCAGGGGTTGGTTCGTCGCAAGCTTCTCATTCAGGAAGCGCGCCGGCAGGGGCTTCTTCCGAGCGACGAGGAAGTCAGGGACCGCATTCGCGAGATTCCGGCGTTCCAGAAGGATGGCAAATTCGATCTTGTGTCATACCAGCAGGCGCTCGAGGCCAATCAGTACACCCCGAACAGCTTTGAACGGCTCGTTCGTGATGACCTGGCCGTCCAGCGCTGGGAAGACTATTTTAAATCCCGAGTTCATGTCTCGGATGAGGAGGTCCGGCAGCAGTTCCTGATGAATGGGAATAAACGTAACATCAAGTATGTTGTTCTCAGTGCCGACGCCGGTCGGCGAGGAGTGGCCGTCAGCCCTAAAGAAATCGAGAATTATTTGAAAGACCCGGCCAAGCTGAATCTCGCCAAATCCTACTTCGAGAGTCGCAAAGAGACCGATTTCAAAGGTCGGTCGTTCGAGGTGGCGAAAGACGAGGTCGTTCGAAGTCTCCTGTCGACTTCGAAGCTCGATGAGATCCGGGTCGCGAATGAGCGGATGGCCGATAAGATTGTCCCGCTTCTCGGAGCCGGAAAAGCAAACGACGCTAAAATCAACGCGATGCTGAAAGCTTCAAAAGTGGAAGTGAAAACTTCCGGGTGGATTTCGGAATCGAATCCTTCCATTCCCGGCATGGGCGCGGGTGACAGCAAGGACCTCCTCGGTGAGGTTTTTCAGAAGAAATCGACGCTGGACCCGTCCGAAGGCGGCAAGGCCAAGAAATACGTTTACGGACCTCGGGTGATCGTCGCTGTCGTGATTGATTCCCAGAAACCGGATATGGGCAAGCTCGAGACCGAGCGCTCAACGGTCATACGGCAGGTGGCAAGCCGCAAAGAACGTGAAATTTTTGAGAGCTGGATCAAACAGCTTTCCGATAAAGCCAAGGTTGAGCCGAACGAGGCGGTTGTCGGAAGCGAAGCTAGTACCTGAACGGGGCTGTTCGCGCATATTTGCGCCTAGAGGCCCAGTTTGCCTGTTACTGATTCAGGACAGTAGCGTGAATTTCACCAGTTTTTCGGTGAACTCCTTTTTTTTCTCGAAGGGAAGGCCGTGCCCCGCGCCCGCGATTTCCTCGAACCTGAGATTTGGGAGGTCGGAGTAGCGCGTTCTTTCTTGTTCAAATTCCTGTCGAGACCAGACTGAGCTATTCCCGCCACGAAGAAACAAAATCGGCATTCCGCGGGCGCCGAGATCCTTGATCCAGGCGTGCAGATCGGCACTCCGGGCTTCCTGGAGCGTCTGAATCAATGACGCGCGATCAAACGGAAAACTCACCTCACCATGAGGGGAAGTGACCGAAACCGCCATCAAGTATTGGGCCATGGCACGGTCGGGTGCGTGAGCTTCCATGAAGGCTCGGGCTTCTAGGCGGGAGGAGAAGGCATCCGGAAGCTGACCGAGAAATGTTGCCAGGCGATCATTGAGACCGCCTCCAGCGGGGCCGGCGAGACCGAGGTCGATCAAGATCAGGCCCCGAACCCACTCGGGCCGGAGGTGCGCGGCAGCGCAAGCGGAGCGAACTCCCATCGAGTGTCCAACGATCCAGCTTGGGAAAAATTTCAGAGTTTCGAGTGTTTCGATCACGTCCCTTCCGAAATCGAGCGGGGTAAATCCTGAAGGATCATCTGCGGGAACGCGGCTCAAACCATGACCGCGCTGATCTGGAGCCATGACCGAAAAATATTCCTGCAATGTTGTCGAGATCGGATGCCAAAGTGCACCGGTTCCGCCCAAACCGTGGAGTAGAACGATTTTCGCAGCTTGGGGATCTTTTGGTTCCCAGCATTTAAAATGAAGTTTCATGCTTGACTCTCCCATGTCCTGAGTTACAAACAATGCCCCTAAGATCCACATCAATACACGGGAAATGAAACAAAATCCAAAGTCCGAAAAAAAACCGAATTCATTGAATTCGAAAGCGCAGGATCAGAATCGGGAAGTTCTCGATAACTGGCTGCAATTGGCTCAACTGCGCGCAGAGAAATGCGAGCTTCAGGAAGCCGAAACCGCCTACGGCATGGCTCTGCAACATGCCAAGGCTATCGGTGATCTCCGTGGGCAGATGGAGGCTCTTGCGGGGCTCCTTCGCCTCGCGGGGCACGCGGTTGACGAGGCTGCGATCAGTCGCCTGGATACTGAACTTGACTCCATGATCGCGGCATATCCGGATGAGGTGCCGCCTCTGGTCTGGCATTGCAAGGGGACCGTGGCCTGGTTCAAACAGGATGTGAAAGTCGCCCAGCGCTGCTGGCATCGCTATCTTCGAGCACTTCGGGCCGATACGAAATTACCGGCAAGAGAGGAATTGCTCGGCAAAGCTTATGCGTCTCTCGCGCTCTTCTGGAGAGAGACAAAGCCGAAGCGCGCGAGGCAACTCTCCATGACTATCCTGAGCCGCGAGTCTTCAAAGAACTTGAAGGGGACCGTCGGGATTCTTTACCTTGTTTTGGGACATATCGCCGAGCAGGAATTCGATACTGTAACCGCGTTGGAATGGTACAAAAAAGCACACGCCCGGTTTCTCGCGGAACATAACTGGTACTATCACCTCTACGTCCTTTATGGTTATGCCCGAATCGCGCGCCGCCAGCAGAACTATGCCCAGGCGTATTGGTATCTGGACATGCTCGAAAAGGCTGCTTGGGGGCAACACTTTAACCAGTTCAGGCGCGAGATCGCGATTGAGCGATCGCGCCTCGAGCAGGATGCCGTAGACCTGCTCATTGACAGTCGCAAGGGTGTGGTCAAAATTCGGGATTCGGGGACCGTTTCGCTTCGGAAACAATACATTTTGCTGCATATTCTCGAAGCCCTGTCGAATGCGCACAGTCGGCCGGGGGATGATATGGAGCGAGGCTTGTCCAAAGCCGAAATCATCGAGTGTGTCTGGAATGAGTCCTATCGGCCCGAAGCCCATGACAACAAGCTTTATTATAATATCAATCGTCTCAGAAAGCTGATCGAGCCAGACGTGAAGAAACCACAGTATCTCCTGAACTGGAAAGAGGGTTATCGCCTTGCACCAGGGCTGCGAGTTCAGTTTCTCGGAGGGCGTAGCTCGTTTGCGGCAGTTAACCAAGGGAATCAGAGGGGGGAATCTGAATGAATTGGAAAACGATGAGTTTGCTCGTGCTGGTACTCGCTGTTGCCGGTGGCAGCGGTGGGAACCAAATCAGAGCTGAAGACTGTATAGGCGCTAATGGAGTCGTATCCGAGCGCATCGGCGGATGCTACGAGTGGCCGAAAGGCGGGGGGGGCGAAGTTCCTGTTCCGTTCGGACTGAACGAAAGAGCTGAACTTGCGGATGGCGAATCTTACCTGCTCGTAGGAAAGGTCGTGGTTTATTCGCGTAAAGCGGGACCGAACCAGGTTCGAGTCTACTTTGAGGTCGATCTCCGCCAACATCCGTGGCTCGCGAATGCCAAGCGCCGCCTTAACCCGCTCTACCCGCTCGAAGGCAGCGTGAGCGAGTGGAAAGATTACGACGGTCATATGGTGAAACTGGCATGTCGCGCGCACAGCCGGATTTTCAGGGTAAACGACGAGCTACAGCATGTCATTACGCTCGAGGGGCGCCAACCGCTTTAAAGCTCGGGGAGCCGACCCCGATAGCCCTGCTGCTCCAGCATTCGTCCGGTGAGTGAACGTGTATCCTGGATCAGCTTCGAAGGCGGACCGCTCGCGACGACCTCTCCACCCGTGACGCCGCCGCCCGGCCCGAGATCGATGACCCAGTCCGCTTGTGCGATCACGTCCAAGTGGTGTTCGATCATGATAACGCTGTTGCGGGCGTCGACCAGATCTTGAATCACACCGAGGAGCTTCTTGACGTCATCCAGGTGTAAGCCTGTGGTCGGTTCGTCAAAAATATAAAGCAGGTTTTCGGAATTGCGATCTTCAAGCGAGGAGGCGATTTTGAGGCGCTGTGATTCACCTCCGGAGAGTGTGGTAGCGGACTGTCCGAGATGCAGATACCCGAGTCCCACGTCTCGGAGGACTCCCAATTTCCGCATGAGAATCGAATTGTCCCGGAAGAGTTCGTAAGCATCATCGATGGTTGTTTGAAGAAGTTGATAGATGTTTTTTCCGCGATAACTCACATCAAGAACGGTTCGTTTGAACCTCTTACCGTCGCATTCCTCACAGGGGAGCTTCACTTCGGCCATGAAATGCATGTCGAGCGTGATTTCCCCTTCACCTTTGCAAACAGGACACCTGCCGCCTTCCACGTTGAAAGAAAAATGTTGGGGAGTGTAGCCGCGCCTGAGCGAGATCACCTGATTCGCATAGATCCGGCGTACCTCATCCCAGGCTTTCAGGTAGGTGGCCGGATTGGATCGTGAGCTCTTGCCGATCGGGCTCTGATCAAGGAGGACAACTCCGCCAAGCTGTTCCGCCCCGTACAGCCGATCGAAACGTCCTGCGGGATCTTGCGTCCTGTTAAACAGTCGTGAGAGACCGTTATAGAGGGTCTTGTGAACGAGGGTGCTTTTGCCTGAACCCGAAACTCCGGTAACGACGACAAAACGGTCGAGAGGGAATTCGGCGGTGATGTTCTTCAAATTGTGTTCGCGGCAGCCCACGATTCGAAGGATCTTCCGGGCCGGCGCACGCTGGGCCCGGGTGCGTTCCAGACGGAAGGCTCCCGAGAGATATTTTCCCGTTACCGATCCGGGCGTCGCGATCAGTTGTTCCGCGTTCCCCTGTGCTATGCGTTCGCCGCCGCGGCGTCCGGCTCCCGGGCCGAGTTCAATGAGCCAATCGGCGGACTTCATGACTTCGAGATCGTGTTCCACGACGACAACGCTGTTGCCCTGGTCCCGAAGCCGTTTCAAAATCCGGATCAGGCGTTCAGTATCGGACGCATGGAGTCCTATGGATGGTTCGTCAAGTACGTAAAGAGTCCCGCAGAGGCCGTTGCCGAGCTGGGTGGCGAGGTTGATGCGTTGGAATTCGCCGCCCGAGAGGGTTTTGGTGAGCCGGGAAAGCGTCAGATAGCCGACGCCGACTTCGTCTAGAAAGGCGAGTCTTCGTTCGACTTGTGAAAAGGCCTCCTGACCTATTTTGCGCTCACGAGGCGTGAGTTCGATGTTTCTGAACCATCCGAGAAGGTCCGTGACCGGAAGTTCCAGGAGTTCTGAAATCGGTTTTCCGCCGATTTTCACGGCGAGAGCTTCGGGTTTGAGTCGCGCGCCGTGACACTCGGGGCAAAGACTCTGGTTCTGATAACGGCGGATAAAAACCCGCACGTGGAGTTTGTATTTCCAGCGTTTCAACTCCTCGAAGCAGGCGGTGATTCCCGGGAAGGTTTTATCCTTCGGGTCCCCATCCCACAGGAGTTTGCGCTCGGAAGCCGTGAGTTCGCGGTATCGTTTTCCGACCGAAATACCGTGTCGTTCGGCGAAGCGGAAAAGATCCTTCTGCCAATCGGCGAGCGACGGTTTCGCGAACGGGTCGATAGCGCCGTTCTTGAGCGTCTTCGTCACATCGGGAACGACGCGCGCCTCATCGAGATCAAGAGTGAAGCCGAAGCCGCTGCATCGGGCGCAAGCCCCGAGCGGGCTGTTGAACGAGAATAGATGGTTTTCTGGGACGCGGTGCTCGCGCCCGCATCGAATGCATGAAAAACGGTTGTCGAATTCGACCCAGCCCGCGTCTCCTGCAAGGTCGCCGAGATCCGCGAAGGCGATTCTGCCCCGGCCGACAGCCAGACCCTGGTCGATCGAATCGAGGAGCCGGCCGCGGGTGTCCCGGTCAGGGGACTGCGCAATCCTGAGCCGATCCACGACCACGAAGAGTTCTCCGGCATCCAGGTGGGTGCGAGTGAGCTTCGGGAAATTCTCAGAGCCGAATTCCTCGAGTTCGAGGAGTTCAGAGGTTCCCTTTGTACGTCGCCAAAAAAGACGCTGAAATCCTTGTTCCCTCAGGATTTGGAATAGGGCTTCAAGGGACAGGCTGGCTGCTTTTGCCTTTTTGTTCTTCAGGGCGCCCGCTTTGCCTGCGCCCTTTGGTTTCTTTGTCGCTGGAGTAGCACCGAGAGGTGTCGCCCCAAGGGGTGCCCCAAGCGGTGCAACTACGAGCGCTTTTTTGGACGGCAGCCACTCGCAAGCCCACTCCAGAATGGACTGTGAGTCCTGGCGAGTGACCTCGGCGCCACAGTTCACGCATTGCGTGCGGCCGATTTTTGCGAAAAGAACACGCAGATAGTCGATGATCTCGGTCTGGGTCCCGACCGTGCTTCGCGAACTGAGCACATAGTTGCGTTGTTCGAGGGCGATCGCAGGTGGGATATTTTCAACCGAATCGAGATCCGGTTTAGGCATTTTTTCCAGGAACTGCCGGGTGTAAGTCGAAAGGCTTTCGATGTACCGGCGCTGGCCTTCGGCATAGAGCGTGTCGAACGCGAGAGAGCTTTTGCCGCTGCCGGATAGCCCGGTTATGACTGAAAGCTTTCGGGCAGGGAATTCCACCGTAATATTCTTGAGATTGTTCTGGCGGACTTTGATGAGACGAATCGAGCGCAGCATGTATCGAGTTGGACCCAAGTGACTAAACGTTATACAGAGCGGAACCTGAGACAGGTTGGACGGCAGGGGTCATTCTAATGATCTTCCAAGGGAATTCAAGGTGTTATCTTGAGCCCCTTCGGGGGCCTCAGCGAACCGGTTATTGGCACCGGCCTTGCTCAGTGGGGGCCGGACATAAGGCAGCAGCCTTAGCCAAGCGAACGTAAGCACCTGTTAGGAGAAGGCCATGAAGTGGATGTTGTTCAGTTGTGGAGCGATGATCGGCCTCACCACCCTTTCTGTCGCGATGGGATCGGTCCCGGGTCGGAGGGCAAATAGGATTACCGATGATACGGCGATTTATCAGTCGCTTTCGGAAATCCGGGTCCCTCGCCAAGGGCGGATCAATTTTGACCAGGACATCGCCCGTCTTTCAAATATCGAAAGCGGGTATCGCGAAAACCTGCCGGCCCTTGCTAAGCGGCCAGCCCTCCAAGGTCCGATGAAAAGAATTGCCCAGCAGAAATACCACTACGCCGGCGGAAAACCGATCGCCAGGCAGTAAGTCTGTTCAGGTAAGCTCGCGCTCGGGATTTGCGAAGATCCTCTGAACCGTTCTTGCCATATGCGCGGCGTGAACTCCGTCGATCAGCCGATGATCGAACGTAACGCACAGTCTTATCGTTTTTCCGACCACCACTTTTCCATCGCGGACGACAGGCGTTTCCCTGACCGCGCCCAAGGTGATCAGGAGCGGTACCCGGGAATATGCGATCAGCGGGGCAAAGGCCGTATCCATGCCTAGTGAACCGATGTTCGTGATCCAGACGCTTCCAAAAGGATCCCGCGGCGTGCCGAGCAGCGGGCTCCAGAGATTCAGCGTTCCCGTGATAAAACTGGAAAACCCGATCACCAGCCGCGCGAGGAAGCCGGGAACTCCGCCAAGCGTTTTTTTCATTTTCTTGAAGGCCGGGTCGCCTTTTTTCCGGATCTCGTCGATCTGAACCTGCATTTCACTCGCGATTTCGGGAATTGATTTGCGATCGGTGTTGCGGATGGTCAGCCCCGAAAGATCCGCTCCTTCTTCGTCGGAGGCGACAAGAAAAAAGACATCAATGGATTTTCGCGGATAAATACGCCCCCAGCGGAGGACGCCGTTGATCTCCGGATGCTCGTTCAATGTTTTCGCGACCGCTTTGCCGACAAAATGGGAGAAGGTGATTTTCACTCCGGATTGGAGCTTAAGTTTGTCGATATAGGCGAGTGCCGGTTCAGCATCGAGTTCCGCGATGCCGTAAACGCTCGGATCGCCGGGGCCTGCCCAGCTTCCTATGGCGATCTTACGCCGGGTTGAGGTTTTCAGGGGCGGACCCAGGTCAGCATTTTTCGTGAGTAGCTGCATCTGCTAAAAATAACCCGAATCCAAACGGATTTTCGATAAAAAACTGTTCTGCTGTTTCTTTATCGTTTTTTCGAGAGGGCATCGAGAGGAACGACCGCCCAATGCTGTGCCTTCGTCCGGTAACGCCGTTCAACGATTTTGAAGATGCTATCTTCAATTCGGGCCCGGGTGAAGTAATCGTCGGGATCCGCGTCGAGAAGCACGGACGTGCCGTCACTTGTCTTCCCAAAACTTTGGCTTTCAACCGCTCCGCCGTCTCTGCCGGCTTCAGCTGAATCCGAGCCTCCGAATCCGATTCTCCCGAACAGGCCTGATCTTTGGCCGCTCAGGCCTGCTTTTGCGGCCGCGTAGGCAGGTCCTTTTGAGAACTCGTCTGAACCGCCCACCTCTTCAGGAGAGCCGATTGAGGTGTCGTTCCCCGGGGCGAGTTCAGGTGGACTGGCAGCAGCGACCTGCGTACTGGTAGAGGAAACTCTGCTCGCGCGCGAGTTCGCGCCCTCGCCGAGCGGCGAAACTGCGCTCAGCCCGGCTTGGCGCACCGCTTGTCCGGAAGCCTTTGCGGCCGCTGGTCCGGCCGTTCCAGAGCCTCCGGAGCCATGAAGGCGCTGATCCAGAGAGAGCGGGGTACCCGGAGAACCACCGCCGCCTGAAGTCGCCGCGGAATACGAGGGATGCAAACCTCCTGTTTGCGTGTTGCCCGCCACGGAGACGAGATCGCTCGCGGCCTGGTTTGCCGTATAGCCGGATCCCGCCGCGCCCGCGGCTCCCGTTTGGGAACTGATGATGGGAGGAAGATCGGCGCCGTCGACGCTCGCGCATGAACCCTCGAATTTGGTTCGGGTGCCACTCGCGTTGCAGCACTCGGCCGGCAGCTTGGTCAGGCTGCCGCTGGGGCATGCGCCCGGGTCCTGAACAACCGTCCCGTTAAAGCCCCCGCCGCCGCCGCCGCTACAGCCGCTCAACCAGCTTGCCAGGCCTGCCAACAACAGTCCTAAAATAAAATGTCTGTTTTTCATGCAAACCTCCTGGCGAAGGTGGACGGGACGAGTGAAACACGAGGACAGCTTCCATCGCTGGGCCATCGTTGCTGAAGCTGCTGGATAATCTTGATCAGCTCGCGTTGATAACAGGCATTCGCGCAGCTCGTTGCGCAAGCCGTTGCCGAACCGCTGCTCTGGCAGCGGCCGCATCGACCGGAGCATTCGCCGCTGCAGGTCTGGTTAGGTCCCGATGGTCCCTGAAGCATCCTTCCGAATTCATCCAGGCTCGCCACGGTTGCCCGGAAATCCCTTCCGGTTCGCGCGAAAACTTCACACGCCATCAGGTGATTAAATGCGGTTTCGATCGCGCTTCGGGCGGCACAGAGGTGCTGCGCACTCTGGCGGAATTCGCCGACATCCATTCCTACAACTCTGCCTGTCAGTCCGATGTCTTCGAAGCTGTTTTTGCATTTCCAGATGTCGGTCCTGTTCTCCTGCTCGCCGAGGCTGGCGCGCAGGGTATCCGCGATCTTTTTTGAATTCTGGCCGAGATCATGGACATCGGAGGCCAGGCTCTGGCAGGTGGGCGAAATCTGCAATTTGCCGGAATCAATTTCCTTTTTTACCTGTTCCTTGAAGCAGGTCAGCGCCTGGATATAGCTCCCGGCGATATAGGCTGATTCGCGCAGTCCTCGCTGGCCCTGAAGGCTCGCGCTGCTACGCACGCGGGCACCGACGCACTTACCGAACACCCTCCTGACGCTCACATTGACGTTCAGCTCGACGGGACTTCCGCAAGATTCGTTGAGATGATTTACGAGAGTTTCGGATTGATTCATCGCGTATTCATTGGGAGTGACGTTGCAAACCGGTTTTTCAAAACGGTAGCTCATGACGTTGGGGGAGGCGGAGCCCGTGACTTTGGAGAAGTCTTTTCCGAATTCGGGGTTTTCGCTGACCCCTTCATAAAGCCTCGCGACGTGCTGCTTGAGTCGCAAGTCGAGGTTCGTTTTGACTTCTGTGTTGACGGTCGAGCAGTCCCTTAGAAACCCGACTGTCTCAGGACCGGTAGTGCTGCGAGTGCAGGGAACATCGACTTCCGTGGGAGGCGGCGCTGTGGGGTTGGTTCCAGGTATGGGCCCTGCCGCGGTGCTCATTGATGCCCAGAAGATTAATATTAAAATTTTCGAGACTCTCGTCAAATAACGACGAAATTGTGGAGTCATACGTGTCCCCCGTCTATTGCTTCCCCCAGAAAAACGAAGATACTATTATTGTAGCTAGTTTCCGAGGGTGTGACAACCTGCATCAGGTATTCCGGAGGTCGTAAGTGTTGCTTCAGAAATTGTTAAGAGATTTAAATAAAGTAGTATTCGTTCTCCTCTGTCACTGCTTCAGCGCTGTCATGTGTGCCGGGGCCCCCGGAGAATTGAGGAGCGCTGAAGATGATCTCGCCAAAGCTCAAAACGATTACTACCGCGCTTTGAAGTCTGGAAAGGCAACAACCCCGGATGAACAGGTTCGTCTTCGAGAGCAAATTATTACTCCGGCACGGCAGAAGGTCGGAGAGGTAATTCAAAACGCTGAACAGAACTTCCTGAAAAAGTATATCGGACCGACCACGACACGGCTTCCTGAACAGGCTGATGATAGCGGTGCCCAATACAAGTTTTCGGGGGATCAGGTTGTCGGAACCGGCGCCGGACCTGAAGTCAGCCGAAGTCCTGTTCCCCTTCCCGTGATGCCACGGGCGAAGAGCCGCGAACCCGAAGTCGTTATTGATGGAAGCCAATTTCCAAAGGAACTTGAATTCGTAAAGCCGAAGTCAGCCCCATCGGCGCGCCCGATGGAAGAACCCATCGGATTAAGCCCGTCGCGTTCAGGGGACGGCGTTACTGAAATCGAGTTTCAGCCCAGGACGACTCCCGTTCCAACGAATACTCCTCGGACGAAGCCTTCCAGCGCTCCAAAACTTGAGTTTATCCGCGAGTAAATCCGTCGGGTTGTTAAAATTCCGTTGCCCGGGCAACCTCCTTCGGGCTAAGAGAATGAAATTCGTTAGAGTAAGTTTGTAACAACGCTCGGCCCGTCGTTACATGCATATATGCAAATGTCTTAACAAGAGGTGATCGATGAATTCTTCGTTACAGAAGTCCAAAGTGAAAAATCCCGAACTTGCCCCTCAAGGGAGGCTCAAGATCGAATGGGCCGAAAGTCGTATGCCCGTATTGATGAAGCTCCGGGAAGAAGCGAAACGAACGCAGCCTCTGAAGGGGATGCGAATTGCCGGGTGCCTTCACGTTACGAAAGAAACCGCTGTTCTTGTTCGCACATTGAAAGCCGCGGGCGCGGAAGTCGCCTGGTCGGGCTGTAATCCGCTTTCGACACAGGATGATATCGCCGCCGCGTTGGCCGATGAAGTCTCGATTTACGCCTGGCACGGGATGAACAAAGACGAGTTCTATTGGGCTATCGAGCGCACCCTGGATTTCAAACCCACGCTTACCTTGGACGACGGCGCGGATCTCATTTTCACCGTTCACTCAAAACACCAGGAATTATCGAAGGGCATTATCGGCGGGACCGAGGAGACCACGACGGGCGTTCATCGCCTTCGCGCAATGGCGAAAGACGGCGCGCTCAAGTATCCGGTGATCGCCATCAACGATGCCGAAACGAAGTGGGACTTCGACAACGTCTATGGAACGGGTCAGAGTTCGATCGACGGCATTATCCGCGCGACGAACGTGCTGCTCGGAGGAAAGGTCTTCGTCGTGGCCGGCTACGGTCACTGCGGACGGGGCTGCGCGATGCGCGCCAGGGGCATGGGTGCCCGGGTTGTCGTAACGGAGATCAAACCGACCGCGGCGCTGAAGGCCGTTCTTGAAGGTTTCGAAGTGATGAAGATGGATGATGCCGCCAAAATCGGCGACATTTTCATTACGGCGACCGGCATGAAGGACATCATCGTTGATCGGCATTTCAACTCCATGAAAGAAGGCGCGATCGTTTCGAATACGGGTCATTACGATTGCGAAATCAATCTCGATCAGCTGAAGGGTCTTTCCAAGAACGTCCGCGAAGTGCGTCCGAACAACGAGGAGTTCACGCTTAAGAACGGCAAGAAGATTTACGTTCTTGCCCAGGGACGTTTGGTGAACCTCGCGGCCGCCGAAGGGCATCCGTCGGAAGTCATGGATATGTCTTTCGCGAATCAGTTTCTCGGAATGGTTCGGCTTGCCAAAGAAGGCAAGAACATGAAGCCGATGGTTTATGACATCGATCCGCGGCAGGATCAGGAAATCGCGCTTGTGAAACTGCATTCAATCGGGATGCAGCTTGACACCTTGACGCCGGAACAGGCCAAGTACGCGGACGACTATTCGGCTGGGACTTGATGCCAAATGGCATTGACCTATTCTGAAAAAGGAAGTCTCGGCGAAGTAGCGCCCGATTTCGAATTGCCGGGCGTGGATGGGAAAACCTATCACGCCCGTGATTTTTCGGACGCGAAAGCCTGGGTAGTTGTTTTCATGTGCAACCATTGTCCGTACGTGAAGGCCGTCCAGGACCGGATCAATCGCCTGGCTGAACAATATGCTCCTCGCGGCGTGAAAGTCGTGGGAATCAATTCGAATGATTCCGCGAAATATCCCGAAGACGGCTTTGACGCCATGAAAGCCTGCGCCAAGGAACAGGGATACGTTTTTCCGTATCTCTGGGACGAGGATCAGTCGGTCGCGCGGGAATACGGCGCCGTCTGTACGCCGGATTTTTATCTCTATGCTCCAGGGACGAAGGGGCTTCGCTCAAAAGTCATGCTTTTAAAATACCGCGGGCGGCTCGATGACTGCTGGAGTGACGAAGCAAAGGTTACGAAACGTGACCTTGCGCATGCAATCGATCGGGTGCTTGAAGGAAGGGATCCTGACCCCGTGCAACCGCCTTCGATGGGTTGCAGCATCAAGTGGAAGTAAGCGGCTCTTCCTCGTATCTGAACGGCGTGAGCCGACCCTGACTGCGACAAAGCGAATAATTCTCAGGTGAGACGTAGAGCCGGGTGATTTCCCGCTTTTCGCCGTATTTTTCGAACAAATCCGTGCAACGCTCGAGCGGTATGAAACTCGGCGCGCTGTAATGATTGTCGTAGCGCACGAAGATCGGATCGCCAGGCTTCCGGAAATACTTTGAAAGCTCACCGGTCGAGGTTGCCGCGATATAGTCGATTTCCTGCGTTGCGAGGTCCTTCTGGATCTTCGAGAGTAACCGTTGCTGCCCGAGCAAGGCGGCCTTCCCGGCCGGAATACCCGTATGCAGCTCGAGGAGCATCCAATAGGGACGTTTCTCCACGATTCGCTTTGCCCAATCGTTCTTGCTCGCGGCGAGGTGGGCGTAGAGATGAGCGTCATTGCATTCGCAGTACTTCTCGATATCGGCCGGGAGCGAATAGCCGCAATCGGGAGAGGTCAAGAACCTGGCGAGCATCGAATCGAAAACCACGCTCTTGTAATGAAAGTAGACCATCAAAAACATGTGGAATCGGGAGATCAGAAAGTCCTCAAAAGCATAAAGCGCCCGGTGCTGGAGGCAGAGATAGCACTTGCCGTTTTGGAGGTGGAACGTGAGATTCCCGAGAAGCCAGTCGAAATCAAATTCACCGTAACTGACGCCGGAATGCACGCTGTCCCGCTTGAGGTAGTCCATGCGGTCGGCATCGAGCTCACTTGAGATGAGCTGTTTCAGAATGGCACGAAAATCAGTGGGCGTGCCGTCAATCCGCTCGATAAAAAAATCGTCGTTAATCTCGATTGACGGGTCGATCAGGGCGGCAACATGGATCGGACTGAATCCGTGAGGTCGGCCCGCGCGCTCCAGTATCTGGGTCACACCGGAATCGAGGATGATTTTGAGTGTGTAATCCTCGTGATTGGCCCGGCGTGGTTTGGCTTTGACGGGAGCGCCTGGAATTCCCAGCTCGCGGACATCCGGCATGGCGGATTCGGTTGTATGCGAAAGAGGACCGTGTCCGATATCGTGCAGCAGAGCAGCAAGTCTGAGAACCGCTCGAAACCGCGCGTAAGCTTTCGGATGTGCCAGAGTCAGTCCGACCGGATCGGGAAGCCGCTGCGCGACCCGGGCACTTGGCCCTCCAAAGATCGTGTCGAATGCCTGGGACGCCGTCCCCATCGCTCCGAGGCTGTGGATATAGCGGTTGTGAGTCGCGCTGGGGAAGGAATATTCCGCGAATCCGAGTTGTTTGATTTGCCTGAGGCGCTGAAAATACGGAGAATCGATGACCGCAAGTTCGGCCGGTTCAATGATGATCGAGCCGTGAATAATGTCGCGAATTTCCATAAATAAAAAAACAAGGGCGAAAAACAGGACCGCGAAGGTCGTCGTTTTTCGCCCTCAGTATTGGGCAAACTTTGACCTAAAGCGGAAGATTATTCTTCGGAGTCCTTATCGAGATCCTCGTCGAGGTCCTCGTCTTCCAGGTCTTCGTCTTCGTCCGCTGACTCGAGCACTTCGAGAGGTTCTTCGTTGAGACGCTCGTTCTCGTCCTCGAGATCCTCGAGATCACCATGTTGGCCGTTGCTATGGCCTTGCTCCTGCTCTTCCTGTTCCTCGTGATATCCGGAGGACAGGCCTGATCCAATCGCGCCTCCGGCAATTCCACCGAGGGTCGATGTCGTCAACGTGGGGAGAGTCTGGGGTTTCGGGGCCGCGGCTTTTTTCGGCGCGGGTTTCTTTTTCGGGGCGGCTTTTTTAACGGGTTTCTTTTTCGCGGCGACTTTCTTGGCCGGTTTTTTCGTGGCTGCCTTTTTCGCCTTTTTAGCCGCGGGTTTCTTCGCGGCTTTCTTTGCCTTTGTTCCGCCTTTTTTCGGGGCGGCTTTCTTGCTCTTAGGTTTTGCTTTTGATCGCGCTACTTTTTTCTTCGCCATAGTTATCTCCGATTTGAAAATCTGGTCTTTCGGGGGTTGCCCAATAGAGTTAGAAATTAAACTGTTAGAACAAAAATAAGCCATAGAGGTGAGGGCTTTGCAACAAGTAATTCTGCGCTGCGGATGGCCTTAGTGCCTGATGTAGGGCAGGTCTTCGTCGCCTTCGGCTCCGGGAGCGAGCTCGTTTGTCCAGCCCGTGCCGTCAGAATTGGCAGGTTGTTTTCGATTCGTGAGGGATTCGAAAGAAACGATTTTGACGCTGTAACCTACGCGGCCTTTCGCATATTGCTGGTTATTCTTTGTATTATCCCACGAAGTTTTGACGTCTTCCGGGGAATTCATCAAGAGCGTCCCTGGTAGATTGATCGGAATCGGGGTGGGTGCTTTCGGGTCTCCTGGACGGGTGGAGAACGGATCTTCCAGGCGGACGATATTGAAACCCTCTTTCACTCCCCCGATGACTTCGCCATCCCCTGACTCGAGGCGGGTCATATATTGGCTCATGACGGATTTGAGTTGGGATCTCATGTTATCGAGATCGCTTTGGCTGACATTGCTGCCGCTCGTTGTGCTCGGAGGAAAAAGGGCGTCCAGGGCGTTGCTCACGGATCCTGCCAGGTTGGATTTCTTATCGAGCGGGAAGACGGGGGCCCAAAAAGCGGCGATACGGTTTTTGTCGAAATTACTGACGAAGTAGTCTTCACCCAAGTCATTGATGATATTGTATTTTCCCTTTTCCCAGGGATTTGGAACCATCGCGACCTGGTAGCCGCGGTTAAAGTTGCTTTGATCGATCAAGCTGTAGGGTCCGGCCTGGAGTCCCGCATAAAAGGTTCCCGAAACGGTCTGGTTGTCGAACCCGGTTCCCCGGGTCGGTTGAATGGGATCACCGGAGAGGATGGGGAGATTGGGGACGCTGCCGACCAGGTCGAGTGAGCGTGGCGAAGGATTCGCGACACCGGATCGTACAAAGTGGCTTGCGCTGAGTTCGGGCCCGATTCGGCTCCCGAACGGTTGGGCGGCAGCATAGGCCTTGAGTTCCATATCACCGAACGGAGAGAAGAGTACCCGGGCTTTTGCTTTCAGGCGCAATGCGTAATACGTCAGAACACTGGGGTCTTTGTAGACACCCAAGGTCATTTCCGCGGGCATGGTGACGGGCCTCATCAAGGGTTGGCAGTTCGCGCCTCGTGGGCTGTGGCCGGTATTAATCAGCTCGTAATCCAGTGCATAGGTATCGAACCGCGTCTTGATGTCTTTCAGCACCGAAAGCTGGGGGGGAATCAGTTCATCCATGACGATTTCGTTATCATCGGCGAAGGTGTTGTTACCGAGCGTGTTATAGGCTGAAAGAAAAGCATCCACCGTACGTTCTTTCGCGATGGGGTCCACGAAATTCTTCAGCGTGTTGACCCGTTCCCGTGTGACCGCGATTTCGGGCGGAGCGTTCAAATAGGAATTGAGCGTATCGATCCGCCAACGAAGGATGAGCTCACGTGGGATCAGACCCAGGCCGTAGGTCAAGCCCTTCGTCACTTGGACGAAGTCACGATATTTTCCGGACAGTGAAAGCTTCGAGAGATCAGGGTCGGAGTTGTATAGCCAGAGCAGCAGGACGAAGGCATTGCTGGAACCGATGCTTTTGCAGTTTTCCTGACGAATCTCTTCGATCTGCTGCAACTGATTCACGAGGGTGGTGTTGATCGCGTCGAGGGGAGTTGCCGGAGGGATCATGATTTGCGGCAATTCAGTCATGTGGCAGTAATTATCCTTGCCGTTGTAGATGATGCAGACGACGGGGACTTGATAGGTGATATCTTTGTCCCGGCTGGGCCTCCAGGGGATCGGGCCATTCGCGGGTCCTTTCGGAAACGAATCCTGGGCCATATTCCCGACGACATAGTAACGGAACAGAAATTTCTTATACTGCCGCCGCATTTCGTAGTTGAGATAGGAAATATTCGTGAGAAGCCGTGCCTGCTGGGCGGCGCCGGCATAGGCGGCCAGGTCAGCCGCGTTTTGAAGATTGATTTTGGCATTGATGAGCATTCCCGTATTCACGGCAAAGCCGAAGAACAGGATGAAGGTCAGCATCATCATGCCGATGAGGATTGAGGCTTGGCCCTTTTCCCCAGTTTTTTGTTTCGGACCGGTGGTCAAGTAAGAGTTCCCCCAGAAATGCCCTTCCTTGAATTGTCGCAAAGCAGGTGTTGTCTGTCCACTTGTCCAGAAGCTAGACAGCCGTAACCGGGTGAAAAATCCGCGCTTTTTTCCATCCTTCGGCATT
>Ga0208958_1002136_pt1 | contig 17679 bp, 17 predicted proteins | sample RifOxyB1_FD_184032 | JGI IMG/M metagenome (GOLD analysis project Ga0208958, IMG submission 184032) | Soil microbial communities from Rifle, Colorado - Rifle Oxygen_injection B1 (SPAdes) | ecosystem: Environmental > Terrestrial > Deep subsurface > Rock core/Sediment | place: Rifle, Colorado... | reverse complement strand
TGCCATGGGACATGCCAAAGGTCCTGGCTGCCTCCCGAAGCGTCATCTCGCCTTCGCAGCACTTTTTACCCACCATAATCATGAACTCCTGGGTCCACTTTGGCTTTCTCCCAATGAGCTTTGGCTCATTTACGGGGGTTTGATTGTGAATTTCCATATGCAGCATCTCCTATCATAGAACCCCAAATCCCGCTTTCCAGGCGGGTCTCAGGGGATGCTGATCACTGTCTAATAAGTTTTAGGGGAAGTGTCTGACCATAGGGGCGCACTCTAAACCACTTGTTTCGAACAAGCATCGCTCTCCAGGAGCACGCTTGAATTCTGGACCTGACGATTTCTGGAAAAATCGCGTTGCCGTCTCTGAATACAGACCTTTTCGCCCAAACTGGATGCTCACACCGGACATGTGTAAGTCATCAGTGAATTTCGCGGACATAATCATAGGGTTCCTGTCAGTAGTAAACTTCAGCAAGTTAAAAAAAGAGTTCAACGAACCGGTAAAATGTATCGAATTTTCACCTTGCTACGATTCGGGAATTGTTCAACGAGTTCTTTCTGGATCACTCCATTGAGATATATGCGTGCCACAACAGTCCCGCGCGTCCATCCTTCGAGTTCGATTTCAATCGTCCCGCCGCTATCACCCGCGAAAGGAATTTCAGACGTTCCAGTTTTCTCCCATCCAGATCCTCATCCCAAGTTAAATACTCGGACGTTATTCGCAAAAGCATTGAGGCAAGTCGAAATCCCATGCCACTCATTGTTTTGAATTTTCATTTTGAATCTATACTCACCGCGGGCGATAGCAGGATGAACAGAATCGAGTTCAGATCTAATCTTTGCCCAATCAGGATTTGCACTGAAAAGCTGAAGCATGATTGCTCGCAAAGGTGCGCGCGGGAACTTCAAGCCTAATTTTGCAAGAAGGAGTTCGTGCACAAAGAGTGCAGCACGATTGCGCACGCTCATCTTGATAAACAGTTTTTCGTCAATTGTGACGTCAGCATTCTCACTTTGCATTGCTGGCTGAACCATCCCTGGCACAAGGACGCCGGCATCATTGATGAAAGGAATGGTCTGCTGAGTGAACGACCATTTGATATTCCGTAACACCTGAAGCGAAGCCTTTGCGAACCGAGGGAATTCCTTTTCCATGGCGGCAACGCGAGCGAGCGCATATTCTGCGGACGCTCGCGTCCTCTCGTCTTCAAAGATATTGACAGGGGCCCCTCGGATTTGTTCCGGATTCTCGATAAGATCTAGAAATTCGAGGCCCCCGTCATCTTGCTCGACACCTTGACCACCTCCACTGGTTTCATTTCCTGCGTAAAGCGATCCAGCCAAAAGCATGGTCAAGAATGCAAACAAAAGCGTTAGATTTACGATTCGAGAACCGGCCATATTGTTTCTCCCGCTCCAATAAGGAGCACGGAATATCTATCAATTAAGACTTTTTTGGTCAACTAATGTTTCCGCACTCAGATATTAAATAACTCTATTGAGAACAGCACGTTAGCCTCAGATTTCCATACTCTGCTACAGGAGCATTAGTCTCCACTACGACCCGACTGACCGGCATTTCGTACTCCGCCGAGCCTAGACTTTGTCGTTCTGTTTGCTTTGGAGACACACCAAAGACAAAGGCCGTAAGAACATCTCCGTTCGGCGTGTTTTCTCGATTTAGAGCTGCAGTCACGTAAATATCCGTATTTCGAAACTCCAGGCTTCCCAAAAGAGAGCCACCCGGCATCGGGTTCGCAGGAATCGCTTTTTGATCCAAGACGCGAGTGACCTCTTTGCCATTTTCGAAAATATTCGAAGTGAGCTGGCACGTCATTGCGGGGGCCTGCCCTGTGCTCTCCGCAGCGTAAGCTGTCATAGTCACAAATAGAGCCGCGATCACTGTCATCGTTTTGAATTTCATAATCATTTCTCCTATTTAAGTTTTTGTTTCGTTGTTCATTTCACATCAGAACCTTAAGTTGACGGCTGATATAGCAGACTCATTCGCGCACCGCATTGCTATTTTAATTAAAACTGTTCTCTGTTTTTGAGCTACACTTAAATTCATGGGCGTTTCAGTTTTCGATTTCGATAATTACCGGGAGTACATGAACAAGAAGATTCGCCAACTTCCATCCCAAGGCCATGGGGCGCGGTCAAGACTAGCGGAAAAACTACGCTGTCACCCCGGCTATGTAACGCAGGTCATGAACGGCATCGCGGAATTTAGCTTAGAGCAAGCAGCTCTCATCAACGACTTCCTTGAACACACGGAAGACGAGGGGGAGTTTTTCATTCTCTTGGTACAAATGACACGCGCTGGAAACGAACATTTACGAAAATATTGCAGAAGGCGAATGCAGCAAATCCAAAAACAACGGACCGTCCTGAAAGATCGCCTGAACTATCAACGCACTCTCAGTCTCGAAGAGCAGATGAAATATTACAGCGCCTGGTATTACGCAGCCATTCACATGGCGCCCGGAATCTCCGGCATTTCGACTCCCGAAAAAATTGCGCGCTACCTAGGTCTCTCGCTTTCAACCGTAATATCTGCGTTGGATTTTCTAGTTTCCATCGGCCTACTAACAGTGGATGGCGGAAATTATTCTGTAGGAACGGGCCAACTGCACTTGGGGAATGATTCAAATCTAATTACGAAGCATCATACAAATTGGCGGATTGAATCCATCAAGGCGTTGGATAAAGAATCTTCGGACGACCTCCACTATTCATCCATTGTGACGTTATCCCATTCAGATATTCCAAGAGTGCGCGAGACATTGCTTCGAGCGATTGATCAAGTGCGTGCGATTGTTCGGCCCTCGCAAAACGAACAAATGATTTGTTACAATTTGGATTTGTTCAAGCTAAATAAGCAGTAATCCGTCCCCGGTGCCTTCAATTAGACGTAGGCTTTGATGACGCCTACTCGAAAAACCGCAGGTATTTTTCAACGACGAATTTTGCGCCGGTTCCGAGAAGTCATGCAATCATGATGGCCTCGTTTCGCAGAAATTCAGCGGCTCCTGTCATTAACGCGAGTTTTGCGAAAACAAGATAGAGATCGAAAGATTCAGCATTCCATCCGATTTTCTGAAATTTTCGCATTGCTCGCGTCGATGGTTGAGGCGAAATTTCGCTTTAAGTCGCATATATTTGAGCCTGTTTCGGCGGGTTCAGGTGGATGACAACCACTTAGCTGATGGTCGTTTCGTGGATGATTTCTCTGTAAGCACCCGTGCGCCCATGCCCAGAGTGCTTGGACTGTAAAACAAACTTTGCCGCTCGCGCCGCCGACTTCATGAGTCTTTCCTGTCAATCCAATCAAAAAAAGGGGTGGGCAAGCTGCATTCTTTACTCTCAAGGAGCAACCCACCCACCCTGCAGTATCGGGTCAGCGCGTGATAGAAAACGTAAGCGATGCGTATGGCGACGCTGGCACCGGCGGCACCACCTCCACTTGCTTTGGCTCGATGGGTACGGCAATGGGAACCTGGCTCCCGGTCTCGTCCGCGACCGCAGCGACCTTCCTCGCAATAACTGTGAAAAAGGCGCGGCCCATCGGTGAGCATGTTTCAATTCGCTCCGTAATGGAAATGAACTCCGTGTTGTACTTCTTCATTTCTTCGAGCGCAGAAAGAAGATGAGTCGTAGATCGGGCGAAACGCGAAAATGAATAGCAGATCACCCCATCAACCTGGCCGGATCGAACCGCCAGCATCATCCGGTCGAGCGAAGGCCGCGATACCTTTGCACCGCTGACATTCTCGTCTGTGAATAACTCGTAGTCGGCAATATTGTTCTTCTCGCAGTGCTCTTTCAAAGCCCTAATCTGCGCTTCCAAGCCGGAATGCTGGTCGGCCGTGCTAACCCGAGCGTAAATCGCCCATCGACGTTTTAAATTCGAATGTGTACCCTAGTGAATCTCCGTGGGTTCTGGGCTCTGCAAACTACAGAGGCTTATTGAACATTGGTACGCTCACGGGGGCATTCAATTACGGAACGAAGCTCCCAATTGGGATGCAAAGTTCCGGGAACACATGATCAATTCATCAATGTACGTCGCGAAGCTGCTCCCGTTCCTGTCGTGCTGCGTCCTCATTGAACCAACATGTTGGCCGAAGGCCGATGGAAAATCCACCCTCTATCGTACAAGTTCCGGCGGCAAAATCCTTCAAGTCAGGCGAAATCTCGTACGACGTAGTACAAAGTGCACCGGCAAGCAACGTATCGAAGCGACACTGAGGATTAGGATGGGACAAGACGTTGCCGTTCACAATTGTCGCATCCTTGAGGAAAGATCGCGGTGACTGAATCACCGGAGTTCCCGGAGGACTATTCCTATTCAGTGAATCCGCGAGAACTTTCTTCTCAAGCAGCGCAGTATAGCCAACTCGTTCACAGATCGCTCGATCCGTAACGGTACTCCATGCTCTTGAGCATGCCTCGCGAATCGCATCAGGAGTGGGCAAAGTCGTTGCTATGCGGACGTTGTCTTCTTTTGAAAAGAGTTTTCGAAGACACTTCGACGTGGCGAAATATTCCGCTTCACCTTCAGCATTCATATAGGTCAGAAGCGAATCACCCGACCTTTGGTAGTACGGCCCGCCCCCTAGGAGATGACCGACTTCATGACAAACGGAGAGCCGAAATGTATCTTTTGTCATTCCACGCTGACGTGCCCAACCTCCGGAAAGAAGGAGCGTGTACGCCTCCTCTTCTCGCCTTGCAGTTAGATTCTCATCGTGGTGCCACCATTGGCGCTCAATCACAAGCTTCTGATGTAGACGTCGCACCTGCGGCTTATAAAGGACCCTAATTTCATCAATGACATCGTTAAACACGTCTTCCGTAACGGTGCTGGGGGCGAGAAGCGACTTTTGGTATTCGAGAGGGGCTTTATTGAAAAGCTTTTTAAAGCTGTCAGCTGGGAATCCGCAATTCTTCGGGTCGAGCTGCAGACTGCTGATCAGGATCGGGCTTCCAGTTTGGATGTATTTTGACGTATCGAAAAGGTCAATGCGCCTCGCAACTCCTGAATCCTGGTCGCGGCGCTCTATCACCGTAAACACTACCAATAGTGCAGTGGCGTCTATGGGGAAATTGCGGTCTTCAAGAGTTTTTAAGTATGCGTTTATAAAACCGATACGTTGCGCCCTAAAACACAGATCGTTTCGCGAATGCTTGGATATTTGCTCTCTAGCCTCGCTTGAATCCAAGACTTTGCCGTCTGATAATACATAGGAATCGTCCGATTCGAACTCGACGTAAATTGGAAGAAGCGCAAATCCTGACGGTGAGTAAATGAGCGCACCAAGGACTGCCGTGACGACCAACACTCTAAATTCTGTAAAAAACATTGCTCAGCCTCCATCCGGACGCGGGACACAGGTATAATATAAGAGCAATTTCGTCAAGTAAGCTAAACTATACAAAGCGGGTCGCGGTCGAAGTACATGAATTAGGCCTGATTTCGAATACTTAAAGGCCGCGGATTCAAACCCCTATCTCCAACCTCACCCGGGTCCCCGCCCCGAGCGCCGAATCGATATCGAAACGCGCACGGTTTTCCGCCGCCCATTTCATCGCGGCGGGAACGCCGAGGCCGTTTCCGTCCCTCTTCGTTGTGCGCGATTTACCGCGCTTCAAGGCCGAGAGGACGTCATCCTCGATTCCAGAGCCGTGGTCTTCGATTTCGAGCAGGCACCCTGGGCCGGCGCCGTTTACGCGAACTGTGATCGGCTTTCCGTTTGAATTCGCCTCGGCTGCGTTCTTGAGGAGATTCATCAGAACCGGCGTGAGCCCGCGCAGCTTTGCCGCACTGATTTTTGCCTCACCCATTTCGAGAACGAATTTCTGTAACGGAAACGTCTGCCCGACGATTTGGATCGCGCCCTTCACTGATTCCGAAATCGATTCCGCGTACTGAAGCTTCTTTCGTTCGAGGAGAACTTCGTTCGCAATCGATTCGAGATTCTTCATCGCGAGTCTGAGAAGTTCGAGCGCCTTCGTGCTTGTCGGCTCGGCATCTATCGTGGTTTCGAGCTTCCCGATTGCCGTATTCATACTGAGAAGCGGCGTCCTCAGGTTGTGCGCGACCGTCGAAGTCAGCCGAAGGACCGTATCGCGCTCCCTTTGGAGTTCACGATTCCGCTCATTCAGGAATCGAAAAACGCCATCCACCTCCCAAAGCATCGGCCCGAAGCGCTCGATGACCTGATCTCCTTGCGCGAGAAGTTGGCCATGAACGCGGCGGAGAATTCCGCAGAATGCGATCGAGAGCGCATTCGAAGCGGACCAAATCGCGATGAACACAGTGACGTGAAACCCGGCCCCGCCCGGAGTCGCGATCCCGAGGTAAGACGAAAAGGACCAGGTCACCAGAACGAACGCAAAGAGCGCCACGAACGAAAGCCCGGCCGTCATCACGCGAACACTATAGAGCGGAGCCGGAGTCGAAAGGGATCGTCTCAGCGAACCGCGATACCATTCCAACGCGACGACACTCGCAATCCCGGCGAGAGCGATTTGCCAGCCGTATTCCGAAAACGGAATCCCGACAACCGATCCGCCCATATCTTGAAAACGAAGGACGAAGTCACTTCCGGAAAGCGTAAGAAAGCAGAACCAGAGCAAGAACTCAGGAATCGAAAGCGCCCTGAAGCTTGCAACAAAAAGGCTCCCGACGAAAACCGCCTGGCCAAGCGCATACAGGACAGCCGTCGTATAAATCGCACCCGGACGAATCGGAGTCGTATGAAAGAACGGATTCAGAATGAGCGCGAATGAAACCGTGAAATAGACCGACGCAAGGAGCGCGATAAATGCCGCAACACCTCTCGACTCCCTCCGAGAGAGCCCCTCGGTCGCCCTGAGAAACACGGCAAAAGCCGAAAACACCGAAAAGAGCACATACGGCACTTCGTGCAAAAGCGGCTCGAGTCCCCGGGGCGGCGGAGTGCGAAGGATATAAGAAATTACGCCGTACATGAGATAACCGACCGCGAGCGCAAGAAACGCCAACCCCAGCATCGTCGCCCAACGTGGGAATTCTCCCCTCCTCCACGCGGAACGAATCACCAGAAACGACAAACACGAGCAAAGGAATTCATGAACGGCAACCACCATTCCAGTACCATTCACGCCCAAGCGAAACCTTTGACCGAGAGACGGAAGCGCGAGCGGAAAGATGATGTTCATCCCTGCGAGGAACAAAAGAACGAGAAACGCAGGATTTCGGAATAGCCCCTTCATCCGGCTCCCTTCGATCGTTTTCGGATCAGGAGCCAACCACGCGGAACTCCGAAGGCCGGGTTCATGAATGCCATCGCCTCAAAGACCGTACTCACCGGGACGAGTTTTGCCGCCGTCACCTCAGAATCGACATCGGCGATCAGGACTTGAACCCCCTTTTCGTCAAAACCCGCGACCGGTGAATGATGAGGGTATCCTTGGTCCTGAAACGTGCGCCCCGTCACATGATCCTGCGCAAAGTTAAGAATCATCGTGCTTTGATCGCGATCCCGGCACTCCTTCAGGTCGGAGATGAACTGGTGAAGGTTCTCCGGGAATGCCCGCCGCAAAAGCACCTCAACCTCCGAGCCAAAGATGAGTTCGGCCGCGAGCGCGAGTTCGTGGATCGCCATTCCACGATTTTCGAACTCATCGACGCGCAGCCATTTACCGAACTTCGGGTCATAGCACGCGCTCTCTTCTTTTGCCGGGAGCCCGAGTGCGTCCGCGATCAAAACCAACGAAGCAGGCCCGCAGCTACACTCGGTCGCTTGCCGAAATCCGCTTTCATAGCGTTTCAGAATTCGTTGAAATGTCGTCTCGCCGCTCATGCCAGTGCCTCCGCTCCCGAATTCGGGAGCCGTAACGTTTTTAGCCGCCGATGCATATAATCCCGCGAAAGTTCGAGTCGCTCGGCTAATCGCTTCTTGTTCGCGCCCGTCGCTTTCAACCCGGCCTCGTAGTAGAGCCGCTCAGCCCAATCGATAAATTCGACCCTGTGCGCGGGATCGAGATCTTCCTCCCGATGTGGAAGGAGTTGCGCCGGAACGCGTGGCCCCGCCATCTGACCTCCCCGAAAACTGGTCCACGAAAACTAAGAAATTTCAGCCTTCTTCCGCCCTCGAACGCGAAGCTTCTCCAGCTTCCTCTGGACGAAAACAGGGGGAAGGCCTGTAGCACTCGCGCCCTGTAATTTGAGACCGATTTATACCCATAAAAATCTGTTACTTACCGCGTCAAATTCAGGACATCTAGCCCCGACAACCGGATTCAGCTCAAAGCAACAAACAAATATCCCGAAAAGAACTTGGACACTTGTGCCCATGCGGCATCGATTCAGAGAGGAACGTTAACCATGAACTCTTGCGAGAAGCACATCAATGAATAACGCGATCTGGAAAATGGGAATCGTGGTTGCGGTCTTAACGATGACCACGTGCAGAGATGTTCACCTTATCGATCCGGGTTCCGTCACTGAGAAAGCGCTTCTCCAAGTTCCACCCAACGAACCAAGTACGATCCCAAGCACCAGTCCTTTCCCAAACACCGCCCCCGGGGAATATTATGATCCCGATGAAAAGGCGTCCTTATCCGTATCCAATTCAGCTCTCGGAAAAACCCATTTCGTACGAATCGATGGCGGCACTCTTTCACAGTGCTCCGGATTGATCGATGCAGCGTATTCTGCGGATGTGGCGCCGAACTGCGCTGTGAATTCATTAAGCGCGGCTGTGGCGTATACTGGAAAGCTAGCAGCAAATCGCCTCGCCCCGGGCGATCACGTCCGCATCCATGCAGGGGTATACTATGATCGGGTTTCGTTCAGTCAAAATCTGAAAGGGACCGCGACGAACAGAATTCTCATCGGACCTTATGGGGATGGCGAGGTGGTCATTGATGCTTCCGTTCAGGGGCTCTCTTGGACAGTCCATTCCGGAAATATCTACGTGACGGATTGGCCGCTCACCGTTCCGGCAAAAACACTCGTGATCGATGAAGTACCGTACTTTCCTGTATTGGCAGGCCAGAACCAGTCGAATATATCGCAAGGTCGCCATTTCTACTATGATGCAACCAATCGCAAACTCTACTGCCGAACATTGGCTGGTGACAGCCCAGCCAACCATACGGTCCTCGCAATGGAAGCGCGATCGGGCTCGCGAGTGAACAGCGGCCATGCACTGAGCGTCTACCACGCCGACTATTATACAATTTATGGATTAACAATTCGTGGAGCCTCAGAAAAAGGAATCTCCATCCTCGCTGATGGAGTGACCCTTGAGAAGAACGATGTGCGATTCTGCCAAGGAACCGGCATTGCGCCGTATTCCTACGGAACGACATGGACAATCGGGTTCCGAGCCATCAAGAACCGGGTCTATCATACCTTTCTTGATAACTGGCCTCGTGGAATCGCGGGTTATCATTCAGCAGGTTGGGGCAAAGGGATCGATGCTCTTGCCGTGCGAGCTCCATATTATTCCGGAAATTTGGTTTATAAGAACGGCGGGGAAGGCATCGGCATCGGAAGCTGCAACGATCTGAATTCATGTTATGACGGAACACCCGGAATCATGGAGGACAATCTTGTTTACGACAACTGGAGCGTGAACATCTATTCTAATGCTCAACATGGCCTTGTCATTCGAAGAAACATGGCATTCGTTGAATCCATCGATCCTTCCGAAATGACCAACAACGGATACGAGGAAGGCACTCAGGAATACACCAGGGCGCGAAGAAGGCTTCAGCCGATGGGCATTTCAACCGGCGAAGAAGCTGGCAAGGACTACATGATGGACTTCGTGGATATCTATAACAACATATTGGTCAACCATAGCACAGGCATCGCATTCGTCGGAGATGCTACCAATGCCGCAATCCGAAACCACAGCGTCCACAACAACACGATAATCCTGCCGAACTACGACGTCTACAATGCGTCAACCGTTGTTCCCGGTGCAAATCACGCCTTCGGCATCGCTTATGGGACCAATAATGGCAGAAACGAAAACAATCTGATCACAAACAACATAATTCATGGAAGATTCCCAAATACACGCTTGATTCAGGTGGACGCGATTAACGAAGGGGCTCCCGATCGACTTCGTTTCGATCGAAACATCTTCTGGCATGCAACGGATGCGGCATCGCTTTCCTATCATGGAGCACTCTATGATTTGGCGGGATGGAAATCGGCAACTGGCGACGACGCGAACTCGGCTTTCGCCAATCCGTTGCTAACAGGCCCAATCGGCTCACCAATTCCTGCGGCATATAATCCATTGCTCGACAGTCCAGCGCGAGGAATCGCGGAGTCTCTCAATTTATTCCAGGATGACTTTGCCGGACGAGTGCGCAGTCAACCTTGGACTGCAGGGGCTTTACAATGAACACCCGGATGGGCCAACAACTCTAAACCGGCCCGCTCGAACCGGGGCAACTTCACGCCGAGCGCCGAATCGATATCGAACCGGGCGCGGTTTTCCGCGGCCCATTTCATCGCATCGGGAACTCCGAGGTCATTTCCGTCCCTCTTCGTTGTGCGAGATTCACCCATTGCGAGATGATGCGCTCCTGTGCGTTGGAGATCCTCTTTACGGCTTGAAAGACAGCAGATACGCACAGGGCCGGATCGTGGCGTTTTCGAAGGATGGCCGAGTCCTCGCCGATATTGAGGAGGACGGAGCCAACACGGATCCGGCTTTGCTGATCGGCAAAAGAGCGACGTCGCGATTTTAACAGGAAAGGCCTAACAGCTTTTTGAGCTGTTTGAGCTTCGTCTCTGGAACCCACCGTTCGAGTTTAGTTTCATCCAACGCACGCAGGCCCTGTTTCTTGATCGCGGTCTGGATGTCCTGAAGGTCCAGTTCAGAACCGCGACGAGCTTTCAGCGCTATCAAAAGAGTCAGAGAAGGTTGGAAAATCCGGCCTTTTGGCCCATCCTTGAGCGGAACCAGCTCAGCTTGCCACCCGGCAAGCTCATGAACAAAAAATTCGGCGGAGAGATTGATATGTTCAGGACCGATGCCCCAACACCGCTGGACAAAACGAAAGAGTTCATTTTGAAGAGATTCCTTGCTCTTTTCTGCATGGGAAATGTGAACGAGGTCGATATCTTCGGTGGAGCGCTCACCATCATATTGAAGTTGGATCAAAGTACCACCTATCAAAAGCCATTCTCCGCCAATGTTTTGACAGAGTTCGTCCAGAATCTTCTCGGATTTGGTTTTTTCCATCGCTTGGTATCCTGAAATTAGATGTTACCTGCCTCCGTTGAAAACGCCATTTCGATCTTGGAAACGGCCGAAGATGCCCCGCTTACTCGGGAAATCCTGGTCGCGTTTTGTGTCCTCGAGGCGTTAAAACATCACTTTCCGAGTCTTGTGCAGGATAAGGTGCGCCGGCTCTCCGAGCGATTCCGGTGGATTCGCGAAGCGGAGTCGTCTCGTTTCGTCAAGCAGCGACGGATTGCTGTTGCGAGGATTGTTGCGGAGATGGGTTCATTACAGCCGAAGCTTTGATCGAATCTTCCTCGGACCCTCTGCTCGGTAGCTGATATCGGCAGCGCAGAGCTTTTACTGCTTCGGCTTCTCAAGCTCGGCGATGCGGTTTTCGAGTTCCTCGATACGGCGCTTTAACCCGCGAATCTCATCGGCAACCGAGTAGGCATCGGGCAACGTCACGGTCGACGGCATCGAGGTGCAGACAAATCCGAATCCATCATTCGAAATGGTCCATTGAGGACAAGCCCCCATATTGTATACGCGAATACCCGAACTTTCATGGGTCGCGAAAGCGGGAACGGACGACAGGAGAACGGCACCAATCAGGGCTAAACGCATAAAGTTCCTCCAAGCGGCTTGACCATAGCACAAGATCCGCCAGGTTTGACAACCGACAGAAGAAGCCTCACCATAAACTAGAATAGTTGCACGATTCACTCATCCAGGGGGGCTTCCTATGTTCCTAAGAATCCCAAGTGTGCTTCTGAGTCTCGTTGTCGCTCTCGGTTCCGCGCAGCCCGGCTTTGCTTACAACTGGCCTAGCCCAACCGCGGTCGGCCCCAGCAGTTCACCTTCCGTAGAGCCCATCAAAATCCCAAACGGATGCCAGGAGCAGTGCAACCACTTTCAATCCGTCAAGAACTCCTGCGAGGCCGTGCTTGCATCGGGGCTGAATTGCGCCCTTCAGGACTCTGAGTGTTGCCCGGCCCGGTTTCAAAGCAGCTGGGGCCAAGTACCTCCTCACTGCGCCGCACTTGTCGGATTTGAGGAGGCCAGTAGTGCGCAACAGACCATGTCGATCGTTTATACCTCGATCGCCGCAGTCTGCCTTTTCGCGTGCGCTTACCCCTTTACCGGAGCCCCCGTGGGATGCTTTGTCGGGGTCACGGCGGCCACCCTCGCCGACGTGGCTTATTCGATGGCAATCGGAAAAGCCACGGACGCAATCGCGGGCGGAATCGTGAGCGCCGCCGGAATCACCGCCGCCGTTGCGATCGGGACCGAAACCTTGGCCGGTGCCGCCGGCGCCGCGGCCGTCGGCTCGAACATGGCAGCAACATCCTACGCGCTCAACCCCTGCGTCTCGGGTTCAATTGCGGCTATTTTGGCCGGGCTGAAGTGGTATAGCTCGAGCCGAAGTGTCAGAAACGCGGACAAAGAATGCCAGGCCATCGAATCCCTCCTCGGCCCCGCCCTGGGGGTCGCAACGGGCGATCAACCTTCGAATATCACTCCCGCCACAGGTCGTGGGTCTGACGGTGCCTTCTATTCCGCGCGAAATAGCGGCGGAGGAACCACTCGCCCCGAAACCGCGGCCGACGCGATCCTGAGAACTCCCCCCTCACAGGCGGGCGCGGCGACCGCGTCCAATGCCCCGCTCCTCGATAAAATGCCCAATTACTCGCAAATTCCGGCGGAATTGGAAAAAAAGGGACTCTCCGTCGGGGACATCGGGCAGCGCCTTAAAACCCAATCTCCTGGAAGCTTACTCGCCTCGATGGGAGGAATGCCTGCCGGATTCGCCGGGCTCATGAACCAGGCCGACAAGGATATCCGGGACGGAAAAATCCAGCTCCTGAGCGGAGCTGACAACCCAGGCTACGTCTCGGGCGGAAGCGGCGCGACCGTTCCTTCAGGACGATCTGGAGAACCCCTTTCTTTCAACTTTGGATCTGTTACCGGAGCGCAAAACGCGACCGGAGGCTCGAAAGAAATCTCGCTCCTTCCGGCTGCGGGGATTCCCGGCACATCGAGCGAGGACATCTGGCATTCATCGGGAAAAGAATCGATTTTTCAGATCATTTCGAAGCGTTACGTCCGGAATCGCGAAAAAGTTTCTAATGAGGAATGGGCCTCCCCGCTGAACCGAGCCCTGATGGGGCTGCCCAATCGTCCCGCGGCACAACCTGGCGCGAAGGGGAATCGAAAGTAAGTCCTACCGCCCTATGCCGGGATTTCTTTCCGTAACCGCATTGATGAATATCGCGCGGAAGTCTTCGGGAACTTTATAGAGTGCCAAGTAATCGAGCGAGCCGTGAGAAATTCCGCGAAGCCCGATGTAATGCAAAAAATAGTTTATTTGATTCATCAAAAGGGAATTATTCACGCGCTCGAAAAGATGAGCATTGATCCCGACCTGATAGTAATCAGCGAGAAGCACAAGGACGTCGTTCAGCGGGGTCGATGGATGTGTTCGTAGCAGGCAATTTTCGATATGCCCCATGATCTCCGCCATCCGATTGATGTACAAATGCTGATGGAAGAAAGCCGGATATCGATGCCCAACGCCCCCCTTGAACCCGAAATTCTTGGGCATGACGTCCTCGGGATTGAGGCCCTGAGCCTTCGCGGTTTCGGCGATTTCCTTGAACCACAAGTTCCAGATTTCGCCATGTTCCGGAAACGGCCCCGGCAGACCGACCGGAGGCGCCATTCGGCTCTGATTCCAACCGCGCCCCACCTTCAAATCAATCGTTGCCGTGCTGATGACGTTCCCGGTTTCGGAGACGAAGCGACCCGACGTGATCGTTCCAGTCTTGCGCGTCGTCCCCTGGTAAAGCGAGGTACCGTCTTCGCCATGAACCATGACTAAATGTTGCTTCTTAAGAACGCTTCTCAAATTGGCGGAAACGTTTCCCGATCGAAAATCCTGGTCAAAACTCCGCGTCGCCGAAATGTAATTCTTCAGATAGGTTTGAAATTCCGAGGGCTTCTTTGCCGATACGAAATAATCATCACGAACGTTCCGGACCGTTTCCGTGATCCAATCCGTATTTTCGAAGTTCATCTCGCTGTTAATGAGAACGGGAGCCGTTTTGGGATCCGTATGACGCGCGGACATCTCGACGAGAAACCGGGAGACGCAATTCCCGTCGGCGAATGCGGACCGTCCCGTTCCGAAGAGGGCTGGAACGAGAGTAAAAAGACAAAATATCTCGAAGAAAAGAATTGGTTTCAATCGTGTTCTCTTCCATTCAGTTTAACGCTAAAAAGCCGCGAATGGAACACAGCAAAGTCAGACACTCACTATGCGGTGTTACGTCGATCGCCCCGCGCAACCGAATCACGAATTGCCAAATAAATCCGAGTGGGCCGATTCCAAACAATGCAAGACGAAGCTCATTACCAATCTACGTCTTTTTGCGCTCGAAACCGTGTCTCCTCCTCGCAAACCTTCCGGTTATTGGCGAGTCGCAGGAGATCCGACAGAGGCTCCGTGATGGCATCACGAGAAATTTCTATTACCTCTGGGAAGATCATGAGCGGGTTTCTCTTGTCGGATCAACTCGCGAAACGGACGCGGGGCGCTGGATTGCCCCTGTTTATACGCCCAAGAATTTTCGTGGACATGGATATGCCTCTGCACTCGTAGCCGCCGTCAGCCAACAATTTGTAAACCTCGGGAAAAAATGCCTCTTATTCACTGATTTGGCGAATCCGACATCCAATAGCATCTATCAAAAGGTGGGATATCGTCCCCTGGCAGACTTTAAACACATCGAGTTTGTCAGGGGTTGAAGGACCACAATAGCGCGTCAAAAAAGGCGATAACAAGATACTTTTTTCTGTCATGAAATGGACGGTTTCTACCGAAAAGGTGTAAGACTTGTCGAAACACTTAAAATAACCACGGTGAGATTTTATGAAAAACTTGAGCAGTGACCGCCTGTTTGCGACCCTTCAAAAAGCATTTTTAGCTGCCGGCTATCTTTTCCTGTTCGCGGCATGCGGCACGGAGCTCCCAACTGTAAGCCAGTCTTCGTCGAACCCGGAGCCCGTTAGCACCAGTTCTCCGATTCCGATTAGTCCGGCCTCACTCACCGCGACGGCCGGATCGGATTATCCCTATCAGTTCCAAAGTCCGGGCGGGACGAATCTCACGTATTCGATCACTTCAGGGCCAGGTTCGGTTGGCGCTGCCTCAGGCGTTTTTACTGCACCCAATGCAAAGGGCACTTCGAATCTGAGAGTCTCCGATTCAAACGGAAATTCGGGGAACGCATCCATCGAAACGGTTCGGATCCGCACAAACGGACAGGTGAATGCCGCGATCTACGATGGCACTTCCTTGTATATCGGTGGGAATTTCACCGCCATCAATCCTCTTAACGCTCCCAAGATGATCACCTTGAATTCAACGGGTAAGCCCCTCATTTCTTGTGATTTGAAATCAGGGTTTGATACGGATGTGAAGGCAATCGTGGTCAGTGGCTCCTCGATCTATGTCGGAGGATCATTTCACTTCTATCAGGGTCAGCCGGCCAACTATCTCGTCAAGCTCGATGCTTCGACCTGCGCGCTCGACACCACCTTCAGCCCTCCGGCTTCGAATGGTTTTAGCAGCACCGTATATGCGTTGGCGATCAGCGGAACCTCCCTTTATGTTGGGGGCGCCTTCACCGCCTATAGAGGCGTGGCGGGTTCGGCAAACCGAATCGCCAAGCTGGATCTCACGACCGGAGAACTCGATACCACTTTCAGCCCTCCCGGCTCGAATGGTTTTGGAGGCACCGTCAACGCTCTCGCCGTGAACGGGACTTCGCTTTATGTCGGCGGCGCTTTCACCGCTTATAAAGGTGTCGCGGCTTCTGCAAACCGGATTGCGAAACTCGACCTTGCGACGGGAGAGCTCGACACCACTTTCAGTCCCCCTGCCTCCAACGGCTTCGGTGGTACTGTCAACGCGCTTCGCGTGAATGGAACTTCTCTTTACGTTGGCGGCGCTTTCACCGCTTACAAAGGCATCGCAAATTCTGCGAACAATCTCGCCAAACTCGACCTCACGAGCGGTGAGATCGACACGACATTCTCACCAGTCGGAGTGAACGCGAACGGCTTTGGCAGCACCGTGAACGTGCTCGCGGTGGCGGGAACTTCCCTGTATGTCGGGGGCGCGTTCGCGACTTACAAGGGAGTCGCGAACTCCGCGAGCAACCTAGCCAAACTCGATCTGACGACCGGCGAGATTGATACTACATTCAGCCCGGTTGGCGTAGACGCGAATGGCTTTAACAGTTCTGTCTATGCATTTGCGATTAACGAGACCTCACTTTACGTTGGAGGCTATTTTAGCGCATATCGAGGGATACCAGACTCCGCAAGGCGTATTGCGAAGCTGGATCTCACGACTGGAGCCATAGACACGAGTTTCGGGCCGGCAAGTGGTGCGAAGGGTTTTAACGAGACCGTCAACGTACTCACCTTTGCTGGAACAACTCTTTATGCCGGGGGCAATTTTATCGGGTATGCGGGCCAGATCGCCAACCGCCTCGCGAAGGTCAATCCTTCGACGTGGACACTCGATACCACTTTCAATCCACCCGCGGGCAATGGTTTGGATGGAGAAGTAAAAGCGCTCGTCGCAAACGGGACTTCACTCTATGTCGGCGGGCTGTTCAGCGCGTACAAGGGAGTAGCGAATTCCGCGAACAACTTGGCCAAACTGGATCTCGTAACCGGTGCAATAGACACCACGTTCTCGCCGGTCGGGGTTACGGCCAACGGGTTTGGCAGCGCCGTGAATGCGCTTACGGTGAGCGGGACATCACTTTACGTCGGTGGGCTCTTCACCGCCTACAAAGGCGTGGCGAATTCAGCCAAGCGTGTCGCAAAGCTTGATCTCACGACGGGCGATCTTGATACGGCTTTCAGTCCGGCCGTCGCAAATGGTTTTGATAGCGCCGTCAACGCGCTCGTAGCAGCTGGGAGTTCCATCTATGCGGGCGGGAGCTTTACCGCTTACAAGGGGGTAGCCAACTCCGCATTTCGTATCGCGAAGTTGGATCTGACCACAGGTGCGATCGATACGACATTCAGTCCCGTGGGGGTGAATGCTAACGGATTCGGTTCGACTGTGAACGCATTGGCGACCAGTGGCTCGTCCCTGTACGTTGGCGGCCAGTTCACCGCGTACAAGGGTGTGGCGAATTCCGCGAAGTACTTGGCCAAGCTCGATCTGACCAGTGGTGACATCGATACCACCTTCAGTCCGGTCGGTGCGGCGACGAACGGGTTTAATTATTTTGTGTTTTCCCTTCTGTTGAATGGAACATCCCTTTACGTCGGAGGTGAGTTCATTTCTTACAAAGGAGTCGTGAATTCAGCGAACGCTTTGGCGAAGTTGGATCTCACGAGCGGCGAGATTGATACCACC
>Ga0208958_1002132_pt1 | contig 17700 bp, 11 predicted proteins | sample RifOxyB1_FD_184032 | JGI IMG/M metagenome (GOLD analysis project Ga0208958, IMG submission 184032) | Soil microbial communities from Rifle, Colorado - Rifle Oxygen_injection B1 (SPAdes) | ecosystem: Environmental > Terrestrial > Deep subsurface > Rock core/Sediment | place: Rifle, Colorado... | reverse complement strand
TCGCGTAGCTCACGAAATCGACCCTTTCCACACCGTCGCCGGTAATGAGGGCAGCTATCTAGTCAAGCACATCTTCTTATGAATTTGAGCTAGGTAGAGGAGGGCTTGGACGCTGTAGGTTGACTTTGCGCGCAACAGTGTGCCCTGGGCTCACGCCAAGGTCAACGAAGCTCCGTCAATTCCCGCCTCACCCTGCTGATTGTTTCATTTTCAGGGCCTGCAGAGTCTGAAGTGACGTAGGCCAGCGTCAACAGAGTAAGTGGGTGTACTCCCAGTACTTGCGCCAATTCATCGATCTTCTTTAGCGTTGGACTCTTCTGTCCACGCTCTAGCGAGCTGATGTAGGTTCTACTAGAGACTAGGGCGAAGTCTTCTTGAGTTCGGCCAGTTGCCGCGCGCACGCGCTTTAACGCTTTCGCAAACTGATTCTGAATTTGGGATGCTGACGGCATCCCGCCATTTGCGCATTGCGACCTCTTTAGAGCTACAATCTATAGTGTTCATTTTGTCGCAATGTTCATCACCAACGATGCTCATCGATCCGCAGCGCACAGCCTCTTCGGAGCGCCGGGCGAGGCCTATTGGCGCGCTGCCGAGATTTCCCTGTTCAAACCTTGGTACGTGGTCTCGATACTTCAGAAAGAGGTGCCAGACAACAAGGTGGATGACGACGAGGATGCATATGAGGCCATGCGAAGCATCCTGGTTGCCGACATCCACGACCTACTGCCGCTCCTAGCGAGTGACAATGGCGATCGGACCACTCTTAAGTCTGTGCATGTCGTATCTCCAGCGTATATGAACGGCTCCGGCGGATGGCAGATGGACCGCTTGGTGGCTATCTGGCACACCAAGGACACGGTGGACGGTGAGCCTGTAGATTTGAACGTAGAGATCCTGGAGACGGTCGGGGGCAAGCTCTACCCAGCCTTTCCAATGGAGAAGATCGTTGAAAAGCATGACGATCTCACTCTCGTTTGGCAGCATCCACCCGAGCATCCCTAGCGCCCGCCAACAAAATACGACGTCTCGTCATTTCGGGGCGCCTGTCATCAACGAATGGCTTGAAACTCAAAAGCCGTTGAGGACCAATATCCAGATCTGGCGCCAAGGCGGGAAGTATGTGCTCCGCATCTGTGGGCAGTCAGTCATCGGAGAATACGCGGACGAACTCCCACCAAATCAACGTCCACAAGAACACGATGAAACTGCTAGTACTCAGCGATCTGCACAACGAAATCCACCCCATGAGCGGCGAAGTCGACGGCCTTCGCATCGATTGTGACGTGGACGTGGTTGTGTTGGCTGGAGATAACCACATAGCTCTGGGCCTTGCCGGCCCACTGGTCGACCATGGCATCGAGCACGTGAGGCGGCAGCTTCGCTTCCGAAATAAAGAAGTGCAGCGCCGCCAAGTCTTCCATGCTGGTGTCTTGCTGGTTAAACCCTGCCGTTGACGCAATCCGCTCAGCAAACTGATACTGAAGCGCGGCCACCACCGCGTCGTCGTCGATGTTTTCGCCTTGCGATACAAGCGCGTTCAACGCATACACGAACCGGTCAGCTGGGACGTCAGTCCGTATAAGGCACTTGCGCAGCTCAGGCCATCCGACCCTTGTCGGCAATCTGGCCAGCGACGTCATGAGCCACCATCGCCGATGGAACTGGTTCTCCCGTGGACTCACCGCAGCATCTCCAAATGCCTCCAGACGGCTCGCAATCTTTAAAGCGAACTCATCCGTAATCTCTTGTAGCTCTTGGTCCCGCTGGCGGGCCACAAAGCCTTCAGTAATTCGCTGCTGTCGGGCAGCAATGTCCAGCCGCGCGTGAAAGCTGTTTCGGGGCCAAGGCAATATGGCAATTTGTTGCAACACATCGAAGAGCAGGTTGCCATCATCATGCGTATCCAGCAGAGGCAGCAGGCGCTTTGCCATCGCGGTGCCCCCTGTCATCGCTGCGCGAGCGAACTCATCTCCGTACCAAATCTCAGACGCAGGACGGCGCACTTTCACAAGAGCCGCCCGTCGCTCAGCCTCCAGCATTAGGCCCTCGAAGATTTTGTCTGCGAAGCGAACCGAATCCGCCCGGGATAGAAGGAGACACAGCGCGGCTTTGACGCCAGCGGCTTGGGTACCTTCAGGTTCAGGCAAATCCCAGTAAGCATCCAGCAGGGCTTGGGCCGCTTCCGGCTGTAGCGTTCTGCGGCGTTGGTCAGGATGGTCCGCAGAGCGCTCAACGAATTGGGGCTGAACAAGAAGTTCAAGCGTCCTGCGTACTTGCGAGTAGTTCAGCTCGCCTTTGCGCGCGAGAGCCGCTGCACATAGGTCCTCAGTACTCGCCGCCCCGAGCACCCGCGACAGGAACCGCTCTAGGTTCCTAGATTCCTGGTCAGACAAAGAAACTTCTAGCCATTCGTCCAGAACGGCTCTGATTTCGGCACTGCCTGCAAGCTTGCCTATTCTTGCGGCGTCCACTTTCTCTTCACCGACGCCCTTGGCACGGGCGAACACTCTGGCGAAGGCGGCACTCCGTTCAGGTTTCTGCAACGCCTCCAAGTGCGAGGCAACCCAGTCCTGAACTGTGCGGCGTTCCAGAAGCTTCTCTTCAGCGATGGCCTGCAAGGCCGCAGGGTCTAGCAGTGCAACCAGCTGGATGGTCTCGTCGCGAGGGTGAAGGAAGTGGTCTGGCTTCGCCAGCTCTTCCTTGGCAACATCCAGTGCAAATTCGCGCTCGTTCATCGGCAGCTCGCGTGCCAACTGCAGCAACAAGTTCTTGTCACCGCTAGCTTCGGCCAGCCTCCGGACTTCCGATATCAGGGCTGGAACGCGTTCGTGGTTGCCAACATCAATCACCGAATGGAATGCCTCGCGGTTGAGCTTCGTATCGTCGGATGATGAGAACCAGGCATCCAGCGCAGCATCCGAGGCCGGAAACTCCCATGCAAGGGTCGTGATGCCTCGAGCACGCACGCCAGGGTCAGCGTCGCAACACGCGACATCCTTCAAAAACGAAAGGTTCTCGCGCTGGCTGCCAAGCTCCTGCAACAGTTTGTGTTTTTGTTCCGTGGGCCAAGCTCTGAACCGGTTCGCGATGTCGTCGCCAAATGACCTCACACTCAAGCCGCCTGCATCATTGATGAGCGCCAACACGTCCAAACGGTCTTTGGTTTCAAGCAGCGCCGTGAGCTCGGGTGCGAACACGGGCGACCGAGTCAGCGCCATGCATGCCAGCGCGTGCATTTTGGCGCTGTTCGACGTCGCCGCATGGAGCTGCCTAATGCCTTCGATGAGCTGCGCAAAAGGACCATTCGTCTCTGCCCCCATCTGAACCTCTCCGGCCAACTTGCTGGCGAGCGTCAGGTCCGCACGAATTGCCAGCGCAACCAGCTGCGCTCGCGGCGCGGCCAACCCATCGGCAACCAACTTCTCTGCGAGCAGGTCAAGCGATTCGGTCCATGCCGGCTTGTTGAATACCTCTCGCACCAGCTCCTGCTGCTGCGCGACAGTCGATCCGTCCACGGTTAGCTGCTCGAGAACCCAGGTTGCGGCGAAGAATTCCTGGAACCGTTGATGACAGAACTTCAGGACTTCCGAGTCGCGGTCGCGATGCAAGAGGTGGGTATTGCACAAGGCATCAACGACCTCTGACGGTTCAACGTCGTGGCCTCGAAATCCTTCTGATTGCTTCAGCTCTGCCAGGGCGCTGCCAACGACCCTGCGCGCCTCATTGACATGCATGTCCACCTTACCAGCATCCGTCAGGTAGCGTGCCAGTGCCTTCAGGTATGTCCGGTGCTGACTATAGAGCGGCGCAACCTCTAGAGCCGCTTGCCGTTGATCTGGAGCCTCCAGGATGGGCTGCACGGCCTCCAGCAGCCCGTACATGGTGGCTGGCACCTCGTGCCCGCGTTGTGCCAAGAGAATGGCGCTGGACAGGATGAGGGGATTACGAGCCGTGTGTCTCAGCGGCGTATCAGTCTGCAGCCGATTCAGCAGTCCATCACCCGCTCCGCCGGGAAGGGCTCGCGCGACCAACGCGCGCTGCCGGTCCCAGTTGAACTCGAGTACGTTGACCACAACGCCAGTGGCGGCAGCGAATGGACCCTCTGCACGCCGCGACGTACAAACAACCATCGCGCCCCGATGGTCCGCAAGAAAGTCTTCTGCACTGGCGATGGCGCGAGCTTTGTCGGCGGCCGCAATTTCATTCCAACCGTTGAGGAGCAGCGCCACCCTTCCGTCCAGGAAGAGCGACGACAACCCATCCCTGTCTATCGCCGCCCGCTGTACGGCACGCCTGCTGGCAAGGTAGTCCAACAGGGGCTGCTCGGACCGCAGCCAATTGGGGGCCGATGCATACAGCGGAACGGGCATCCCGGGGTTCTGGAGAAGCGATTCCCCCAGCTCCACGAGCGCCGTCGTCTTCCCGATGCCGCCCTCACCCGCGATGACAACAAGCTTTCGCTCCGGCAGGAGAGTCATCAATGACGCCACGTCCAGTCGCTCGTGCGGGCCGGCCTCAACCCCGGTCGCAAACGCGCAGGGAATTCGCTGGACCAATAGCTTGGCGGCTTTTGGAGCTTCTTCAAGCAGGTCTCGAGCCCCCGACCTGAGAGCTTCGGGATTTGGAGCGGGGGCCTTTGCAAGGCGCATCTCGCGGCGGTCCGCAGCTATTTCTGCCACCTGTGCAGCCAGGAAATTGGGGGCGTTGGAGACAGTGGTCGCCACATAGCTCGCTACGGCCTCCACATGCCCCAGCGCTAGCTGCGGGACCTCTCCTGTGGCTTGCGAGTACCCCTGAGCTAGGGAGGTCAGAGCATCATTGGCCAGGTTGGGGTTGCCGCCCAACCTGGCCAGTAGGTACTGCGTAAGAGCCTCCTGTGTTTTTGCCCCAGTCAGCCATTCCCGCACGGTGCCCGTTAGCCTTACGGCATCCGGCAGCATTGGCTCGCGGAGCAATTGTTCGATAGCGGCGGCAACTTGCCCTTTTGCGGTGAGCGCCCCCAGGGCATCACCCCCCTGTAAGGCTGCGCGAGCGGCCACCCGTTTGTCGAGGCCTGCCACCTTGTTCATCATCCAATCGGCTGCTTTTCCGAGCGCCGAGTCGGCCAACCATTCCAGCATCGCGCCGCTCCTCAACCTTGCCAGACGAACCGGCCGTCTTGCTCTATGTATTGATAGCTGCGAAAGAACCCTGACGCCTGCCAGAGCCTATCGAAGGCAGGACGGAGCAGCTCTGGCAGGTCGGCCACAGGCCAGTCGTTCACAAAGACATCTGGGAGTTGCAGGGCAGTACGGTCGATGGGGGAAAGTGGTGTGTCTTCCTCGTAGCGCCGGCGAAGCTCTCGGTTGTTTGTCACCACGACCGCACCTTCAGCGCCCACCAGCGCAATACGGACGACTAGGGGGACGTCCAGGGTCAACAGACCACGTGCTCGTTCGATGAGCGCTCGGACGAAGTTGAGAACCTGGGACTCCAACGTCTCAGCCGGCACCTCTATGCGGCCTTCCCGAGGGTCCGCCACCTTCCACGCGCCCTCAAGCACGCCGACGTGGTGAACAAGGGTGAAGGCGCGGGTCCTTCCGTCGTTGATGGGTGCGTGATGCATGGGGCCTTCGAACGTCATCCGAAAGTCCACCCCGCCTTGCGCAAGCGACGGAACGGGCAGGGCGCCAGCGGCAGCTGCCGGCACGACGTTCAGCATGTCCGTGCCGAAGGCTGAGTGGGCCTGGAACACGTGAACCATCACCTTGGGTCCTGGTCGAAGTATCACCGGGGTGCGATTGGTGAGTACCGCCGCATAGCGTTCAGCAATGAAATCCTCGCGGCGGTCCCGTTGTCCTCGAAGCATATCCACGCGGGTAATCAACGAGGCGACGTCGAGGTGGCGATTTGACCGGGACTCCCGGATATGAAAATGCTGGTCATACTTGCTGCGATGCAGGCCCTGCACAGACTGCGGAACGCGAACGACCAGCACGTGGCCAGCTCCGTATGCCACTGGCGCAATCTGCACACCGACGATACGCGGGTCGAAGTTGTCGGCAACTATGTTTTGCAGCCGCAGCGTCTCCTGGTCCGGGTCTATGGCCAAAGGAACCACCTCTACGGCCACGCCGCCCACCTCACGAACTCCGATGACGATGTCACCACCACGTGTGTTCGCAAACGCGCACACGTCAGCAGCGAACTTCTTCTTGTCCGCATCCGTGCCGCCGACGATGGCCTGCTTGAAGTCGAGCTGATTGCCTTCCTGGACCTGGTCAGCAACCAGGCGGTCGAAGTCTTCGGGCAGCAACTCGGTTATGGCTTTCGGAATCATCAAGAGTACTTTCTGGGCACGCCCAAGACCCTGGGCTGCCTAAACGGCGTAACGACCTCGATCCGCTTTTTACGTCACCGAGTGTATTTTCTCCTAGGAACCGGCTGTCCGATGCAGCGGATGGCTTGGTCGCCCGCTGAACTCAAACGTTGAACGGCAGCTTTAGGGCGTCGAGTTCGATGAAGAGGAAGAACGCAATCGCTGCAAAGCCGTCGCCTGCCTTGGACTGCCGACGGTCGGCAACGGGTCGAAGGCGACCCTTCGATCGATCCGTTGCGGCTGACGGCAAACAGCCTTGACCCGACGTCAAAGCATTGAAAGTCATCCATGCAGCGGGTGCCGTGATTCAATCAAACCTTCCCATTGACGGCTGCCGGTTGAGCTGCTCACGCGTGTAGCATCCCGGCTACTCAAGTTTTACCGCACAGTCGCCTGAGACCACCGTCGACTTGTCTGAAATCACTGCGGGGACACCCGGCCCTGTCACAGGTTGGCCAGCCTTGATGCGCGCCGCAACGGTTGCGTTCAAAGCAAGGACCTGGGCGACCACGTCCTTCTTGCTGTCAAACCCGTAGGCGGTCACCACGGCCTTGTCCAGAGCATCGTGGGCGTCTCGAAGTGGGTTCTTCCCTGGTAGCGCCAGGGTGTCGTAAAGCACTCGAAGCCCGCCTTTCGCCGTCTTGAGCGCAGTGGTTCGCACGGCTTGGAGCTTGCGCGACGCTTCAACCACCGCAGTGACTTGCGCCGCCGTAGGGCTCTGTGGCCAGGGGAAGGTGCCGAAGACGTTGGTCGAGGAATAACGAGGGTCCGACTTCATGTTCGATCGCTTGCTCATGAACCACTCGATGTGCACCTTTGACTGCAGGACACCGAAGCTGTAGTCGTCATCAAAGGCAAACACCTGCAGCGCGTCGCCAGGCTTCACCTTCGAGCTCACGAAGAAGAGAATAGGCCTAGAGGTCACCCGGGAACAAGCGAGGTAGCGCGGTAGACCCGCGATTGCTTGCAGCAAGTCTGTACGCCGGTATGACAGCTGCCACCACCTGTCCAGGAACTGCACGTGGTGGGAGCGCTCCTCCTCGTCATCCTCTCTCTTCTTGGCCGCCTCCTCACGCTTTGGCAGCACGTTTTGCTTGACCAGCTCCAAGGTCTTGGGGAACTGTTGCGCTGCAAGCAAGTCTCGCTCGCCGAAGTCCAAGATCATGCGGCTTGGCTTCGTGGCGCCACCGAGCACTTCCTTGCCCACAACATAGGGGCTCAGCAGCTGCGAAGCGTCCACTTCCTTGGCAACGAGCGCCTGCGCTGCGTCGAGCTTGAGAACAAAGTCTTCGTGGCCTGGCGTGACGCCCTGGAACGTGCGCTTTGGCTTGCTGTTGCAGGCAAGTGCAACCGCGGTCTTAGTGTCGGTCTTGTCTGAGAGTGATGAGCTGATGTACGATACCTCTCGCATGTCGAGGTCGTACTCTTTGGCCGCACGCACCGTGCCTTTGGCACTCTTGGGTTTGCGCAGGGCTTCCTTGGTCTTGAACCACAGGCGCCTTGTCTCTGGCAGCACTGCGTCGTCTTGAGACTTCACCCAGTTGGCGATGGAGACGTGAACGTTGGCGTCACCAGACCAAGGCTGGTTGTCCACCGCTTCGATAACGGTGCCGCTGACCGTCACGTGATCAAGGCCTCCGATGCGAGACTCGTTGCTGCGGATGTTCTGGGTGCCGACAAGACCAGCTCGACCCTGCAGTGGGTCTGCGGCCGTGCAGAGTGGCAGCGCGTCATGTGTCCGCCTAATCCAGTAGACGCAGAAGTCGGCCATCCCAGGCACCTCGGGGTAGGCTCGGCGGATACGCTCGATGTAGGCCTGACCGAGCTCTGTCTTCATCTTCTTCACGCCCAGGAAAGGCGGGTTGCCGATGATGACGTCAGCCGTGGGCCACTCGGACCTGCTCCCCGTATCGGTGACCAAGGCGTCTCGGTGCACTATGTTGCTGTCCAGGTTGTCCAGGGGCAGCGCAGACTCCGAGACGTGGAGCTCATCGATGCTGAGCTTGTGAGCCAGCATCATTGTGACCTTGGCAATCTCCACGGCAAACGGATTGACGTCCATGCCATAGAAGTTGGTCGTCGTCACGAAACCCAGGGTGCGCTGATTGACGTCCACCGACTTCGGAAAGCGATCGGCCATGCGGTTGTAGAGCTGTGCCTCGAGGCGCTTAAGTTCACGGTACGCAGTGAAGAGAAAGTTGCCGCTCCCGCACGCCGGGTCCAGTACTGTGAAGGTCTGCATGCGGTGCGCCAACGCCTGCATCTCGGAGAGGGTCTTCGTCCCCTCAATAGCTGCTCGCCATGGCTCGACGATGGTCGGTCCGACGATCTTCATAATGTCAACCGGCGATGTGAAATGCGCGCCCTGCGCGTGTCGCTCCTCTTTGCCCAGCGAGTGCTCGAACAAAGTGCCGAAGATTTCCGGTCGGACCTTGGACCAGTTGAAGTCACAGGCCTCCTTCAGGAGTGAGCGCTCTTCGTCGATCAACTCGACCCTCGCTGGGTTGGCGTACAGGCCTCCGTTGAAGTACGCCACGCCCTTGTATCGGCCGCCCGGGTTGCCTGAGGCACGGTTCATGGCCTCGAACAGGCCGCCCAGAATGTCGTAGGTGTCCTCTGGCGACTTGCACTCGTCAAGCAGCCGCTTCACCAGATACTTCTCCAGCAGCCCAATGTCTTCCGCAAAGAAGGCCATGAGGATTTGGAGGATGAAGCGCTGAGCGAGGGGTCGCTCGATGCCGCGCCTGACCATCGCGTTGAAGCACTTTGCCAGCTTGTCCGCGGCCTCCCGAGTGACCTCTTCGTGGTGGTTGCCAAAGACCGGAGCGACGTCGCCTGGAAAGAGGAAGTTCAGCGCCCCGTAGCGGTTCGGGAGGTCAACAAGCTTGACCGTCTCGACCGGCGTGTCCATCTGGGTCTCGAAGTCGTAGACCCAGAACTCGTCGAAGTTGCACAGCACTGCATACCTGGGACGGTTAGGTACCAGGTAGGTCCAGTACTCGAAGGCTTGCCGGTAGTGCCTCTTGAGGTCAGCACCCCGCTTCTTCATCTCCACGACAACGCGTGGCTTCCACACCAGGTCTGCGAAGGACGTGCCGCCGGTGTCGTTCTTCTTGACGCGCTCCTCGCACTTTGCGCCTGCTTCCAGCAAGCCTTTATGGCCAAAGGCTTGGAAAAGGTAGTTCAAATAGATCTGCGCCTCGCCCTTCTCATCGCCCTTGATGTGCCCGTCCACCCAAGCAACGAACTCTTCGAGCTTCTTCGTCTTATCGCTCATGCGCGTTTGTTCCCTAAGCTGTACATGCTCGCAGAATACTAAATGATTTCCCGACCTACCTGCCTGCCTAAACGTCGGCTAACGAATCGTTAGACGCCGCTCGGCAGGGGTGCCTCGAACGACGTAGATCAGCCTGGAGCCGACATCGTGATCGGGAAGGTCCGGTGTGCAGCGGTTGCTGTCGGTCGCGGCCGTGACCTGAGTTCACGGTGCCTGGCACAAAGCTGTCATTGGCTCACCCAGCAGCGCGGCAGCATCGATGACCGGTATCGAGGGAGCTGCAGTCATGGTCTAGCACACGTCTCCCCATGAACGGGCACGACCCTACGCCTACCTGCGCGATGTCATGGCACGCCTGCCCATGCAGCCCGCCACCCAGATCGGCGAGCTGCTGCCATACCGCTGGCAGTCAGCCTGACAGCGCATATTCAGATACACGACCGCGCCCCGCAGTCAAGATGGGATCGCCGCGCGATTACGGGCGTCCTACAACCCTTAACTTAAGTCGGCCTACAGGCGAACAGTTGCCCCTCGGTCCCATGCCCCACGGCTGCATGGAATCCAAGTTCCATACCTAGGCAATTTTCTGACTTACGCTATGCGCCAAACCCAGGAAGGTCGAGATCAGAGGAGCTTGATGCCGCTCCTTTCTACAGATGAAGTGCACCTGTGTCGCCATGCTGGTGTCTGAAATAGTTAACTTAACAAGGCGAGGATCTGGCCTGTAGGCTGTTTCCGCCACGACGCCTAGGCCCAGCCCCTCCGCCACCGCCTCTCGAACGGACTCGCAGCTGCCCATCTCCAGAGCCACCTGCACCTCGACGCCTCGCTCCTTTAGTTCTTGTTCAAACACGCGTCTGGTCGTCGATCCTTCCTCTCGGATGACGAACCTCTGACCCTGCAGATCACGCAGTTTGAGAGTGGCCCGTTGCGCGAGTGAGTGTTGGGTGTTGCCGAATATCACCAATCGCTGGGTACGGTAAGCCGCGCCAAATAGATCTGGGTGAGCGACGTGATTGAGCACCATGCCCACGTCTCCCTGGTAGTCAAGAATCTTTTCGGTGATGGTTCGCGAGTCGCCTACGCCAACAGCCACGTTGACCTGGGGGAACTGTTTCATGAACAGCTTCAACACGGGCAGCACGTTGTGCGGCCCGATGGCATGGATGACCAGTCGCCCTACGTATTGATTTTTCGCAGCAGCGAGCAGTGCGTGCGCATCTTCCTCGCCACTGAAGGTACGCCGGGTGTAGTCCAACAGAGTGCGTCCAAAGGACGTGAGTTCAAGCCGCCGCCCGCGCCGATGAAAAAGCTCCACGCCGAAGTCGACCTCCAGGCGCTGTATGTGTGAAGAAACAGTCGGTTGTTGAATAGCGAGCACTCTCGCGGCAGCGGTCATGCTGCCGGCTCGGGCCGTTGCGTCAAAGGCCTTCAAGGCTGCGAGGAGGCTGAGTCCAGACATTGATGTGATCTATGGGTGCCCTCATTTTTAGGGATGAAAGTTTCATATTCATGACACCTTGGTCACCCAGACTTGAGCTGTGCTTCCACTGAAGCTGTTTCTTCCAGAACCTCCTCTTTCCCGAGAGATACCTCTGACCACTTGAGTCCTGGTGTGCGTCTAGCGCACCACAACAAATGAAACCGAGCTATGAAAACTGCAATTCGCGAGAGCCATCTGAGCTTGCGGGGTATCACGGTGACCTATGCCGATGGTCACACAGCGCTTGCGCCCACCTCGCTGGAGGTACAGCATGGCGGGTTCCTTGTGCTGCTGGGCGCGTCGGGCGCGGGAAAGTCAACGCTGCTGCGCAGCATCAATGGCTTGGTTAGCCCCACAGACGGAGAGGTGTCGGTGGCCGATCTGCCGGGCGGCACCGTCTCAAAACGCAACCTTCTTGAGCATCGGCGCCACTGCGGCATGGTGTTCCAGCAGCACCACCTGATCGGGCGGCAAAGCGTGCTGGCCAATGTGTTGATGGGCAAGCTCGCCACCCGCGGATCTCTGGCGTCGTTGTGGCCTTGGAGCAAGGCTGACAAGCTGGAGGCGCTGGCGGCCATTGACCGCGTAGGCCTGCTTGAGAAAGCCCTAGCACGGGCAGACACCTTGTCTGGTGGGCAACAACAACGCATTGGCATTGCGCGTGCCTTGGTGCAAAAGCCCCGCCTGCTGCTGGCCGATGAGCCGGTGGCCAGCCTCGACCCGGCGACCGCGCAGAGTGTGTTGACCCTGCTTCACGACATCTGCAAGAAAGACCGACTCACGGCCATCGTGAGTCTGCATCAAGTCAACCTCGCGCGCATGTTCGCCGACCGCATTGTGGGCCTTCGCCAGGGCCAGGTGGTGTTCGACGGGACAGCAGCGCAGTTGACGGAAGAAGCCCAGTCTGCCCTGTACGCGAAGTCGTCACCTGCCAACATGGGCAGTCAATTTGATTCCCCCTCTCAATCCAAGGAGTTTTTACCGTGCTGAATCGTCGCCGTTTCCAATTTATCGCTGCCGTCACTTTGGCCGCCCTGTTGCCACTTGGCGCCCATGCCGAGGGCAAAAATCCTTCCAAGCTTCGCGTTGCACTGTTGCCGGACGAAAACGCCGCCACCATCATTCAGAACGCACAGCCTCTGAAGCGGTATCTGGAGCAGACCCTGAAGAAGGAAATCGAGGTCACGGTGACCACGGACTACTCGTCGATGATTGAAGCCATGCGCTTCGGCCGCATCGAGGTCGCCTACTTTGGACCGTTCTCTTACGTGCTTGCCAAGTCCAAGGCGCCCAACATTGAGCCATTTGCCGTTGGCGTGGAGCGCGGCTCGCCGACCTACCAGTCGGTTCTCATCGCCACGGCAGGCGGCCCGGTCAAGACCCTGGCTGACGTTCGTGGAAAGCCTTTTGGCTTTGGCGATCAGGCTTCGACGTCCAGTCACCTTGCACCGCGCGCGCACTTGCTTAAAAACCACCAACTGAACGGCGAGACTGACTACCGCCCCGTTCACCTGGGCACGCACGATGCCGTGGCCCGAGCTGTTCAGGCAGGGCAGGTTCCCGCCGGCGCTCTGTCAAAAACCATTCTGGACAACCTCATCGCAAAGGGCATGGTGGATGCCAACAAGATTGTGCAACTTGAACTGTCGGCACCCATTCCGAACTATCCCATTGCGATGCAAGGTAATCTCACGCCGGAGCTCAAGGAAGCCATCCGAGCCGCCTTTCTTCAGATGAAGGACGCCGAGATTCTCAAATCATTCCGTATCGAGGCCTTTGCCGCTACCGATGACAAGGCCTACGACATTCTTCGCGACACAGCACAGATTCTCAAGCTTGATCTGGGACGCATGAAATGACATCGGTAGCCTTGGAATCCATAGTTGCCATCGACGGACAGCAGCGACTCAAACGGCTGGGCGCCGCCTGTGTCGTTCTGTTCGTCTGTGTGGTGGCTTTGTATGTCACCGGCTTCTTTGACGCGCAGCGTTTCATCGAAGGCGGCCCAGCGATTCAGCAGTTGGCCTCAGAGATGGTGCCGCCGAATTTCGAGCGCTGGGAGCACTGGGTCATTCCATTGCGTGACACCTTAGCCATGTCGATCGCAGGCACGGCGCTGACCGTTCTGGCGTCGTTGCCGCTGGCCCTGGTGGCGGCGCCCAACACCGCGCCGAATGCGGTGGTTGGGCGAATCGTCAGAACCATCTTGGCTGCATTTCGGTCTGTGCCTGAAATCATCCTGGGCATTCTGTTCGTCGCGGCCGTGGGCTTTGGGGCATTGCCTGGTGTGCTGGCGTTGGCCCTGCATTCCACGGGCATGGTGGCCAAGTTCTACGCCGAAGCCATAGAGCACGTGGACCCGAAACCTCTGGAGGCCGCTAAGGCCGCGGGCGCAAGCCGGTTTCAGGTCATCACCCATGCTGTGTTACCGCAGGTTTTGCCCCAGTTGGCGGACATCACCATCTACCGATGGGAATATCACTTTCGCGCATCGGCAGTGATGGGCATCGTGGGTGCGGGCGGCATTGGCTTTGAACTCATGGCGGCTCTGCGCCTGATCAAGTACGACGAAGTCTCCGCCATTTTGCTGTCCATACTCATATGCGTGCTCGTGGTCGACGGCATTGGGTCGGCGCTTCGCAAACATCTGAAATAGAAAGAGAGAGGAAGGTAATGATGCCGAAAATTGTGGTGACGCAGCCCATCCATGAAGCAGTTCTGGCGCGTCTTCGATCCGCCGGTGATGTAGTGATGAATCAAGGGCCTGAGCCCTGGAGCGAGGAAGAGCTTTACCTCCACCTGAAGGACGCCGACGCCATGATGGCGTTCATGCCTGACCGGGTAGATCAGCGAACCCTGTTGCACGCTCCCAGGCTCAAGACCATCGCTTGCGCCCTGAAGGGGTATGACAACTTTGACCTCAAGGCATGTGCGCAAGCCGGTGTCAGCGTGAGCTTCGTTCCTGACCTGCTCACAGAACCCACGGCAGAACTCGCCATTGGGCTGGCCATCGCCGCCGCGCGCCATGTGCTGGCAGGTGACGTCAGTGTTCGCAAGAGCTACGCCGGCTGGCGTCCTCAGCTGTATGGAATAGGTCTGCACGGCTCGGTCGTGTCGGTCGTTGGCCTGGGCGCCGTGGGACGGGCCATCGTTGACCGCCTCTGCGGATTTGGGTGCGCTCAACTGCTGGGCGTGGACCCGCATGGTGATGACGAACGCCTGACCATGGTGAGCCTGGGTGAGGCCCTGTCGCAATCCGACTATGTCATTCTGGCCGTTCCGCTGCTGGACGTAACGCGTCACCTCGTCAATGACACCATGCTTGAAGGTGTTCGGCGGGGGCAGATCCTGGTCAACATTGGGCGAGGCTCGGTTGTGGACGAGGCTGCCGTGGCACGGGCGCTCAAGGACGAGCGCCTGGGTGCCTACGCCGCCGATGTGTACGAGATGGAAGACTGGCTGCTGGCAGACCGTCCACGCCAGATTCATCCGGAACTCTTGCAACACCCCTCCACGGTTTTCACACCCCACATTGGTTCGGCGGTGAAGAAGGTTCGCCGAGCCATCGAGTTGCAGGCTGCTGAAAATTTGCTCGTTGCGTTAAATGGTAATGAGCCGCTTGCACACTACGAGGCATCGTGACCTGCCCGGTTTTTCCGAGCCATTCATTCCTGTAAGACGGCCGGGTTGGGGATTGAATGATATTGCTGTTTGAACTCGTGCGGGGTCAGGTAGGCCAGGCTGCTATGGGGGCGCACGGTGTTGTAGTGGCATCGCCATGCCTCGATAACCACTTGTGCTTCCCGGCGTGATCGGAACCACTCCAGGGACAAGCACTCGTCGCGGAACTTGCCGTTGAAGCTCTCGTCGGTACCGTTTTGCCACGGCTTGCCCGGATCACTGAGCGATGTGCCGATGCCAGTCTGGGCGATCCACTCAAGGAGGGCATGACTGACGAATTCCGGTCCGTTGTCCGAGCGCATGAACAGGGGTGCACCATGCTGGCTCACCAGGCGCGAGAGCACCTCAATGACCCGTTGAGAGCGGATGGCCCCCGCCACGTCGATGGCCAGGCATTCGCGGGTGTACTCGTCCACCACGGTGAGGCACTTGATCTGGCGACCATCGGCAGTGGTGTCAAAGACGAAGTCGTAGGCCCACACCATGTTCACCTTGAACGGCGTATGGGCACGGGGCCGCCCCGAGGCGATGCGCTTGCGCGTACGTTTCTTGGGCAGCAACAGCCCGGCCTGACGCCAGATCCGGTGCGTGCGTGACCAGCTCAAATCGAAGCCCTGGCGACGAAGGAAGATGCGGATGCGCCGATAGCCGTAGCGCGGGTACTGCGCCGACAACGACTTCATCGCCTCGATCACCGGCGCATCCTTGGCGGGCAGCCGCAGCTCATAGCTGAGCGTCGATCTGGCAACACCGAGCAACCCGCAAGCCCGACGCTGCGACAGGCCACGCTGGCAAGCCAGCTGGACCTGTTCACGCCGGCCCTGCGGGCTCACCACTTTTTTGAGTTGATCTCCTTGAGCACCTCGATGTCCAGTGCAGCCTCAGCCAACAGCTTCTTCAGACGAGAGTTCTCCAACTCCAGCACCTTCAGGCGTTTGACATCGGCTGCGTCCATCTGGCCAAAGTGCTTACGCCAAGCGTAGATCGTGGGCTCGCTGACCTTGTGCTTCTTGGCCGCCTCGGCCACCGTGGTGCGGTCCGCTTCGCGCAGCACCGTGACCATCTGCTCTTCCGTGAATCGACTTTTTCTCATAGGCTCCTCGTGGGTTGGGAGCCATCTTCCTAGAAATCATTGGTCCGGAAAAACCGGGCAGGTCATCAGGGCAGGACCAGGCCACGCCTGGGCACTTTGTAATACAAAGTGCGTATCCTGCCATTAGCTTTCCCTCTTTTACGCGATGCATCGCAGACGGCATTTAGCGAGATAGAGGCAAAAGAGTCTAGCGGCAAAAAGAATAAATACAAACAAAATCAACGACTTACGTAAGATGTGGGTGATAGCACGACCCAAAGCAGCGCAATCATGAAAATTGCAACGGTGATTTGCGACGTAGCAACAGTCCGTTTCAAGGCTGCAACATGCCTAAAACAATCCGCAACAGCCAGTTATGGGCATGCAACAAAGGCAATAAACACCGCAACAGCAGTTTGTATCCCTTGGGTTCGCTAGCGCCACTCAAGCAAGGTCTGAGCATCCGCGCATGGTCGCCCAAGGGCATCCATCAGGTGCAACCTTGGATACACAAATGTGTATCCGTCTGCTAGTATTAATAGATGTCGCTTAAAGACTGCGGAATGCGCATTCGAGTGGAAAAAGAGCTGCGCGAAGCATTCGTGCAAGCTTGCCGTGCCCAAGATCGCCGCGCTTCTGATGTCCTGCGAGACTTTATGCGCACTGTCACAGAGAAGCAGATACAAGGCCAGCCCGACCTGTTCGCCGAGGTCCAAAGGCAAAAAAAATGAACGTACAGACGGAACAAGAGCTAGTAGCCCTGTGCCTTGCACTCATCGGAGGACAAGGCGGCCTGTCTGCGACTGAGCGCAAGCTCGCGAAGACCGCGCCGGCATCGGCGCTCAAACCTCGGGACATCGAGGCAATCCGCAAGGCGATCTCGCGCGGCACAGACCCTCTCGGTGAAACTTTCTCGTCGATCCGCTCGGCGGTCGAGCGTCGCGAGTCCGGTGCTGTCTACACGCCTGCACCGATCGTCCGCTCCATGATGACCTGGCTGGCCAGCCAGGGAACACCGGCCCGCATAGTCGATCCGGGTGCGGGTTCGGGTCGCTTCATCCTGGCCGCAGGCGAAGCCTTCCCCGACGCGCAGCTCGTGGCCGTGGAGATGGATCCGCTGGCCGCATTGATGCTGCGCGCCAACCTAAGCGCTCACGGTTGGACCGATCGGGCGACCGTGCTAGTTAAGGACTATCGGGAGGTCAAGCTGTCGCGCTGCACCGGCATGACGGCCTTCATCGGCAATCCGCCCTACGTGCGCCATCACGGCATCGCCGAGGACTGGAAAGCCTGGTACGCCTCGACCTTCGCCGAATTTGGCATCAAAGCCAGCGCGCTGGCTGGCTTGCATCTGCACTTCTTTCTGCAAACGCGCTTGCTCGCCAAGACGGGCGACGTGGGTGCATTCATAACCTCGGCAGAGTGGATGGATGTGAACTACGGTTCGGCACTGCGTCGTCTGCTGCTCGACGAGCTGGGTGGAGTTGCCCTGCACGTACTTGAGCCGACCGTCGAAGCCTTCCCCGGCACGGCGACAACGGCTGCGATTACGTGCTTTCGCGTCGGAGAGACGACCGAGCCCGTGCGCGTGCGTGCCGTCGACGAGCAGACGCGTGGCTTCGTCGACCGGCGCGTCGAGGGCCGACGCGAGCTCGATCGGTCGCAGCACGCGCAGCGCGTCGTCGGGCGCGCTCCGAAGCATCTGCACGAACGCATCGCGGTACGGGCCCTCGGGCAACGCGTCGGCGCGCGCGCGGAGCTGCGTGTCGTTCGTCGCGCGCGTGGACCCGACGAGCGCGCGATCGGACGCGGACGCGAGCACGCGC
>Ga0208958_1002125_pt1 | contig 17767 bp, 19 predicted proteins | sample RifOxyB1_FD_184032 | JGI IMG/M metagenome (GOLD analysis project Ga0208958, IMG submission 184032) | Soil microbial communities from Rifle, Colorado - Rifle Oxygen_injection B1 (SPAdes) | ecosystem: Environmental > Terrestrial > Deep subsurface > Rock core/Sediment | place: Rifle, Colorado... | reverse complement strand
CAATTCTTAATTTGAAATATTCTTTTCTTATTTCCTCTTTTTTCATTAAATTCGCATGATTTCATATGCGAACTAATTTTCGGTTTTGCCTAGGACATATGTCCCTTGGACATACATTGTGGAGCGTTTTTAGGTCACTTTAAAAATTGAAGGGGAAATATTTTGATTATAATCTTACAAAAATCATTAATTCTAACCTTTTTGGATTGTGGGTTTGGCTCTTGATGCTGGCAAATTTCCTAATGAAGTGCTTGAAAAGCAAAACATTTAAATATAAATAAGATTAATCTTATTTATGATAATTGATACAACAAGAATGAGCTCAAGGGGACAGGTAGTAATCCCTTTAGATATGCGTAAAGGAATTAATGAGGGAGACAAACTTATTGTGATTATGAAAGACGATGAGATTATATTAAAAAAGTCTCTCCCGGAGGATGCTCTTTTGTCTGAGAAATCTTTTTCTAAAACATGGCTCAATAAGAAAGAGGATGAGGCATGGAAGGACTTGTAGTAGGAGACATAGTTGTTATAGAGTTTCCTTTTTCGAGTTTAAAAGGTTCAAAAAGAAGGCCTGTGTTGATTTTAAAAGTTCCTAAAGGAAAGGATATTATAGTCAGCCAGATAACTGGTTCCTCCTATGAAAAATCTGTTGAAGTGAAAATAGAAGACAAAGATTTTGGTCAGGGAAGTTTAAAAAGAAAAAGTTTTGTCAGAATCGATAAAATCGCTTCAATTGAAAAATCATTAATAAAATACAAAATAGGTTTGTTGAAATCGGAAAAGTTTAATGAAATATTAAATAAGATTCTCTTATTTTTGAAAGAATAATTTTTATTATCCAAAAGAAATCTCTTTAATACTAGAACTCCCAAAATCCCCTAAAAAATTCCAAATATTTTTCTCTTCCAAGAAAACTTTATTAACTATTTTTCCCTTATTTTTTTATGGTGCAAAGAGAAGACGCTGAAGAAGGGAAAATTAAAAATACTGAATTTGTGCGCTGGTTTTCAAAAATTGACAAAAGCATGATTTCTCTTGTTGGGGAGAAGGCCGCGAATTTAGGAGAGATTTACAATAATAAGTTTCCAGTTCCTAATGGTTTTGTTATAACTTCAGAAGCTTACGAAAATTTTCTTTTTTCTTCAAAAATAAGTGAAAAGATAAATTCATTGTTAAATAATCTTGATACCAAAAATAACGAACTTTTAATCAGTGCTTCAGAAAAAATTAAAAAGTTGGTTGTTAATTCTGAACTTCCGGAAGAGTTAAAGGAAGAGATTATTGATTCTTATCAGGTTTTAGGCTCAAACAAAATTGAAATTGAGAGGGGAAGTGCATATGACATTTTAAACAATGCAACTGAACCAATTTTTGTTTCTGTAAGGAGTAGCTTGTGCTTTAAGTCTCATAGGGGAAGCTCAATGCATGAACAAGATACTTATTTAAATGTTAAAGGGAATGAAAGCCTTTTAGAGCATGTGAAAAGCGCTTTTGCTTCTTTATTCAATCCTGATACATTAAAAAGAGAACTTGAAAAAGGCCTGGAATCTGGCAAGATAAAAATTGCAGTTATCGTCGAGAAGATGGTTGATTCTGATAAATCAGGAATAGTTCATTCCAATGACTCTTTTGTGAATATTTATTCGGTCTGGGGGCTTGGTGAAGGAATGAATATAAAAAATGCTTCTTCTGATAAGTATGTTTTGTCAAGGGACCTTCAACTCCTTGAAAAAAAGATTGGTGAAAAAAAATATTTTGTTATGAGGGATTCTTCGGGCTTTCTTAAAACTTCAAATTCAAGCGAGGAGAGAAAAAATTCGCAGGTTCTTAACAATTATGAACTTCAAAGAATTGGGGATTTAGCCGAAAAAATAGAGTCCCATTTCGGAAAGCCCCAAAAAATTGAGTTTGGCATTGATGAGTCCGGGATTTATATTCTCCAGGCTGATTCCCTTGAAAATTTTTCAGATGAAGAAAGTGCCGGCAAACTTCCGCATAAAGAGGAGAAAAAAGTTTTTCAAAATGAAGGTCCTTTTTCAGTTGAAAAAGTTGAAAAAGTGACAAAAACAAAATTAAAACTTGTTCTCGATTCTCCGTATTTTATTGATGAAGTGAAGAAAAGCGGGCTCAAAAAAGCAGGGGTTGTAAAAATCGAAAAAATTATACAAAAGAAAGGCAAGCATCCGTTTTATTTTTTTGAATCTCACTATATTAATGAATATGAAAATCTGGTTTTTAATGGGATAAAACCTTTTTCTGAATCTTTTGAGGAAGTTTATGTCAGGACGAGTGATTTTTTAACAAGTGAATTTTTGGGGCTTGAGGGGGGGGAAAGATTTAGTGAGGAAAACCCTCTTCTTGGTCTTCATGGAATCCGTTTTGGGCTTAAGTATCCAGACATTCTTGAGGCGGAGTTAAGGGCTGTAAAAAGAATTCATGAAAAAACAGATGTTGGGATTTTGATTCCAAATATAATTTGTGTTGATGAAATTAGGAAAGTGAAAAGTCTGCTGAAAAAAATAGATTTTAAAAAAGTGAAGGTAGGGGTTATTATTGAAACTCCCGCGGCTGTCCAGTTAATAAAGGAATTTTGCCAGGAGGGAGTTGACTGCATTGTTCTAAATACTGACAGACTGCTTGAGCATATCCTTGCAATTGACAGGGAAAACAAAAATGTGTCTGGCCTTTTTGATGAGTTGAATTCTTCTTTTTTGTACCAGGTTGAGTATCTTATGAGGGTTGCAAAAAGAAATAATGTTGAAACAAATGTTTTTGGTTCTGCCCTTCTTAATGATAAAGTTTTGAAATATCTTGTTAAAAAAGGGGTGGAATTCATTTCTGTTGAGCCCTTGGATGCTAAAAAGGTTTCTGAAAAAGTTTATTCCTTCGAAAGCGAACTTTTTCATGGAACAGACCTTGAGCCAAGAAAATATGAACTTGAAAAAGTAAAAGATGATTATATTGAGAAAAATCCAGTGGCTGGGGCAGAGGAGAATACTAATCACTTAAAGAAAAAAGACCCTCTTGGAATTTTGTAGAATTAGGATGCTTTTCTCCCTACAAAAATTTATAAATAACTTTCTCTTCAATTAATCATGGCAAAAAGGGGTGGGGGAAAGAAATCTTCTCCCGAGGCGGCTTATAAAAAAGGGCTTTCACATGCCCGTGAAACCGAAAAACTTCTCGTTGAAAACTTTGTTTCTTTGCAGAAAGTTCTTGTAAACCTTTCAGGAAAATTTGATGAGTTAACAAGGCAGATATCTGAACTTTTGAAGCTTTTTGAAGACTCTGCAAAAGTTATAGTTAGAAATGAAATGGAAAAAAAGAAGGAAGACCGAGGGGATAAGCAGATTCTTGATACTATGATTTCTATCCTGGACCAGAATAAAGTTATTGCAAAGGGGCTTACCCTTATGTATGAATCAATGGGAAAAAGCGAGAGTTCTGTAAAATCTTTTGCTATTCCTCTTAAAAAAGAAGAACCTGTTGAAAAGAGAAAATTAGTCAAGGAAGAAAAGGGATATTCTCTTTCGAGGGTCGGAAATACTTTTGAGGGAGCCCCGTACGAGAGATAAAATGTTTGAGATTGTTTCTGATGAAGTAAGGCTTGAATCTCTTTTGAAAGTTGTGAGGAATCTTATAGTGAACTCAAAAAGCACTGAAATTTTCAAGTTGAGTGAAATTTTAAGAGAAAACAGAATTCCAACTCCCGTTGAATTTTCCATCCCAAAAAAAGAGGAAATAAAAGAAAAAATAAAAGAAGAAGTTAGGGAAAAACTCTCAATCTTAAGAGCAGATAAAAATGATTTTGTTAAGGATATTTATTTTGAGAACAAGTCCGTTAAAAAATTTGCTTTTGAAAGAGAAGCAAAACAACTTAAAGGGGGAGTTAAAAGGGTTTTAAGAATTCCTAAGATTTCTTTTCCTTCCCATTTAAAATCGGTTAAGCCGGCACCTTCTGAAAAAGTCACGCTTGACCTTGGAAAGTTGGAGCCACTTATACAAGATCCCCATGTTGTTTCTATTGAAACGGAAGGGGAAAGTGAGCCCGTTTATGTTGCGGGCAGTTTTGGAAGAAAGCCGACAAATATAAGGCTTTCGAAAGTTGAAATCGATGAAGTTATCAACCGTTTTAGCCGGGAATCCAAAATTCCAAAAAGAAACGGGATGTTTAAAGTTGCCGTTGGGAAACTTCTTTTGACAGCGATGATTTCAGATTCTGTGAGCCCGCGGTTTGTAATTGAGAAATTGAAATCTTTGGAACCGGCTCCGGGTCCAGGTGGAAATTACAGAGGATAATTTTTTAGTTCCAAAAAGTATCTACATTAGGGGGTTTTACTTTTAGTATATGAATTTGAAAAAATTTTTTGCATCCACATGAAGCAAGATTATTTTAATAATACTCTACTTCCATTATTACATCCATTTTAATTGCCCTAAATTTGTCAGTGCGACTATCGAAAATTGTTTACTATCTTGGTTTGTGTTTTATATTTCATTTTATTATTTTGTGGAATCAATAGTAATATTTTCTCTGTAAAAAATTTAAATTATTAAGGATAAAATAAATAAATTTCAAAACTCCAAATTTGCGTTCATATTTTCAACTTTTTCTTTCGGGGGGACTTTTTCGCCGAATTGTATTACTATATCTTTTAGCCATAAATATTTGTCTCTTTCTATGTATCTTTTAAGTTCTTCATCTGTTAAAATTTGCGGGTAACTGTATTCTGCACTATAATGTCCAAGATTAAATTCTACAAGATATTTGTCCTTGTATTTGCTTACAGTGGTTTCTACGTATGATTGGTTTATATTGAATAGAAGAATTTGCTTTTCAAATTGGGTCAGGTTCATTGAAAAATTCAATAACTGAGAAGCATTTATTTCATTGAAAATTTGTGTCAGATTTTCTATTTCATTTTCTATTGTTTCATTTGAAATTTTCCCTTCAAATAATACAAATTCATTATTTTTGTAAATTAATTTTACAACAAGGGGCCCTTCATTTAGTGTATGATTTAACTTTGTTATATCCACTGAAAGACTTTTCGTGTTTTCGGCGAGGTATTCTTCTCCGTATCCTGTTTCTATAAGGGAATAATTGGTTTTTACAGTTACACTTTCATTTGAGTTTTCGACTGTTATAGAATTGTCAGGGAGAAGTTCACCGTTTGATTCAATACTACTACTAACAACTTCCCAACTTTTCCCATATGACCTTTCTGTGAAGTCATTTTCTTTTGAAACAATGCCTGAAATTGTATCTGGAGTATCTTCTTTAGAATTGTTGCCTGTTATAAGTCCAGTTAAAAAATTGGAAATTGGGCCAAATAAGCTTGCGATTGCGCCTCCTGTTATCTGGGCGCCTTCATTGCCTGAAGTTTCAGGTGATTGTGGAGGTGTTTGTTCTGGTTCTTGGCTTTGGGTTTCTGCCTGAGGATTTTTGGAATCTGTTTTGGTTTTATCTTCTTTTTCCGTGAGAGTTGGTGTTTGTTCTTCCTTTGCAGGAGAATTTATTTCAGAAGTGGGATTGCTTTCTTGTGGAAGAGTTTCGGGTGATTGTAGAGGTGTTTGTTCTTCCTTTGCAGGAGAATTTATTTCAGAAGTGGGATTGCTTTCTTGTGGGAGAGTTTCATTTTCTATAGGTTTTTCCGGGTTACTTACTGAATTATTTTCTTGGGTTTCTGTTTTATTTTGTACTTCAACAGCTGTTTCATTTTGCTTGGAAGAGTTACTTACCGAGCCTGTTTTTTCTTCATTCTCTTTAGAAGGGGGTTCGGTTCCTCCCCCTCCTGTTTCGTTTTCCTCATTTTGCTGAAAATTTTCTGAAGATTGTAGTTCAAAAGAAATCTTTGGAAAGATTTTTTTTGCTCCCTCAAGACCATATCCTGTTCCTAATCCTGAAATTTGAGAATTTTGTAAGTAAAAATTTCCTGATGAAATTTCTTCTTCTACCAGAAGGTCGCTTAAGTTGTAAGTGTAAACCGAGCCGTTATTTTCAAATGTGATTTGTGAATCTGAAGGGATGAGTTCCCCCCCATTCAAGGTCATGCTTATTTTCCCGTTTTTTAATATTCCGTTGATAACATCCCCTTCTATTTTAAGAATAACATTTCCCGAAATTTTTTGGTTTGAAAAAATAAGTAATCCTGTAATAGCAATAAAAAAAACTGAAATTAAAATTATTGGCAGAATTTTTCCTGTCTTTTTTGGTTCGTCAATTCCTCTATATTCAGAAACGACTTTTCCGTTTATTCTTTTACTTTGATAAATGTATGGTCCGTAAGTTCTCCCGTTTTTTACTATGTACTTCTTGTAAACCATCTATGTAGTGTAAATCCTCTTTTATAATATTATGGTTAGGAGGTATTTAAATTTTTATAATTTGTAAAGTTACTTACATTTTTTGATCAATCGCAAATTTAGGAGAAGTTAGTAATCTCATAAAAATTTTGTTTATATTTTTGAAGACTATTCTTTTATAATGGATTAAAATAAAAAGTTATTGGGTTTGATTTCCTAAGTTTTCAGTTCCTGTAGGGGGAATGTATGGAATCAAAATAAGAGTCTGATTTCCTACCGGAATTGTAACATATCCGTTTGTTTGTAATTGTGCCAGAATTTCTGAAACAGCCAGATTGATTCCTTCAGTTCTTTTTTCGTTTACAAAGTTGTTGTATTGTTGCTGGAAAACTGCAAGATACAATACAATCAAAGCGAGCAAAAACACAACTGCAATTAAAACTTTGATTATCAGTTTTGTTTTGTCCTTTTCATCTCTCATTTTGTTCAAAATATCTCAAGGTATTTAAATTTATTCTTTGACGGTTATTTCTATTAAAGTATTTATATCTTTTAATTTCACGCCTTCAGGAATAATTAACTTCACTGAAATTATGTCTCCTTTGTTGAAGTTTATAATTCCTTCATCGACGGTGTTATACCCTGACAAGGCTCCTGTTTCACTTAAATCAAAAGTATTTCTAAATCCGACAACTTCCGCATTTTTGTAAATTACGACTTCTGCGATTTTTCCAGGGGCTTCCTCCTCAACTTCAAGGCTTGACGAGATTCCTGTTATGCTTCCGCTTCTAATCATTACATATCCTCTGTCTTCGGCTCCGCTTACTCCTGCGGCTGACTTTAGGAATTCAGAATTTACAACTTCTCCTGAGAGTCCAAGGTTCAAGAGCATTCTTCCAGCAAAATTTTGAAGCTCTTTTTTAAATTCTGTTTCTGAAGCCGTTATAACATAAACAGGACTTTCTCCATTGATTTCAATCTGGTACATTGCCAGGGTTGTGTTGTCTATATTTTGTATATTCACTTCTTCAGGAAGGTCATTAAAATCCACCTGTTTCACAGCGGTAATTTCATCCTCGGAAACGCCTCTTTTTTCGGCTATATTTTTCACAAATTGCTCGGTATCTCCCGAGATAGAAATAGAGGAAGTTTCAGCTAGAACTCCTACTGCCAGAACAATTACTACTGTAATAGCAAAAACTATTGAAAACTTCTTCATTTTAATATTTATTTTAGTTAAATGGATTATTTAAAGATGTGCTTCCTACAGACATATGTCCTACCTTAAAATAATCTTCTAAAATCAAAATAAATCTCTGCTGGCGATTTATTTTCTAAGCTTGAATGGGGCCTAAAATGATTGTATCTCATTCTGAATAATTCTGAATCTTTGTTGCAGAATGGAAACTCTTTATCAAGAGTTTGGAAGAACCTTTCAATCTTTCCAGAAGTTGTTGGACTATGAATCGCAGTTCTAATATGCTTAATTCCTCGACGATTTAATGCTCTATCAAACTTTGAATGCTTGCTTTTCAATCCAAACACATTTCCATTATCAGTTAAGATCTCTCTTGGTTTTCCATGAGTTTTGAACAGAGTGTCAAGTATCTGGATTATTGATTCTGTTGATACTCTGTTAAGTGCAAATAATCCAAAATTATATCTTGAACAGTCATCAATAACTGCAAAACAATACTTGCCTTCAATCTTCTGGTCAGAAACATCCATCTGCCACAATGAATTAGGATGCTCTCTCTGCCAACGAATATATTTTATCCGCTTTTTTCTATTTGGATTTGGAATTGTTAAATTATTTTTCTTTAATACCTTGTAAATTGTTGCATGAGAAATATCTGGGAAATAATTAACAATTTTATGTTCTCCAAATCCTGTTTTATTTCTTAAATTGATTATTTTTCTTTCAATTTCATCAGTTATTTTATAATGAATTGTCTTCGGTCTTTTTGATTTATCTTTTAAATTCCATTCACTTTGATTAATTTTTTGAGTCCACCTTCTTAGAGTTCTTATGTTTATTTCATATCCGAACTGAGCTAGAATAATTTTTCTGCATTGATTGTTCGTGTGCCCTTTAATTCTTAATTTGAAATATTCTTTTCTTATTTCCTCTTTTTTCATTAAATTCGCATGATTTCATATGCGAACTAATTTTCGGTTTTGCCTAGGACATATGTCCCTTGGACATACATGGCTTTCTTAGATAGTTAGAATTGATAAATTTATAAGTTAAAGGATTATTAATTAAATAAAGATTGTTAAAATTTCAAAATGGATTATATAATTTCTGCAGCACAAGGAGGATTGTCTAATCGGGTGAAATGTTTGCTCTCCTGTATGAAAATTTCAGAAGAAACTGGGAGAAAATTAATACTATATTGGCCAAAAGATTCTGCATGCAATTCCAGGTTCAGGGATCTGTTTGAGAATGAAATTTCAGAAATTTCGAAAGGCGAATTACGATTCTTAATTAAGAAAGAACGGGTTTCAATAAATAAAATTTTAGACAAAAAATTTGCTCTTATGGATGATACTACTCTCAAATCCTTTTCAGAAAAGAATATATCTCTAATGTTTGAAAAAATCCCCCCAAGAGTGCAAAAGGAAATTACTTCATATCTTAAAAAATTGAAAATCAAAAAAGAAATTATCTTTTCTTCTCAAACATTTCTGAAAAAAATTAAGGGGAAATTTGTTGGGGTTCATATCAGGAAAGGGGATTTTTTGCGTTCGAAAAATGGCTTAGAAGAGATTTCTCCTGATAAACTATTTGTAGAAGAAATGAAAGTTGAAGTGTCAAAGAATCCTAAGATAAAGTTCGTTATTTCAACAGAAGACAAAAAGACGGAAGAAGAGTTTAAGAAAATCTTTGGTGAGAGAATCTTTTCTTATCCAAAAACAACTGAAAGAAGAGAGGACTCCAGAGCAGTGAGAGAGGCTTTTATAGAAATGCTAATACTGTCAAAAGCGTCAAAAATTATAGGAACTTATGGGAGTACGTTTAGTGAAGTGGCTTGGTTTTTAGGAAATTGTAAGTCTAAAGTAAAAATCATCTTGGATAAAATTAAATTTAATCTCTATAAAAATTCGTTAAAAGCAGATAAAAAAATAATTGGAAACAAAATCAAAAAATTTTTATATGAAAAATTTTACCCCCCAGATGAAAGAATCCTGGATAGGAAATAATTTTACAAGAAATTAGGCAGATTTTTTAATGTTCTCTCCATCCATTGTTATAGGAAAAGTCTTGAAGATAATCTTCAAAAGTTTCTTTCGGTTCCACTAACACCCTGGTGTGAACCTCTTCAGGAAAGGGTATCTTGACTCCATAATATTCGTTTAGAATGGGGGCTGTTAAGTGTGCCGCATAAAATTTTCCTTTCTTGGCAAGTCCATCAAGAGTTTGAATTGAAAGGCCTCCTTCAGAAACAATCTTCTTATTTCTGCTAAGATTTTCTCTTGCAATTTCAAATGCATTTTGATTTATATTGGAATAAAAAACGCTCCCAATTGTAGTATGTGTTTCTCTTCCCCCTGGGATTTTTTTTATTTTAAAAAAGAAATCTTTAAAAGGAACAATTTTTTGTGTTATAGAAAGTCTAATTGCCTTTATATCCTCTTTGGATGCAAATTTATCTTTCTCTCCATGGTTGGAAGCTAATTCTTCATTAAGTTCTCTCAATAAAACCTCAAGAGGCCCTTTATCATTGGGGTTGGGATTTCCTCCCATCAAATTTACAGAACCTCTAAAGACCATTAGGGGGTAAGTCTGATCATAAACTCCCATAAGAAGTTCATTTGTTTTTTCGGATTCTATAATCACGAGGCTAGGATGAAAGTTTATTATCATTTTTTCCATAGTTTAAAAATCCTTCATGTTTTTTAAGTTTTTGTGCATTTTATGCTAACAGGTTAACGTCCTAAAAAATCAATTTTTTCTTTCTCAAATCTCACACTCTCCAAAAAAAGATTTGGCTAGAGCTAAGGGGTATAAAAGAATTTAAAAAAACAGCCAAAACCCGACAACAATTACAACTATCTGAAATAAATTAATCAAGATGGGAACTTCCCATTCGTATGCTCTCTTTGAAGGCTTAATCTTTTTCTGAATTATAGGAGAGAACCCAAAAAACCAAAAAACTTAAATAGTAAAGATATGTTATATTAGTAAATAAATTACTAAAATAGAATAAATTTAATATAAATATTAAGGGAATTAAAAATGCAATTAAGCAAACTTGAAAGTGAAGTATATGAAAAGGTTAAGGGGTTTGATTTGAGAGTTTTTAGTGCGGACGATTTATGTCTTCTCCTTAATATAAATAAAACAAAGACATATAATATAATCAAATCTCTTAAGAAAAAGGGAGCCTTGTTAATGGTTGGAAAAAGAAAGTTTATGCTTTCAGGTACAAATGAATTTGAAATCGCAACAGAAATGAATTTCCCATCTTACATTTCTTTTTGGTCAGCTCTTAATTATTATGGATTTTCAGATAATACTCCCAAAAAAATCTTTGTTGTAACAACAAAGCAGTCTAAAGGTATTGGAAACTTTAAATTTATAACCCTCTCAAAAAAAAGGTTTTTTGGTTACACCTCAATTGGGAAGGTTACAATCGCTGAAAAAGAGAAAGCGATAATTGATTCACTGCTTTTGCCAAGATATTCTGGAGGAATTAAAGAAATAAAGGCTTCGCTTGATGGGGCAATAAATGAATTGGGTTTAAATAAGATTATTGATTATGCTCTTAAAATGGAAAGCAAATCCGTTATAAGAAGACTGGGTTATTTACTTGACTCTTTAAAAGTGGGAGGTTTGAAAAAATTGGAAAAAAACATTGGAAAAGGTTTTGAGCTTCTTGATCCAAACCTTGAAAGGAAAAATAAATTAAATAAAAAATGGCTGTTAGATATTAACATATGATAACCACTGAAGAACTTGGAAGAATAAAAGAGCTGCGAAAAACAAATATGTATTATGAAGAAAAGGAATATCTCCAATATATTTTTTTAAATGCAATCTCCCGTTTTCCGGAAAAATTTGTTTTTAAAGGAGGGACTGCTCTTAGAATTTGCTTTGATCTTGAGAGAGCATCAGAGGACTTGGATTTCAGCACTAACTTGAATGTAAATGAATTAAGAAAGGGGGTTTATCTTTGCCTAAAGAATTTTGACCTTCTTAATATCCCCTATGAAATTTATTCAGAAAAAAAGTTTGAAGGGAATGCAAGGTTTGAAATAAGGTTCAGGGGACCCTTGTTCAATGGAGAACCCAAATCCACAAACACTCTCAAAGTAGATTTTAACAAACAAAGGTCCTATAACAAAGAAGCTAAAGTCGTGAATAAAATATTTTCTGATGTTCCTTCGTTTGTTGCCATTGTTTTAAGTGAAAAAGAAATTCTTTCTGAAAAAATAAGGGCTCTAATTAACCGTTCTGAACCAAGAGACCTTTATGACTTGTGGTTTTTGTTTTCAAAAGGAGCTCCAATAGACAGGGAACTTATAAAAATTAAATTAAAAGAAGAAAGTAGCGACTATAAAAAATTAAAGTATCCTTCTGAAAAAGAATATAACACTTCATTAAGACACCTTGTGCATTTTCTTCCTGATTACACCCAGGTTTTAAGGGAAGTTTCAGAAAAACTTGGAAAAGTTTTCAAATAATTTTTCCTAAAAAAACAGCCAAAACCCGACAACAATTACAAGAATCTGGAATAGATTAATTAACATTGGGACTTCCCATTCATATGCCTTGTGTGAGGGTTTTACTTTTTTCAAAAGCGCAATTGCAACATGCTCAAGGCCATAAATTCCTTCCTTAATATCTATTGAACTGTCTTTATTGAGTTTCCCAAAGCTTTCTTTTTTAAGTTTTCCCCTTGCCTTGAGGAAAAATTCAATAATATAAGGAATAAAAAAGAAAATTGCAATTTTTTCAATATTTCCCAAAATCGCAATTGCACCAATTAATGCTCCAACAGGATAAGTCAACGTGTCTCCAGGAAAAATCTTTGCAGGGTATTTATTAAAAAAATAAAATGCAAGGAGTGAAGCAACCATGCATGCTGAAATTACCGAGAGCCAAAGTGCTCCTGTTAAGAATGTTACAATTGAAAGTGCTCCAAGAACCAAAATTCCCTGACTTGCTTCAAGACCGTTGTAACCTGCAAGAAAGTTAAATGTTGAAGTTGTTCCGACAATTGCGATAGGTATGAGTATAAGAGGGTATAGAAGGCCAAAGTCAATTCCAAGTATTGTTGAAGTTCCTGCACCAAGAGCCATTAATGGAATTGCCGCAAAGAACAAGAGTCCTATCCTAAGTTTATTTGAGAGCCCCCTTTTCCATCCAAGAAGGTCATCAAAAACTCCTACAATTGTTGCAAAGAAAATTACACAAAGCAGGCCTAAAATATGTATTAAATTCGTTTCAGTTCCAAAAAAGAATGTTTTAAGCGCCACATAAAGAAAAACTCCTATTACAAACCCGCCTATGACCGCAATTCCCCCCGCTTCAGCAATTTTCCCGCTTTTTAATTTATGGACATCTTTTCCCGTAAGTTTTTCTCTTTTTGCCCTTTTTATCCAAAGAGGAACGGCAATAAGTGTAATCAAGAATGACAAAAGAACAATCGGAACAAAAAGTATTCCTAAAAATGTAAAGTTATCCATTATTTTTTTAAATTATCTGATTATTTAAAGTTAATTAAAATGTAAAGATTTAAATAATTATTAATCTACATAAAATATAAGGTGATATTCAAAAAAAGAGGTTTGTTAGTCTTTGTACTGGCTATTCTTTTATTGGGTGTTCTTGTTTTTGCGGCTTCAAGCGCACCCACAAGTGTTCGATTTACCGGTAATGCAAGCATGAATTTTGATGAAGGAAGTTTTTTCATTAACTGGACGAATGCGTCAATGGATACAAGTTATAGAATTTATATTTGGGCAAATGGAGTCATATTTAATGCCAGCGCGGTAAACGTCAGCGCGACAGGCTTTAGGTTTGTTAATACCACCCAGGCAAATTATACTTTTATCGTTGAGGCCCTGAATGGAACAGCTGTTGTTGGGAGTGCGAATTCTTCAAATGTTTCAATATTTGTCGATTCTTCTGCCCTGACGGGAATTGATTTAGCAGGTTATACAAATAACACTTGGAAAACAAGCAACGCAAATACCTTTACCTTAAACGCTACTTTAGCGGATGCAATTTCAGGAGGCAGTGCATGTGTAGTTGAACTTTATTTTTCAAATGGCACTTCTGCAGGAACTAATCAAACTGTTTTAGCAACAAGCAATGGAACTTTATGTAATAGTACAAGTTTAAGTCTAACAGGGCTCGCAGATGGAAACTATTCAATCACAGTCCATGCAAATGATAGCGCCAACAATTGGGGGGTAAATAGCACCTTCTTTAATATAGGACTTGATTCTACTGCTCCTTCCCCAACAGCCGCCTGTCCTTCAGGTTCAGTTTATACAAATGCAGATTTTCCCTGTACTTGTTCAGCAACTGATACAACTTCAGGCGTTGCAAGCGCAACTGGCTCTTCAAATTCGCCTCAGGGAATTTTAAGTCCCATAACAACGGGCACCTTTACTTATACCTGTTTGGGGACTGATACTGCAGGAAATACGGGCAGTTCAACATCAACCTTTACAGTTATTTCCCAGGGAGGTTCAGGTTCTCCATCAGGAGATTCGGGTTCCCAAACTTCAAGTTCAAAAAGTGACTCTTTTATTTGGAACAAAATTACCCCCGGAAAAGTTGAAATAATAAAAACTTTCGATGAGGGTACAGGAATTAAGGAGATACAGATAAATGTTAAAAATAAAGCGCAAAATGTTAAAATAACTGTTACAAAATATGACGGGAAGCCTGCCGAAGTAACACTGGAAAAAAGCGGGGAAGTTTACCAGTACATCCACATAAATACGGAAAATTTGAATGATAATCTTCTTTATGCAAATGTAAAGTTTAAAGTTAACAAAACATGGGTTTCAGGAAATGGGCTTGAAAAAGAGAGTATTTCTGTTTTCAAGTTTGATGAAACTTCAAAAGAATGGAAAGAACTTGAGACAACTTTTGATGGTGAGGATGCTCAAAATTATTATTACAATGTACCTTTGTCCTCTTTTAGTTATTTTGCAATTTCTGAAAAAGCACTAGCTAGTGAAAATGCACAGGACTCAGGAAACGAAGAAAATGGGACTCTTCCTCAAAATGAAGGAGGAGAAGTGAGTTCATCAACTAGTTGGTGGATATGGGCTATCATCATCGTTGCTGTTGTGGTGATTGTCGGGGTTTTAGTATCCAAAGGAAAAAAAACTAAGAAATTTCTTAAATTTGGTTATTGAAAAGTTATTGAAAAAAAATTGGGGTCAGATAAACTTCCATTAATCCTGCAATAATTAAAATCAAAACTGCTGCAAAGAGAAGGATAATTGCATTTTCAATTACATGCAAAAATCTTTTACTCCTTACCCCGTTTCTGATTAGGCCGGTTCCAAGAATTCCTCCCGCAAGTGCGGCAAGAAAGTAAGTGGTTATTTCAGGAAGACCGTGTATCATATATCTTAGAAGTCCCAATGGGATTTCAGACAGGTTAAAATTTGTAAAAACTCCGACTGCACTTGCAATGACAGTTGCATTCCATGCAAGAATAAAGATTGCTCCTGCACCAAAGATAAGGGAAAACAAAAGCGTGAAAATCATCACATAAATGTTATTTTCTAAAATGCTCGCAAACCTTGCCATAGCAGTCGCATTCCCTGTTGGACTTATGAATCCCCCAGTTGAATACTGTTCTACGCATTGAGAAACGCGTCCGGGGCTGTTTATTGAGCAGTAAGTTTCAATTTGGGCATTCAATAAGTTTGAATCCTGCAAAATTAAAAACCAGAAAGAGAATGCAACAACAAACCCAATAAATAACCATATCAATGCCAACATAGCATCTTTATGGATGCTCCACACCCGCCTTATCCCCCCCCCGATATATTCATCTTCTCTTTCTTCCTGCTTTATTATGTAATACATGAAAGGGAGTGAAAACATAACACAAAATAAAACGACAATAAGCCCCGAATATTTTATTAAAACAAGGTCTCCGGTAAAAAAAACTTTCACCAGTAAAAGCGAAAGAGATGCATAAAGAATTCCGACAAAAAACATTTTCCAGGGCCCTTTTTCCGCCCTCTTCGGATTTATTAACGATTCAAGCATAAAGTGTTAATGTAGAATGATTTTTTAAACCTTAACTAAAGTAATTCTATGAATTTTAAATTATTTTAAAAAATTTTCAAGACTTTTTTAGACTTTTATATTTTAATGAGGATGATTGTGCTTGAATTTATTTTCTTCATGTTCACCCATAACTTTTGTTATTTCTTCCTCAATTTTTTCAAGCTCTTTTTCAAGCTCTTTTTTCATTGAGTTTAGTTTTTTAATCTGTTCATCTAGCATTTCTTTTGTTTCGGGAACCGTTTTTGTTACAAAATTCCCCCCGCCAATATCCACTGTGAGTTCTTCGGAGATAAGTTTAGTTTTCACAAAAATTCCTCTGCCCATTGGAGCAAGGATTTCAGAATCTTTCTTTCCTGCAATTTCATCAAGTCCAAGGCTTATTTTTTCAAGGTCTATTGTTGCCTGCTCAACGACTGAAACCTGCTCATTGATTTGTATTATTTCTTTTTCAAAAACTTTGAATTTTTTTTCAAGCTCTTCCCGGTTCATGATAATTTTAAAAGAAAACATTTTTTAAGTGTTTGGATTTGGGATTTTTTTATAAATTATTTAAACGACATCCATCCATTTCCTCAATATACTTGAAAAAATTATCGAAGCCAGAAGGTAAAAAATAAACCACCCCATAAAACCAATAAATACCGGTTCACCTATGGAAGTAAAGTAATCATTGAACCATCTAAAAAATAAAATAAAGGGAACTCCTGTGTAAGCAAAAGACCTCATTGAAAGTTTCATTGTTTTTGGGATGAATTCAAGTTGCTTTTTCTGAAGTTCCATCATTTTTTCAGGATGGTCTTTATATTTTTTCATTTCATCCCGGACAATTTTTTGCTCTTTCTTGAGTTCTTTAAGGGCAACCTGATCAGTTGCGTATTTTTGAATTAACGTCGTTAGGAATGTAATTATAAAAACAACAATAAGCATCCCAAGATTAAGATTCCAGTTAATTAAAAATCCGGCGCTGGGGTTTAAGACTGCATGAATTGAATTTTTAAGCCATGGAAGTTCATTCCAAAAACCCGCAATTAAAAGCGAGATAATCATAATTAGCATGATTAATTTAAAATTTCCCTTTTTGTCACCCATCATTTTTTTACAAGATAAAACAGGTTTTTAAAGTTAGTCTTTAATATTGAAAAAGGACCCAAAAAATAAAATCTGTTACTTTTATATAAAAGTAACACAACGGAAAAGTTTATAAAGTTCAAATTTATAAAATGGATATGGCAAAAATCTTTGTAAAGGAAGAAGACAAAGAGAGGATAACAAGAATAATTAATTCTTTTGACTTAGATTATTCTTTAGAAAGAGATTTTGTTGATAAAGAGAAGATAGAAAACCTGCAAATAGCAGAATTGGATAAAAAAGATTGGATTGTTGTTCCAAAGGAATTTACAAATGGAAAGTACTTATTAAGGGTAAGTCCTGCAAGACTATCTTATAATTCAGCTGTTGAAAAAGTGGGAAAGGAACTTGGAATTAACTACAAAAATATTTCTGAAGACTCACTTGGAAGGAAGTTCGTTGGAAACAATGACTGGAAAAATTCTTTGATGCTTGTGCAGTTTTTAGGGGCAAAAGCTCCAAGTCTTGAACAAAAGATTAATTATTTTCGCCTTCTTTATTTAGGGTTTCAAGAAAAAGTTAAAGTTTATGATGTTTCAGGAAAAGAAATTGATTCAAAACTCTGTGAAAAACTCTTAAGGGATACAGTAGGAGCGAACTCACCATGGAGAGGTGAATGGCTTAATAATGATTTAAAAACAAGTGAAAAAGGGTTGGAAGTTAGAGCAGGCAACACTTTTGATAAAGAAGGAAATCTAATTGATTATAAGTCAGAGATTCTTGATAAAAATACTTTAATGAAAGACAAAACTCCCGGAATTTCACTGGAAGATTATTTGGAGAAGAACCATACTTCTCAAGGTTTTCCTAATAAAGAAGTTAAATCAGGAGATTTATATTACTGGTTTCCTAAAAGCGACAACAATTCAGTCGTGAGGTTGGGTGCGTATTGGGGCAGGGCTGGCCTGGGTTGCGACGGGGGTCCGTCGGTTTGTTATTCCGTCATCGGGGTAGGCGCCCTCGAGGAAGAAAAGTAAGATATTGCTGACGAGCAAGAAGTTCCAGTTGTTTTTTTGCGAATCAATGTACGAAAATTTTTTAAAGTAGTTTTTCTTTTAA
>Ga0208958_1002122_pt1 | contig 17778 bp, 9 predicted proteins | sample RifOxyB1_FD_184032 | JGI IMG/M metagenome (GOLD analysis project Ga0208958, IMG submission 184032) | Soil microbial communities from Rifle, Colorado - Rifle Oxygen_injection B1 (SPAdes) | ecosystem: Environmental > Terrestrial > Deep subsurface > Rock core/Sediment | place: Rifle, Colorado... | reverse complement strand
GAACTCTCTGCAACATTACTCTCTGGGTACCTGCAGTCGTACCTAAATTTGTATCCCCAGACGTTGTATCACCATAGTAATTAATCTTTGGAGTTTTAAATGTAACCGTAGTGCCACTTACACTCAAGACTTCTAGTGTCTCGTAATTTCCAACATTACCATATGCAGTACTAGTACCTTGCAAATTAATAATCAAAACCTCATCCCCAGCACTTAAACAACCTGTGCTTGGAGTTGAACTCAAAGTAGCCTCTGTTCCACCAGCATTAAATGCTGTTATATTGTAATTAACGGCATCTCCTCCATCTGCACAACTCCTTCCGGATATTAAATTGGTAGTATTTATAACTGTATTTGAGCTTACCGTTATATCTCCATCTGCCCCAGTACCAACATCTATTCCTGGTGCCAACTCTACATCTGTCAATCTAACCTGAGACCTTATAACGCCATCAGGATCTGCCTTGTTCCATTCATTACTCAAATAGTGCCCTACCGTTACACTAGAGTCCTTAATACTCTTCCAATTACCTCCTGTACAAGTTTCGTTATTTGTTCCTCCAACACATATCCAACCATCTGCAACCACATCATATGTATCACTATCATGTTGGACATTAAGATAACCCCCGCTACTTATCGAGCCATACCCAGAAAATAGTGCTCCACCAGTACCAGTTCCACCTGCCAAAAGATCTACATTTGCAGTACCATCGTAAAAGTACAAATTTGTTCCATTCCACCACATATCTCCAGAAGCTGGAGCTGCAACATCTACAGCAGCAGAAGCATTTAAATTAAGCTGTGCTACAGATGTAGTATTTGCTCCCAATGTAAGCATAGCCCCAGTATTGCCAGTAGCTTTTCCAAATGTTGCATAACCGTTCTGGTTAATTAAACTTAATATGGTAGCTGAAGAATTCTGCCACTCCATCAAGTTATCTGTCTCAGTATCATTCGCTTTAATTACAACCGTATCATCTGGTGTTATGGTTATATCCCCCGTTGTATTAGATATTGTTGAACTTGCTCCAGCAATATCTAGCTTTGCTCCTGGCGTACTAGTACCAATACCAAAATTACCAGTAGAAACATCAAAGAAGAATTTCGCATTCAAGGCAGAATCTCCACCAATAATTACATCATCTGTTGTAGAAGTCAGGTATGTAAATGTACCTCCATCTGTCCAAAGGTTCCCCCCAGTTGAAACGGGTGCACCATTCCAGTACAGTGTCCCATTGATATTATATAACCTGTCTGTAGTTGTACTAGGTGCATCTGGTCTCTGTCGCATATACATCGTAAGAGCATTCTCGAATACGAATGCATCCGTGCTTCCTTTTTTAAGACTCATTAAGTTCCCTGTTCCATCCTGAGTTATCTCCAACACTACATTGTCAAAACCTGAATCCTCTGCTTTGAAAGATACCACTGGCCATGCTCCTGTTGAATTGTAATCTGAGTAAACAGTAAGACCACTGTTCACGGCAGAACCAGAAAGAGTTAACCTCTCTGCAGTCATATCAAATGAAAATGGAGACCTACTACCAAGACCAGACATATATGTCGAGTATGAATCACTCCCAATCGCTGTGTAAGAGTTAGTTCCTAAAACAAAATGATCCGTTAAACTTGTCAGATATGTAAATATTCCACCATCAGTGAACAGAGAACCTGTACCACCTCCACCAACCTCCCCCCAAGTTGAACCATCATAAACCATTAAAACATCATCATCGCTGTCATAGAAAACCATACCCTCTGTAGGAGTTGAATATCCTGTGCCATCTGCAGCAGTATCAAATTGAAAAGCAGTGCTTGCCTGCGCAGCATACTTCGCCCTTATGGCAAATGCAGATGCTCCAAGTGGCATCCTTGTAAATGTCTCTGTGAATGAACCACCACCAGCAGGATCAAATCCCAATTCGACATATATAGTATTCTCACCCTTTATCATCGCGTCAAAGGTAGCATACGAACCAGCCGTTGGCGTTGTAGAACCAAGTGAAAGATCAAAAGCACCGTTGTAGGCTCCAATTTCTGTATTTGAAAATGTCTCGGTTAAGAGCAATGTTCCACTTGTCGATGCATCGTAATATCTAATTCTAAAATCACAAGTATCATTTCCAGCCCCAGCAACAACACAGGAAGGAGTTCCCGTTATTACATTGAGCCCTTCATAACCAGTATCGTTCCTAACAATCTTTCCTTGGAAGTTAATCACATTGTTTGTGACTGCAAAAACACCCCCTGGAAGGACTCCAGCAAAAAGAAAAATTATGGAAAAAATGATTAACTTTTTTGCTACTTTCGGGCAGTTAGATTTTCGCATTTCTGTCAGGCAGTAAAAGTGTCCTATTTAAAGCAAATTTAGTAGCCCCAACTACGATAAAAATATTAAAGGAAAATCTTTTATTTGTCAAACTTTTTGCTCAATTTTGCGGTATAAAAATGAGCCTAGATAACGACATTTACTATACGCTTTGGAACGTATATCAGCTTCCGTATCTCTTTGTCACCGATGTGCTCTCGCAGAGGGATGTTTCCTAGAACCTTGCCTCTCACACTCTCCTCACTATCAGCTATTCCTACTGAGATGTATCCCCTCACCCTTCCATTGACCTGTACAGGCACCTCTGTAAATCCTTCTTGTAGGAGTTTTTCATCAACTTTTGGCCACTCTTGCATATGTACGCTGTAACTATGTCCTGTAATATTCCACACCTCTTCGGCTATGTGTGGAAATATTGGGGCGATGGTAATAATCAATCTCTCGATATCTTCAGAGGAGAATTTCGCCTTAGAGAATTCATTGTAAAACTCCATCAATGCGGAGATTGCTGTATTGAATTTGAAACTTAGTAAATCATTTTCTACCCTCTTAACCAATCTACTAACAGCTTTCTCTTCTTTCTCACCACTTTTCTCCGCTTTGCTCTCCCAAGCATCTAGCAGGAAGCTGTAATATTTGGATACAAATCTCCTTACGCCATTAATGGTCTCAGTACTCCACTCCACATCTCCCTCATAAGGGCCCATGAACATCATGTATCCTCTGGTAACATCCGCGCCATATTCATCTATGAGGGAATCTGGGCTTATGACATTCCCAAGTGACTTAGACATTTTAACTCCACCCTCTCCAAGAACCATTCCATGGATTGTTCGGATGTCGTATGGCTCTGAAGTTGTAACCAAATCCTGGTCAAAAAGAAATTTATGCCAGAATCTCGAATACAACAGATGCAATGTTACATGCTCTGGCCCTCCTTCGTAGTGATCTACTGGCATCCAGTACTTTTGTAACTCCATACTAGAGAACGTGTCCGAATTCTTTGGATCCGCATATCTTAAGAAATACCAGCTAGAGCCGGCCCAATTTGGCATTGTGTCTGTCTCTCTCTGCGCATCTCCACCACAATTCGGACATTTTGTATTCACCCATTGATGTATTTTTGACAACGGAGATTTTCCATCGTCTGTAGGTTCGTAACTATCTACTACTGGAAGTTCAACAGGTAGTTGTTCTTCTGGAACAGGTACCATGCCACATTTCTCGCAATGGATTATTGGGATTGGTTCTCCCCAGTAGTGTTGTCTAGAGAAAATCCAATCTTGCAAATGGAACCTTGTAACCACATCTCCCATCTTGTTCTCTTTGAGATACTCTCCTACCTTCTGCATTGCTTCTTCTGTTGAAAGGTCGGATATAAAGCCAGAACCATATACTCTTCCGTCACCTTCATACACCTTTTCTAGCAAATCTATCACAGTTCTGTCCCCACCTAGGCCTTCAATTACCCTTGTTACAGGAAGTCCAAACTTTGTTGCGAATTCAAAATCTCTTTTGTCATGAGCAGGAACTCCAACAACCATTCCAGTACCAACGGTTGAGAGTGCAAAATCTGCCAAATATATTGGTAATTTAGCTCCAGTCATACCATTGAGACAGTAAAGACCCGTAAAAACGCCGCTCTTCTCTTTCTCTCCAGTAACTCTCTCTAAATCTGATTTCCTCTTTGTTTCTGCTATGTATTTCTCTACATTGGCCTTTTTATCTTCAGGGATATATTGTAAAAGCTTCCCCACTATCTCATGATCTGGCGCTATGACAACAAAAGAGGCTCCAAACTGTGTATCTGGTCTTGTAGTAGAAACTTTTACTATCTCATCTGTATTCTCCACTTTGTAATCTATGTCATACCAAGTTTTCCTCCCAATCCAGTTTCTTTGCCTACTTTTAACACTCTCTACATAGTTTGTTAAGTCTAAGTCTTTGTCTAGTCTTTCTGCATATTCCGTTATCTTTAGCACCCACTGGCTAATGTTTCTTCTTTCAACATCAGTGCCACATCTTTCATGCTTTCCATCTACAACTTCTTCGTTAGCACATCCTGTTTTACATTTTGGACACCAGTTAATTGGTTTTTCTGCTTTGTATGCAAGGCCTTTTTCGAAAAGTTTGAGAAATATCCACTGAGTCCATTTGTAATATGTAGGATCTGAGGTATCTACCTCTCTACTCCAGTCAAAAGATATGCCAAGTCTCTTAATTTGTCTTCTAAAAGTGTCAATGTTTTCCTTCGTAATCTCTTGTGGGGGTCTTTTTACTTTAATAGCGTAGTTTTCTGTAGGTAAACCAAAGGAATCCCACCCTATTGGGAACATTACATTGTAACCCATCATTCTCCTCAATCTTGCAACAGAGTCCATCATACTGTCGTTTCTAGTATGTCCTATGTGCATACTGTCTCCAGAGGGGTAAGGGAACTCTAGCAGTAGATAATACTTCTGCTTGTTATCGTAATCTTTGCTTTCGTAGAAGGGGTTTTCGAACCATTGGTCTTGCCATTTTTTCTCAAATTCTTTTGGGTTGTAGGTACTTTTCATACTACTTAGAGATTTAATACAGTAATTCTACAAGAAAAAGGAAAGTATTGGAAGAGAGGGATATCATGATTTGTGGAACATGTGTGTGGAACATTATGTGTGCTGATCAAGAATATACATACAACAAAACTAACGAAAACTTTTTAGTTTAAAACTCGTCTTAATTTCTGAAGTGTTGGTGATCCTGGACCATATGATTTAAATTCCTTCACAAAGCAATCTAAAATTGAGATTGTAAGCATCTTTTTCCTATCGTATTCAGCTCTTGGTCCAGATTCTTTGAAGGAAGTACCTTGGAAAGCCGATATGAGCAAACGAAGAGGAAAATTGGCAAGTGAATTGATAAACGTAGGGTTTTCTTGCATAATTCTATCGAAAACCTCTATTGCAATAAGCTCGTGTAGTATCTGATTACTATCTTTAAGAGCAACTTCATTGTATTTTACAGTCCATTTACCATCCCGATATCTCGACTCTCCATGGTTTTCACCTCCATCGAAGCCTTTTTCTTGCTCAGGAAATTCTTGGACATTAATACCCTTCTCTTTCATAATCCTTATTATCTCCTCTATCCTCAGTTCCTTGCCTTTTCCAGCAAGGATTATGTCAAAGATTTCTTTTAATCCATATCTACTCTCCCTTAGATACGAGAAAGATTCTGTCGTTTTTTCTGTAACATATGCAACAACCCTATCATATTCAATTTTCTCCTTAGATATTCTCTCTTTGTCCTCTTCTGTGAGTGATGCAAAATATTTCTCCTTTTGCATTTGCTGTCGCTGTTCCCATTCATCCAAGCTTTCTTCAAGTGATGGAAGTGGTGCAGTATCCCTAAGATACCCTGTATAAGCTGGCTCAAATCGAGTAAAACCCTCTTTCTGAAGCTCTTTCCGTATTTCTTCGTCCCTTAAAGAAAACTCTACCAACATTGTTAGTGTCTCTGGCTCTATCTCGTTCTCTAACTCCTCCATAGTTTCATTTTCAAGAAGAATATCTGACATAATGTTGTAAAACAGGTCAAGTTAATATATTAATGATATATAAATAATGAGAGATTGACAACAAAAGATTGGTGGACCTGACGGGACTCGAACCCGTGACCCCATCGCTGCCAGCGATGTGCTCAAACCAACTAAGCTACAGGCCCAAATATATTAACATGGACTCAGCCGGGATCGAACCGGCGATCTTCGCAATGCGAATGCGATATTCTACCAGCTGAACTATGAGCCCACACATGAAGATTATACTTAATATCTTGACTATTTCAAATATGGTCTTGGATTAATACGACCAGATAATTCTGCACCCCTTCTCAATTCGAAGTGTAGATGAACACCATATGCAACACCTGTATCTCCTATTAATCCTAAGGCCGTGCCTCTTGAGACAGACTGCCCTGCTCTAACATACAACCTACTCATATGCGCATAAAGAGTGGTATATCCATTTCCATGGTCTACATGGGCGTAGTAACCGAAACCATAGTATTTACCAGAACCCCATCCAGCACTTATGACTCTACCGCCAGCGGCAGCAATTACATTTGGCCTTTTACCCCCAGTTGGATATATGTCCATCCCGTAGTGTCCAGGGAAAAAGCCTCTTGAGACCTTACTTGGACCACCAACTGGCCAACTTAGAAATTTCCCAACATTTGGGTCAACTGCGGTAGCGGTATATCCTATACTAGATGTTCTGTAAAGAGTTGGGGAGGAAGCATATACAGGTTTTTTCTCTGCTGGTAATTCTCCATTTGGGAGGAACAATTCTGTTCCAACTGCCAAGGTATATGGTTTTTCCAACCAGTTGTGGTCTACAATATCTGCAGCGTCTGCAGAGTATTTCTTTGCCAAAGATTCAAGGGTGTCTCCCTTCTTTACAGTTACAAGAACACCATCTCTCGGTGGAACTTGCAATATCATTCCCGGTTTAATGACACTTTTTGCAGTAAGCTTGTTTGCCCACAAAAGTGTTTCAACTTTAATTTCGTAATACTGAGCTATCTTACCCAAGGAATCTCCACCCTTTACTGTGTACTGTTCAACATATCTTCTTGGTCTATCTTTTGGAACCGCTGTATTCGTTGTGGCATTCATAACCAAGACATCTGTTTCAGCAACACCAATTGAATCTAAAGTATCTCCACTTGCAACAATAACAACCGGTTTACGGTATATATATGAGACAGTAAGAATAAGGACAATAATAAATAGTACAGCTTGTAGTGCAGATCTTAAGAAATTACCTCTTCCCCAGAACATTCTTCTTACAAGCTTCTCTTTTACGAAATCGGTAGCACCTAAGATTAAATCAAAAAAAACAGAGGTTAAAATCCACATTACTCTTACCCTAGAGTAGATATAGCTTGTTAATGCAAAAAAGAAGGAAAAAAGGTTCTTCTTTGTGCTCTGTTTCTTTAGGAATATTCTTAGATTTAGAAGAAATGTTTTAGAAAGCTTCTTCTCTTCAATATCATCATTAACAAAAAGAAATCCCCCGTTGTTACTATCTGAAAGTACCAAATCTTGTTCTTGAGGGGAAAGATCTTTGAAGCTTAGACCAGATATATTCTTGTTTTGTTCGATACTATCCTCTTCCATAACTGTACAGTGTTAACTGATAACACTAATTATACCAATTATCTATGCTTCGTGCAGAGTAGCAAGGAATTCTTCATTTGATTTGGTCTTTTTTAGCCTACTTACCAGCACTTCTGTTGGGCTTTCATTACTATCTAAAACCTCCAACATTCTTCTAATTCTCCATGATTGATTCAAAATATCCTTACTTAGAAGGAACTCTTCATTTCTAGTACCTGAATTTACAACGTCAATTGAAGGATATATTCTTCTGTTTGCGAGCTTTCTGTCCAGGTGTAGTTCCATATTTCCAGTACCTTTGAATTCCTCGTATACCAAATCATCCATTCTACTACCAGTTTCTACCAATGCAGTAGCAATTATTGTCAAACTTCCACCATCTTCGAAGTTTCTAGCTGCACCAAAGAATCTCTTTGGTGGATACAATGCAACAGGATCAAAACCACCTGAAAGTGTTTTTCCTGATGTTGGCATGGTTATATTGTAAGCCCTAGCAAGTCTAGTAATGCTGTCCATCAAGATAATTACATCCTCACCCCACTCCACCATTCTCATAGCTTTCTGTAGAGCCATTTCTGCAATCCTACAGTTCTGTTCAGGAAGTTCATCAAAGTTAGAAGCATAAACCTCTCCTTTTACGAATCTCTTCATATCAGTAACCTCTTCAGGTCTCTCACCTACTAACACAACCATCAATTTTGCTTTAGGATGGTTAGCAGCAATACCGTTAGCAATATCTTTAAGAAGGAATGTTTTTCCTGCCTTAGGAGGAGAAACAACCATAGATCTTTGACCATAACCAATAGGAGCTAAAAGATCTATCATTCTTGTAGATATAATCTCTTGCTCTGTTTCAAGCTTAATCTGTTTGTTTGGGAATATTGGTGTTAATTTTCTAAATAGAGGTCTGTTTGCAGCCTCTGCAGCAGGTTTTCCATATACAGTATCAACTCTCAAAAGACTTAAGTATTTCTCTTTCTCTTTTGGAAGTCTTGCAGGTCCAGAAACCTCGTCTCCAGTTCTTAAACTAAATTTCTTAATCTGAGAACCAGATACATACACATCGTTATCACTTGGAAGAAGTTCCTCTGTCCTTAAAAGGCCATGGGACTCATCTTTCATTACTTCTAAAATACCATCTACAAAGACAAATCCATCTTCTTCTGTAGATTTCTTCAAAATTTCTAATATTAACTCTCTCTTCTGGAATTCCATATAGTCTTCCATCTTAAGTGTTTTTGCTTCATCACGAAGCTGAGCTAGAGTCATCTGCTCATAATCTCTAATCGTTTTATTCTCTTTTGTCATTTTAAACAGGGAAATATATAAAGTATTGGGCTTAGATCCCAATCTACAATTTCAGTATATTGAAATGTAAAAAACATGTCAAATCGAAATAGTGCTTGAGATAAAAAAAGGGATCGGTACTGCCCCAACCGACCCCGGTTTCTTCCTCCATGTAGAAGAAGACATCGAGTAACATATCGAAATATGTTAATCCCTTTTCTTCAAAGACTAAAAAATCTTAGGCTTTTCCTGTTGCCCAGATGTGCTTGTGACACCCCAGACAAAGGGAGAAAACTAAGATTATCCACACAATCTTTGAAAGAGCATGTAAAGTATACCTCATACCATAATAACTGTCAACCCTATATCATCTATGCACAAATACTGCCTACTCGCAGATAGCCCTCTGGCCAACAGTTTTCACATGCTTTCGGGCCACCTTGTTACGATTATCTGCACCACCCTCTCCTGTTACGCTAATTGTGGATTGTTAAGAAGAAAATAAAAAAACAACCTTAGATTTCCTTAATTCTAGATATCTTTTTTACCTCTAGCTTACTCTCCTTACCTACCTTAGATCTACCAATAATAAGCTTGGAGTAACCAGACCTTTGAGCTTCATCCATTACAGAAGGAAGCCCCCATGTACCCCTAACCTCCCCAGTTAACCCTACTTCACCGAAATATATAGTATCGTTATCTAAAGGAATGTCTTTAACAGACGACTTTATAGCAGCACATATAGCTAAATCCACCGCAGGGTCATTCACATTAAGCCCACCCACTATATTTACAAACACATCCTTATCTCCAAGAAACACCCCACCCTTCCTGGACATTACAGCGCAAAGCATATCCAGCCGAGGCTTTTTTATACCGTTTGCCACACGCCTTAGAGGACCGGCCTCTCCTTCTCTCTCGACAACGAGTGCTTGCACTTCAACAAAAACAACCCTTGAGCCTTGCAGTACCGCACTTATTGCACTACCAGAAGATTTAAGATCTGTCTCCAAAAATAGTAACGATGGGTTTCCTACCTCTGCTAGACCATCACCCTTCATTTCAAACACACCTATTTCATTGGTAGAGCCAAATCTGTTCTTTATTCCTCTTAAAATTCTGTATTGGTTGAATTGGTCTCCCTCTATATATAGTACACAGTCCACGATATGCTCAAGGACTTTTGGCCCAGCAATATCTCCGCCCTTGTTAATCTGGCCTACTATAAACATTGGAACACCAGTAGTTTTCGAAACTCTAGTTAAAAGAGCTCCACATATTCTAACCTGGCTTATACTCCCAGGATAACTCTTAGAAGCTGAAGACGACATACTTTGAATTGAATCTACGACAACCATATCGAAATGACTTTCCCTTATTAATTCCACCACTCTTTCGACCACAGTATCCTCTGTTACTAAAAAATTCTCCTCCAACTTACTAGAGGATTTTTCCCCAGATAGCCGTTTTAACCTAGAGTAAAGCTGCCCTGGAGATTCCTCTCCACATACATACAAAATTCTTTTGTTCTTAAGATTCTTAAGCACTACCTGCATTAAAAGAGTAGATTTTCCAATTCCTGGCTCTCCACTTATTAACACTACCTCTCCCTTTACAAGACCTTTTCCCAGCACTCTATCCATTTCTTTAAATCCCGTGGATGTTCTCTCACTGGAATCCTTTGTGGTCCCCGCTTTTTTAATATTTGCAACTTCAGATATACTACCGAAGATTGATGGCTTAGCCTCACCTACTACCTCGACTTTCTCCTCGTACTCTTCTAGCGTACCCCATTCGCCACAGGTAGCACACTTCCCTGACCATCCGAGAGATTCAGTACCACAAGCAGAACAGATGTATTTCATTTATTTTTTATTTAAAACAGATATCTTATTATCTTTCATTCCTATCTTTATTTCCATGTTTTTTAATTCATTTCCAATTCTCCCCTTCTCTAACAGGTAATTGGCAATTGCATTCTCTACAGTATCTTGCAGAACCCTTTTAATTGGACGAGCACCATACTCCTCGCTGAAACCTTCTTTAACTACGCTTGCAATTGCTTTGTTATCTAGGACAACGGAAACTCCTTCTTGGGCCAATCTTCCATTGAGTTCTTTTACAAGTAATTTAACAATCTTTCTAGCATCTTTGCGAGTTAGGGATCTGAAAATGACGATGTCGTCTATACGGTTGAGAAGTTCTGGTCTTAGGGTGTTTTTTAATTCCAAGAGAAGCTGTGTCTTCATTGATGTGTATGCCTTGTCTATCTCCTCATCACTTTTTTCTGTATCTTTACCGACAAATCCAAGTACTTTGTTCTTTTTAATTTCCTCCGCGCCAATATTAGAGGTTAGAATTATTACTGTATTTTTGAAATTTATTCTCCTTCCTCTACCATCTGTGAGATGGCCATACTCAAGTATTTGCAAAAGTATATTTAGTACATCCTGGTGTGCTTTCTCTACTTCGTCAAAAAGAATTACACTGTGAGGGTTTGTCCTCACTTTCTCTGTAAGCCACCCACCCTGTTGGAAACCTATATATCCTGGAGGAGAACCGATTAATTTAGAAACACTATGCATCTCCATCATTTCACTCATATCTATCTGTATTAGTCTGTCTTGATTACCAAACAGCTCCTCTGCAAGAACTTTTGCTAGCTCTGTCTTACCAACTCCTGTTGGACCGAGGAAAAGAAACGATGCCCATGGTCTATCTGTATCTGAGATTCCAGTTCGAGCTCTCTTTATTGCTGAAGACACTATCTTGCATGCTTCTTCCTGACCTACCACCTTGCTTCCAAGTTGACTTTCAAGTTTAACAAGCGAAGATATTTCCTTTGCTCCCAGTGTATTTACTGGAATACCTGTCCATTTAGATATGACAACACGGATATCTTCTGCTCCAATTTCATTCACCTTACTTACACGCTTTTTAGACCATTTTCTTTCCATTCTTTTAATTTTTTGTATTAGTTTTTCCTTTTCCATTTCTAAGAGTTCTGCCTTACTCATATTCCCATTCAAAATTTCTCTTTCTTTCTTTTTTTCGATTTCCTTAACTGCATCATCTAGTTTCGAAACATCTGAGAACTCTTCCTCTATCTCAAGCCTTTTTGCTGCAGAGGCTTCATCTAGAAGATCTATAGCTTTGTCTGGAAGATATCTATTGTTTACATATCTATCTGAGAGTATGGCGGAGAGCTTAATTGCCTCTTCCCCTATTTTTACATTGTGATGTCTCTCAAGCAGAGGCTTAATATTTCGCAATATCTCGACAGTATCTTGTACTGTCGTTTCTTCTAAGAATATGGGCTGGAATCTTCTTGCAAGGGCATTATCTGTTTCGAAATATGCAGAGAAATCCTCTGTTGTAGTAGCACCTATACATCTGAATCCTCCTTGAAGTAATGCTGGTTTTAGAATTGATGCGATGTCTGAAGAACCACCTTGATAGTTGGAACCTATAATGTTGTGTATTTCATCTATGAAAAGAATTTTGTCGTTTGAAGATACAACTTCTTCTACAATGGACATTACTTTTTCCTCAACATCGCCTCTCATTTTACTTCCAGCCATGATGCTGGAGATATCAAGAGATATGATGTTGAAATCTCGCAGGGATGGTGGAACTAATCCGTCCGCTATCTTTTGAGCCAATCCTTCTACAAGGACAGTCTTCCCTACTCCTGCTTCTCCTATGATAATTGGATTATTCTTTTTTCTTCTGCTAAGGATATTTATTAAATTCTTTAATTCCTCTTCCCTACCAATAACTGGATCTAATCTTCCCTCTCTTGCAAGTTCTACTAGGTTCACTCCCAACATCTCCACTACAGAATCTCTTTCCATCTCTAAACCTCCAACAGATGGCCTAGCAAGTATTCCAAGGGGATATATAGCGAAATTCTGGAATGTTTTTCTAAAGGATCTGTATGTTAAGCCTAAACTCTCGAGAGATTTAATGTAATCATCTTTGGACTCTAGGATTGCCATCATAATATGCTCAGAGCCAACATATACATGAGACATTTTTCTGGAATAGTCGTATGCTTTGCGAATTATATGCTTAACCTCTGTTGAGATTACAAATTCTCGTTTCTTACCTGTACTAGTCGTAATTTCTATGAGCTTTCCACCGAATGATTTTTTGAGGAGTTCATTTCTGTTTATTCCCATTTCCTCAATTACCTTGCAAGCAAGGGATTCTTCGTTAAGTATGATGCCAATGAAAAGATGCTCCGAAGAGATTTGTTTAGCTTTGAGGTGTTCTGCAACTACAGATGCGTTCCTAAGAGATACCTTAGCATTCTTACTAAGCCTAGAGAGTATATCCGATTCTTTTTTCAGTATTATCGATGACATACCCTATTATACTATATTCTCGGCTATTCTTTTGACTCTAGCTCTGCTTCTACTGCAGTATCAACTGCTGCTACAAGCTCTTCTTGAGAGATTTCCTCTTTCTTCTCCTCTACCTTCTCTGTCTTCTCTGTTTTGCTCCCTGTAGCTTTGAGACTTAATCCTAAGTGTCTTTCGGTTGAGGATATTGAGAGAATCTTAACATCTACTGGATCTCCTACTTTTACAATATCTTCAGGATTTTTGACTAGTTTGTTAGATAACTCAGAGATATGGATTAGACCATTTAGACCCTCTCCAATTCTTACAAATGCTCCGTAAGGAACAACTTTCTGAACTTCTCCTTTTACTACATCTCCTACTTTGTACTTAGATATTGCAGCAGACCATGGATCTTGAAGCAATCTCTTAACACTGTAGGCTACTCTCTTTCCACCGTCTGAGATACCAATTACCATTACTTTCACCTTACTTCCAACTGCATATATCTTGCCAATGTCCTCTACTTTATCCCAAGAAAGTTCTGAGAGGTGAACAAGCCCTTCTAATCCTTCAGCATTAACAAAGATTCCGAAAGGTGTAATTCCACTTACGATACCTTCAAGAACATCACTCTCTTTAACCTTGTTTAATGTCTTCTCTCTCTGTTCTAAATCTCTTGATTGTGTGACCATCTTCTCTGAAAGAATAATTCTGTTCTTCTCTCTGTCTAATTCGATGATTCTTGTTTGAATTTTTTCTCCAACTAGGGAGTTTAATGTCTTCTGTACTCTAGAAGAGATATCTTTTCCAACCTGTCTTATTCCATCTAGATATACTCTTGAAGCATCCAATTGTGAAGTTGGTATGAAGCCTCTGATATCTTTTCCTATTTCTACTATTAATCCACCATTGTTTGATTCAACTACTACTGCCTCTACTACATCATTGTCTTTCTTTGCTTTCTCTAATGTAATCCAAGCACTTGCCTGTTGTGTTCTTCTGATTGAAAGAACTAACTGTCCTTCCTCATCTTCAGGTTTAACAACATAGACAAGAACTTTGTCTCCTACTTTTAAATCTTTCCAATTGAATGAATCACTCTTTAACTCTCTTCCAGCAACGATACCTTCGGATTTGTGACCGATGTCTACTACTAAGTAGCTATCTCTAACATCTACTACATCTCCTTCTACAATATCTCCTTTGGAAAGTTTTTTTATCTTATGTGATTGATCTGCAAGAAACTGATCAATCTGTGCATACTGGGCATTATCTGTTTTTTTGTTTACCATAGGGTTATCCTTTGGTGATGTAACACCTGCAGTTGGTAATTACATACAACTAAAATTATATCTACTGCGGTTTGGATTATAACACGATATTCTCTTTCAAGACAACCTTTTCCTCGACTCTTTTCTTAGCTTTTAGGATATATCTACCATACAGAACAAAAAGGGAGTTAACTTTGTACCAATCTCGTTTTGGATAGAGCTTTTCCAAATCATGGGCAATCTTTGTCGGGTTAGTATTCTTTGTTAAACCGTATGTCATTGCCACCCTAACTACATGTGTATCTACAGCAATTCCTTGGTTAGATTTGTATAGATCGTTTAGGAACACATTTGCTGTCTTGTAGCCTACTCCTGGCAACTTTTGTAGCTCAACCAATTCTTTCGGTGGTTCACCTGCATAATTACCTTCTATTATGGCTGCTGTTTGTACAATGTGCTTTGCTTTTGTCTTGAAATAGTTGATACTCCCGATGGTATTCGTCACATCATTAAGTTTGGCTGCTGACAGTAGTTTAGCATTGGGATATTTCTCAAAAAGCTTCTTCGTCACCTTATTTACCTGTTTGTCTGTTGTTTGTGCAGAGAGCATTATACAAACAAGGAATTGAAACGGGGTTTTCCAATTAGTTAACTCCGTTTTTGCATCTGGATATATCTCCCCTATTTCTACAAGTAATTGTTTTGCTAACTCTTTTCTTACCATTTTGCTACTGCTTCTGAGATCTTAGTTGCGAAATTATCTCCTAAATACCTCTCAAGAACAAGAAAAATAGCTGGATCCTTCTTTAGTATTTTACTAAATGCTTTTCTTACTTCTTCGTCATTTAATCTGAATTCTTTGCATGAAAGACCTATCTCCTCTCCTATCTTCATTCCATATTCGTGCATAGTATCTTTGTCATTGTCATTGAGTGCTTTCCAGTAAGTTTTGACATCGGAATGGGCTACATTAGTTCCAGGATATGAATTTTGCAATACTTCTTGAATGTTTATTGTGTATTTTTTGGGGAAAACTTCTAGATTGAATTCTCCGAGCCTTGAGACAACAAAAGTATATATCCTATTGAAAATCTCTTCCCTGTCTTCCCACCCATCGTTAGTTTTAGTTACAATCCTCCCCCAACCTTTACCAACTCTTTCTCTATATATATCATACATCTTGTCTGTTGCCTTCTGTACCTCTAAATTCTCATTGATATCCTGTTCTTCCTTCCTAACATTCTTCCAGACTTCGGAGGAAGACACCATCTGTATAACGCATTTCTTTAAGCCCAATTTTCGCATCATTAAACCATCCAACCAAAATGCATAGTTCGTCAAATCTTCGATATCCTTTTTCTTCAAATTCTCTATATGTGTGATTCCATAGGCTATGGTAACAGCATTACTAAAGGAGCTCCTATCAAGCAATATCAGTGTCTTTTTGTATTCCGGGTTTGATAGCACTACATCTAGAAACTGAAGCCTATCAAGAGCGTACAGGGCCATCTTTGTTTTTAATTCCTTTTCGGGTTCAAATTTAAAATCCTCGAGTCCGTTACGCAAGAATTTCCTAATGACAGTTCCGAAGGGAGATGCATACATTGGAAAGGAAGAGAATGTGATGGAAACACCTCTTTCCGTAAATTTCTTTGCGAATGTTAGTATCGCATCAGCCTTTCCAAACTGATCTCCACCCTCACACGATACCACCCTATAGTTCCTACCCTCCATTTTTATCCTAACTTTTCATATTTTATATGTGACTTTATTATATACCTATGGCATACCAGAGAAAAAGAACAACGTTTTTACTCCACGGATAGCCTCCAGCTAAAGGCGTTCCCCCTAGTATGCCTCAAAGACTGTTTCTTCAGAAATTTCCTTCATCGACTTTTACTCGCAGAATCTATACCCTTCGAAGTTCGTGTTACAATTTCACAAGAGGGCTAGCGTTTAGCTTTAGACTACATCTATTCTTTTGTAACTTCGAACAAAACTTCACCATTGCCCTTTCGGGTCAATCCGGGCCACTTTTTAAGCCTAATAGTATATTCTATCTTCGCTATTTGAAGAACAAAAAACCCACTCTTTCGAGTGGGTTATCAAATTCAATAAGTCCTGGCAATGACCTATCTTCCCAGGACCAAAGGTCCAAGTATTTTCGGCGCTAGAGCGTTTTACTTCTGAGTTCGGGATGGAGTCAGGTAGTTCCACTCTGCTACAATTGCCAGGCACAAAAGATCTAGGTCTAAATCTCTCGTGCCTGACTACCTTACTTGCGTAAGATACTCAGGACTTAAATTCTAAAGAGCGATAGAGTATGTACAATGTACACACTAAAAACTGAATAGAAGGTGTAATTTCAAAAGAAGCTTTTGATCGATTAGTACTCCTTGGCTAAACACATTGCTGCGCTTACACCTAGAGCCTATCAACGTGGTAATCTACCACAGATCTTCCGTACAGTAAACTGTACAAGTATATTTAATCTTAGGAATGGTTTCGTACTTATATGCTTTCAGTACTTATCCAGAAGAAACTTAGCTACTCAGCGATGCACTTGGTAGTACAGCTGATACACCAGAGGTTTCCAAACCCTGATCCTTTCGTACTAAGGGCTGAATCCTTCAAATATACAACGCCTATACCGGATAGAGACCGACCTGGCTCACGACGGTCTGAACCCAGCTCACGTGCCGCTTTAATGGACGAACAGTCCAACCCTTGGGACCTTCTCCAGTCCCAGGATGCGACGAGCCGACATCGAGGTGCCGAACCTTGCCGTCAATATGAACTATCGGGCAAGACTAGCCTGTTATCCCCGGGGTAGCTTATCTCCGTTAAACAATGACGCTTCCACGCGCAATCAAAGGGTCACTTAAACCTACTTTCGTAACTGATCGGGATGTCTCCCTCACAGTAAAGCCTCCTTATGCTTATGCACTCTTCACCCGATTTCCATCCGGGTTGAGGAGACCTTAGTGCGCTTGCGGTACTCTTTAGCAAGCAACCGCCCCAGTCAAACTGCCCACCATGCACTGTCGAGTTTCCAGATAATGGAAACAGTTAGAAATAAAAACACAAAAGAGTGGTATTACACTGACGACTCCGCCATCCCTGACGAGATGACTTCAAAGTCTCCCACCTATTCTCTTCATTCGAATCCTTATTCCAATGCAAAGTTGCAGTAAAGCTCCACGGGGTCTTTTTGTCCTGGTATAGGTAGGCCGCATCTTCACAGCCATTTCAATTTCACCGAGCGCGCCGTCGAGACAGAGGAAGAGTCGTTACACCTTTCATGCAAGTCACTAATTAAGTGACGAGGTATTACGCTACCTTAGGACCGTTATAGTTACAGCCGCCATTGACCAGGGCTTC
>Ga0208958_1002121_pt1 | contig 17781 bp, 18 predicted proteins | sample RifOxyB1_FD_184032 | JGI IMG/M metagenome (GOLD analysis project Ga0208958, IMG submission 184032) | Soil microbial communities from Rifle, Colorado - Rifle Oxygen_injection B1 (SPAdes) | ecosystem: Environmental > Terrestrial > Deep subsurface > Rock core/Sediment | place: Rifle, Colorado... | reverse complement strand
TGAGGCTTACTCTCCGACTTGTCCAACGAAGCTTTAGCGAAGTTGGAAGCTTTAGCGAAGGAGGGGTGAAGGATTTTTTATTTCTATTGGCTGTATTTCTGAAGTAGTGGAACATAATAACAATTAATAATTTACAATTAGCAATTTACAATAAATGATACAATGAAACGATTGATTAATTAATAATCGAAATATTGAAAATTCAATAAAAATTGAAACTTTTTATTTTATTTTCACTTTTACAAATATTTTCTTGCCAATTTTAATAACATACTCTTTCCCCTTCTCTAAAACTAAAAATGGGTCTTTAGCTTTTTTATCATCAATATCAACACCACCAGCCATAATCAAATTTTGACTAGCAGAATTGCTTTTAATGCTTTTATCTAATAAGGGTAAAACTTTAAAAAGAGGTTGATTTTTAATTTCTAAAATGATCGTTTCTAAATCTTCCGGAGCTTCCTTCTGACTAAAAGTTTTAATAAAATTATTTTGAGCAAATTTTGCTTTTTCTTCGCCATGATAAATTTTAGTTATTTCATAAGCTAAACGTAATTTTAAATCTCGGGGATTAACGCCTTTTTTTAAATCATTTTCCATCTTTTTTATTTCTACGCTATCACAATCAGTACATAACTCCCCATATCTTAATAATAAATTATCACTTAAAGACATTATTTTCCCAAACATCATTTCTGGTTTATCAGTTAAACCAATATAATTACCCAATGATTTAGACATTTTCATTTCTCCATCTAATCCCTCCAAAATAGGCATAGTTAAAGTAGCTTGCGGTTTTTGTCCATAAAATTGTTGAATATCTCTCCCTATTAATAAATTAAATTTTTGGTCAGAACCACCCATTTCTACATCTGCCTTAATGGCCACTGAATCATATCCCTGCATAAAAGGATATAAAAATTCATGAAGATAAATTTCATTGCCTGATTTAAAACGATTTTTAAAGTCTTCTCTTTCTAACATTTGTGCCGCTGTTACAGTGGACATTAATTTTAACATTTCTTTTAAATCAATCTTTTTTAACCATTCACTATTATAACGTACTTCGGTTTTGGAAGAATCAAGAATTTTTTTTGCTTGATCATAATAAGTTTTAGCGTTTTCTTTAATTTCTTTTTCTAAAAGAGCCGGACGAGTTTTAGAACGACCAGAAGGGTCGCCAATTAAAGCGGTAAAATCTCCGATAATTAAAACTACTTTATGTCCTAAATCTTGAAATTGTTTTAATTTTCTTAAAACTACCGCGTGTCCTAAATGCAAGTCTTTAGAGGTTGGGTCAACCCCTAATTTAATGCGTAATGGCCTCTTTTCTTTTTCAGAAATTTCTAATTTTTCTCTTAAAGAATTCTCTGGAAGAATCTCAAAAACGCCTCTTTTTAAGACTTTTAATTGCTCCTCTATGGGAGTTTTAATTTCTTTAGAAAATATACTCATATTTAATAGTAGTATATAATTTTTATGACCAAAAAACAACCCCGTATCTTTTATGAATATAACCGATAAAAAGCCAACCGCCCCAATGGGGCGGTTGGCTAAATTTACAAAAGATACAGAATTTACTTGATAATCACAAATTGAGAACCCTTAATATCATCTTGGTTATCATTTTTTATTGGTTCGGTAGCAAATTGCGTATGATTAGACACACCAGAAACATCGCTACCCACTTCTTTTATATTACCGAGTAAAGAAGATAAAGAAGTATTATTATTTTTAAACTCTTTCCAAAATTTATTTTTTTCCTGACGGTTTTTCCACAATTTAGCAATCCAAGCAAATAAGATAATGAAAGGAATAGCTAACCATTGCCAAAATGATCTACCTTTGTTTGTTTGGATATTAGAAGTATTAAACGCTAATTTTTCTTGCTTTACTTCCTGTTTTTCTTTTCTGTAAAAAGCAAACCATAAAAGTAAAAGCAAAAGTAATAAATTTAAAAACCCTAAAAATTGACACCAAGAAATATGAATATTCTTAAATGCATCGATTAATGAAGCCAAGAATAAAGAATCTAAGAAATCATTATCAGTAGGATCTGATGGAGGACAAATACAAACTTCTCCTAAAATCTCTGGAGTAGGACTAGGAGTAGCAGTTGGGATAGGGGTTGGGGTTGGAACATAAGGAATTACAGGACCATAAATTGCAAAATATCCTAATTTTTTAGTTAATGAAGTTAAATAATTAGAACTGGTATTCCTAGCAGTTGGCAACATAAACCAATTATTTGTATAGTTGGGAGTATTATAATCAGTAAAAGAACTCTCAATATAACCATAAGCATAGCTTGAAGGATAAGTAAAATTAATCATTGCATCTTTAGAAAAAGTTGCCTGACTACAATTTCCATATTCAGCAATTACTTGAATTATTTTATTACCAATAATAGATAAATTACCTACTTTTACATTAATTGTTGATAAATCACTAGCTCTATAAATAAAAACGCTAATATTGGTATTTTCACTTACTGATCCAGAAGGAACATCATATCTTACGCTAAAACCATCAGATAAAGAAACGTTACAAGTTCCTCCATCATTAGGAGTAGCTACACAAGAAGTTTGCGCTAAAGGTAAAGCTAAGAGATTATGCTGACAGATTGGAGGGGTTGGAGTCGGAGTTGGAGAATAGGTTGGAGTTGGAGTTGGAGTGGGACCACAATAATCACTAACATTAAAGTTCAAATAACCAGTAGCGATCTGATAATATTGGTCAGGTGGACAATTGGGCAAACTCATTCTTTTCCAAATACCAACATAAATATTTTTAGTGCCTCCGTTAGAAAAAGTATGGTAAAAATTACCATTCGGAGTATTCATATTTATATTATTAACATCTCCGGACCAGCGCCATTCACAATAATATCCATAACATTCAAAAATATCTTGGGTTTTATATAAACCTGATTGCCCAGCACAAACCGGATTTGGTTCACGATAAATATTTATGGTATTGATTCCGGGCGGAATACAAGTTGGTGGATAAGTTGGCCAAGGAGTTGGAGTAGGAGTTGGGGTTGGGGTGGGAGTTGGATTAGAAGAAACGTAAATAGTTACACTGTCAGAAGCAGAACCATAACCATTAACACAAGTAATAGTATAGGTTTTCGCAGAAGTAAGACTACCAGTTGATTGAGAACCAGAAATTGCTTTAGAACCAGACCAAGCGCCAGAAGCAGTACAGCTATTAGCATTATTAGAAGTCCAAGATAAAGTAGCAGAAGATCCAGTTATAATAGTAATAGGACCGTCAAATCCATTAGCTTTAATATTAACAGTAGGATAATTAGGAATTGGTGTTGGAGTTGGAGTTGGAGTTGGGGTTGGAGTCGGAGTTGGTTTTGGAGTTGGAGTTGGAGTAGGAGTTGGAGTAATTATACTTTTTACAACTAAAGTATCACAACCATAGGCTACTCTTACAGAACCACAACCATCACCCCAATCAGCGCGCACTTCAACACAAACACTTTTAGTGCCAGCTGAAGAAAAAGTTGTATTAAAAGAACCATTAGTATTAGAAGTTGTTTTATTAACACTTCCCGTCCAATACCAAACACAAGAAGCTGAACCACATTCATAAACAGTATCGGTTTTTATATTAACAGATTGATTTACATTAACTGGTTCAGGATTAAAATAAATTTCTGTAGGATGAGCAGTAATAGGCGGACAAACAGCAGCATAAGCAACATTAGTCACACCAAAAACCGGTTTAAAATTTAAACCGTTTATTATAATAAATGACAATAAAGTAGCTCCAATAATTAAACCGAAACTAATTATTAAATTGTTGTATTTTTTCATAGTCATATTGTTTTTTATTGATTTTACGCTATTTTTTAGACTTTGCAAGTCTTAACTTGAAAGTGCTATCATTATATCATATCTATATATAAAAGTCAACCCCGCACCTTTTGTGAATAGTTTTAAACGCAAAGTCGCCCCGCTTTTAGCGGGGCGACTAAATTCATAAAAGGTGCGGGGTCAACCCACTATACTTAAAATAAAAATGATTTATCAACTACCGATTATCTCCATCTCCATGTAACATTCCCCTATCTTTTCTAGAAATTAATTTTTCAATATTTTTCTCTGCTACATCTTGAAATGATATACCAAATTCTGTTGATAGTTGAGCTAAATACCATAAAATATCTCCTAATTCTTTGGTAATTTCAATTTTAAATTGTTCATCAATTATCCCATCTTTATCCCGAATTAATTTTTTTATTTTTTCCATTACCTCACCAGTTTCTCCAGCTAAACCAAAAGATGGATAAACATAATTTTCTCCCTGATTTTTATAAATAGCTGTTTTGCGTGCTTCTTTTTGATACTCTTTAAAATCCATAATTAAAAATTTTTAACGCGACTTTTTTGCCACCAAATAAATATTTCCATTATCATTTCCGGTTTTTTTAATTCTACCAAAATCTAAAATTTCTAATCCCGATTTTCTAACTAATCTTACTATTTCTCTTTGTTTAAACATATGAACATAGCGCTTGGCTAATATTTCTCCTCCAGCATCTTTCCATAAATAAAAAATGTCGTTCCAGCCTAAAGATGAAGCAAAAAATAATTTCTTTAATCTATTCCTAAACAAAACTTTCTTAGCGCGTGGATTTGACCATAAATCCCAAACTGTTAAAATTAAAATTCCACCTGACTTTAAAACCCTTTGAGCTTCTTCCATAAACTCCTTGCGTAATTGCTGAGATGGTATATGATGTAAAACAGCAAAACAATAAATTTTATCAAAAAACTCATCAACAAACGGCAATTGTAAAGCATTAGCTATTCTGAAATCAGCTTCTGTATGAATAAACTTAGCTTCTTTTATTAATTCCTCTGAAAAATCAACGCCTACATATTCCGCGCCCTTTTCTTTTATTTCTCTAAAAGCCCTGCCATTGCCGCAACCCAAATCTAAAACTAAGTCCCCTTCTTTTATATAATCTAAAAGAAATTTAGCGTCAGGCCAAAAATAAGCTCGCGTCTTTGAAAAATGACCAGCAATTCTGTTATAATCTTCTTTTACTCCTTCTAATATCTTACTAGCGTGTTTAATCTTCATTAATTAATAATACTAATATACGAATTGTACGAATGATACAAATACGATTTTATTGATATAATTAGTATGCATTAGTATATTGGTATTGCATTATATGAACGAAGCGAATATAAAATTAATAAAAAAATTAATAAAAGCTAAGATTCGCACTGAAGAAGATTTAAATAATTTTAAAAGAGAAATCTCTAAATCTTCCGGTGATAATCCTATGTCTAATCGCCATTTATCAATGGCTTATTTAAATTTTACCAAGAATAAAAGAAATAAGAAAGATGCTAACTTATTATCTCTATTAAAAACCAAAAAAATGCGTTCTTTGTCGGGCGTAGCTATTATTACTATTTCCACTAAGCCTTATCCTTGTCCGGGAAACTGTCTTTACTGCCCTACTGAAAAAGCTATGCCTAAAAGTTATCTAAGTAATGAACCCGCCATCATGCGTGCTATTTTAAATAAGTTTGACCCTTACAAACAAACATTTAACAGAATTAAAGATTTAAAAATCAGCGGACACCCCACTGATAAAATTGAATTAATCGTCATTGGCGGCACTTGGTCTTTTCTGCCGAGTAAATATAGACAATGGTTTATTAAGCGCGCTTTTGATGCAGCTAATGGAAAAACCAGCAAAACCTTAAAACAAGCTCAAATGATTAACGAAAAAGCTAATAATCGTATTATTGGACTTACGTTAGAAACTCGTCCTGATTTTATTGATGAAAAAGAAATTATCATGATGCGTGAACTAGGTGCTACCAGAGTAGAAATGGGAATACAAAGTATTTATGATAATGTTTTAAAATTAAACAAACGCGGACATTCTATAAAAAGGGCCATTGAAGCTACTAAACTTTTAAAAGAAGCGGGATTTAAGATTTGCCATCATTTAATGCCTAATTTAATGGGTTCTACTCCTCAAAAAGATTTAGCTATGTTTAAAACTATTTTTAAAAATCCTGATTTCCAACCAGACTTATTAAAAATCTATCCTTGTGTAGTTTTAAAAGAATCCCAACTTTATAAGTCATATCTACAAGGAAAATATAAACCATATCCGGAAAGAACTTTAAATCAATTAATGGAAAAGATAATGCTGGAAGTGCCCTATTATTGCCGCATGCAAAGAGTTATTAGAGATATTCCTGCTACTAGTATTATTGCTGGCTCTAAAACCTCCAATTTACGCGATATAATTGATAAGGATATGGAAAAAAGAGGAAAAAAATGCAAAGATATTCGTGCACGTGAAGTGAAAGATTTATACAATCCTAAAGAAAAAATTAAATTGTTCAGAATTGATTATAAAGCTTCTGATGGAAAAGAAATATTTTTATCTTGGGAAAATCAAGATAGAACAAAATTATTCAGTTTATTACGTTTGCGTATCCCAGAATATGTCTTGAAAAATAAACCATTTTTTATCAAAGAATTAGAAGGAGCAGCTTTAATTCGCGAAGTGCATACTTATGGTCAACTTTTAGGTATTGGTAAAAAATCCATTGCCGCGCAACATATGGGATTAGGCAAAAAACTAATAGCTGAAGCGGAAAGAATCGTGAGAAAGGAATCCGCCAGCCGACGAATAGCCGTGATTTCCGGCATTGGCGTGCGTGATTATTACCGCCATCTTGGCTATAAATTAGAGGGTACTTATATGATAAAGAATATTTAAAAAAAGAGGCGATAACGCTTCTTTTTTTAATTTATATTAATCCCGTTTTTTATCTAAAAATTATAGCTGTTATGATAGTTATTGCTGCTAAAATCACCCCAAAACCATTTGAAACCACCATGGGCCAATCTTTTTTAAGTTTTAAAAAGCCATATGAGGACCAAGCAATACAATTTATCATTGTTGCAATGGGTAAAATTACAGAACCAATTTGTCCAGAAACGTTTAATCTAATCTGATCAATATACGAAAAAAACATGACTACTCCCATAAGCGCCGCAAACCATCCTATTTTATCAATGATTTTTTCATTCATATAAATTATTTATATCAATCCAGCTTTTTCTTTTACTTCTTTCATCGTCACCTGCGCGATTTCTCTGGCTTTTTTCGCTCCTTCTTCATAAATTTTCATTACTGCTTTTTTATCTTTCATCAATTCCTCCCTTTTAGCCTTAAATGGAGCAAAATATTCTATCATAGCTTTTCCTAAAGATTCTTTAATTTCTTTATATTTTAATTTTTCTAAATCAACCTCTCCATTATTAAACAAATTTTTATATTGTAAAGGATTAAACTCTCTAATCAAAGTAAATAAATTGTCTACTGCTGCTGCCATAGCTGGAAAATCTTTATTATCTTTTCCTTTTTTACTCGGTTCAATAATTAATTCATCTTTGCCTAAAGAAATTTTGGCAAATAAATCATTAGAAGCAGTAACCATAGCTTTTATCTTATCCTGAATTATTTTAGGCTCATCAAAAACTCCAATATAAGAATTTTCTGAACTTTTAGACATTTTTTCCAAAGGATTTTTTAAACTCATCAAACGTACTGTTTTAGTTAATAGAGCTTTTGGCTCAGGAAAAACATCTCCAAAACGACGATTAAATCTTCTAGCTGTTTCTCTAGTTAATTCCAAATGTTGCAATTGGTCATCACCCACTGGTACACCTTCGGCTTTATAGAGTAAAATATCGGCTGCCATTAAGATAGGATAGGTTAATAAACCAGTATTAACAACATTGCCTAATTGTCTGGATGATTTATCTTTAAATTGTGTCATTCTTCCCAAATCACCAATAGGAGTAACACAATTAAAAAACCAAGCTAATTCTGTTGCTTCTGATACATAAGATTGAATAAAAAGAGTGCATTTCTTTGGATCTAAACCCAGAGCTAATAAATCAATAGCTAATTGTTCAATTTGTTTCTTTTTATCTTTAGCTGAATTCACGCTTTCTGTTAAAGAATGTAAATCAGCTAAAAAAAACAAACAAAAATTATTTTTATTTTCCTGTAAATCAATCCAATTCTTTATCGCTCCGAGATAATTTCCTAAATGGAGCTCTCCTGATGGTTGAATACCGCTTACTATTTTCATACCTTTTCATTTTACATCAAAATAAATAAAAAAAAAGCCCCACCTAAGCAGGGCTAACATATCTCATTTTTTAACATTATCTAAACCTTTCAATTCTTTCTCTGCTTTCTTTTTAGCAACAAAATAAATAATTATCCCCATTAAAGCAGAAAGACTAAATAAAACAATCAATAAAATCCAATCGTTCTCTGGCTGCATTAAAAAATCAGTTATTTTTTCAAACATGTTACCTCCTTTATAAAATACCATTGGCAGTTTAAAATAAAATTAAAAACTTGTAAAGAACCGCCGCAGTTGCTTTTAGCAGCTGCGGCGATCTTAAAAAACTTTCAACTTTTCACCTCTAACTTTAAACTTCTTCTACATCTCTACTATAAATGGTAAAACCATAGGCCTGCGTTCTGTACGTTTGAAAATAAACTCCCCGATTTTATCGCGTAAATTATCTTTTACATAAGCCCAATTAGTAGTGCGATCTTTAGATGAGGTTTTGCTAATAATATCTTTAGCTAAATTATTAATTTCTTTTATAAAGTCTTTAGAACTTTTCAAATAAACAAATCCCTTAGAATGAATTTCTGCCTCTCCTTTTAGCTGCCCAGATTCTCCATCAATAATTGCTACTATGACTATCATTCCATCTTGTGCTAATTGTGTTCTATCACGTAAAACCACCTCTCCTACATCACCTACCCCTAAACCATCAACCATTACATAACTAGCATCTACTTTTTTAAGTAAAATTTCTGCTCTTCCTTTTTTTATTTCAAGAATATTTCCATTATCCAAAACAAAAATTTTTTCTTTAGGAAATCCTGTTTTTATTGCTAATTTTTCAGCCTCTTTTAACATATAATGATTGGCATATACTGGCAAAAAGAATTGAGGACTAACTTGAATCAACATTTTTTGAATATCCTGAGCACTACAATGTCCACTAATATGCACATCCATAATATCACTATGAATAACATTATCACATTTTCTATATAAATTATCTTTGAGTCGCTGAATAGTTCTTTCGTTTCCAGGAATAACAGAAGAAGAAAATATTACAGTATCATTTTTCTTAATTTTAATATGTTTATGATTATCAGTGATAATACGAGAAAGCACGGCATTACCTTCGCCTTGGGCGCCAGTACAAATAATTATAATCCTATTTTCTGAATATTTATGAATCTCTGAAACGGAAATAAAGGTTTCTTTATGTGTCTTAATATAACCTAATTCTTTGGCAATTTCTACATTCATTTTCATGCTATATCCATCTAAAGCCACTTTTTTACCAATTTTTTCCGCATATTCTAAAATATATCCTATTCTTTTAATTTGTGAGGAGAAAGTACCAATAATAACTTTACCAGTAGCATCATAAATTAATTTCTTTAAATTACGATACATTTCTTCTTCTGAAACACGTCCAAAATCTGACATAACAGCTCCTAAGCTTTCCAGCATTAAAATTCTCGGACTAGGAAGTTTAGAAAGATGATTATAGGTAAGAATTCTACCATCAATAGGATTTTTTTCCATAGTCCAATCTCCGGGATGAATAATTGTTCCATCGGGAGTTTTAATAATTACTCCAACAGCATCCATAATAGAATGTTCTACATCAAAAAACTCAACTTCAAATTTACCAAGAGTAATTTTTTCATTTACTGATTTAATTCGTCTAGCTTTAAGATATCTGGCAGAACCTTTCTGAAAATCTTCCATTTTCTTTTTAACCATAGCGATAGTCATATCTCTCCCTACCACAAGAGGATAACTCAAATTATGCAACAGTATTGGTGCTGCTCCTATATGGTCCAAGTGTCCATGACTTAAAATTACCCCTTTAACTCTCTTCTCTTTTCCTTTCAAATAACTAATATTAGGTATAATATAATCAATTCCAGGCATATCCTCTTCAGGAAATTGTATCCCCATATCCAAAATTATTATATCTCCATTGTATTCAAACAACGTCATATTGCGTCCAACCTCTTCGTTTCCACCTAAAGGAATAATATGTAAACCACCCTTAAAATCATTTTGGGATATTTGAATTTTATTAGATTGACTTCCCTTTTTGGTATTTTGTGCCACGGGTTTTTGCCATCTTGAACGAGATGGCAAATTCTTTTTATTATTTTTATTAGACATAGTTTTTACAAAATTCATTTGATTAGTGCCCCCAAAAGGGCCCCGGTAGTAGTCGCCGTTGGCGACACTACGGGGTAAGCCTGAACCTCGCAGTGTCGCGGGTGGGAGTTGAACCCACATATCCTTACGGATACACGGCCCTGAACCGTGTGCGTCTGCCAGTTTCGCCACCGCGACATAATTTAATTTATTTTTTCGTATAAATTATTAACTGTTAAAAAGTTTTGATATTTTTCCGGAGTAATCAAAAAATCTAAATCTTCTAACTCCTGAGGAAAAATTTTTGGTTTTAATTTTATTAATTCTGGAATTTTTTTATAACTATCATTTTTTACAAACCTAATTTCATTATTATCTCCTTTTAAAATATAGTAACAAGCACCGTGAGTTTCAGAAAATAATCCGTATTCATTTTCTATTTCATCATGTACCCAATTAGACATTAAAGTATTAGTTTCCCCATAATTGATAGTGGTCATACTAAATCCAGGTAAAATTATAATTTTATCTTCTTTTTTAGCTTGAATTAAATAAACTTCTTCAATTTCTAATGGTAAATTTTTATAATGTTTCTGGCATAAAAAAAATGCTTGTCCCTCAAGTATTTCATATAACTCAGGTTCACTATTTTTATGATAATGACCAAAAGTCTTAGGAAATTCTTCGCCCAACATTTGTGGATAAATTAAAGTAAAATCTTTACGTAAACTGCCTTGTTTATCTTTATTGCGTTCTACATCATAAACTACAAAATCATCAGTTAAGCCTTGATTATAAAGAACCGGTTTTAAATTATTAAGTCTTTTTTGTTCCTTCTCCATAATTTCTATTCTGGCTTAAAAACTCTTTTGGTTTTTAAAAACCAATTATTTACATCACAATAACGATCGGGCAAAGAATTAATTCTATTAGTATTGCCCAAATTTAAATTAGATAAAGAAACTAAAATATAATTAGGATTAAAAAGAAAAACTACTGGCGCATCAGCAAAAATAAAACTTTGTAACTTTTTTAAATCTTCTATTTGGATTTTTGGATCTAAAGTTTGTCTTAATTCTTCCATAGCCTTATCAGCGCCAGAATTTTCATACAGCGCCAAATTAAATCCAGGGTCTAATTTTTGAGAAGAATGCCAAAAAGGAAAAGGATCAGGCTTATAATTAAGCAAATTACCAAATATTAAAGCATCGTAAACACGAGGCTCTAAATAATTAGCCTGTAATTCTTTGCTAGAAACAATTTGGATTTCTACTCGACAACCAATTTTTGCCCACTGATTTTTCAAAATACTGGCAGTTTCAATCAAAGCAGCTGATTCTGGCACTACCAATCTAAAAGATAAAGGAGTCCCTTCAGTAGCATCTTTTGATAATTTCTTTTCTAAAATTCCATCATTATCTCCATCTTTCCATCCAGCTTTACTTAAAATATCAATTGCTTTTTCTAAAGAATATTCCCAATACAAACTTGATTCATAACCTAATACATCTTGTGAAATTAATCCATCCATTTTTTCAGCTTTACCAAGAAAAACAGTTTCAATTAATTCTTGACGATTAGTGGCATAATTCAAAGCATATCTCACGTTTTTATCAGCTAAAACTTTAGAAATACTTTGATTAAAAAATACGGCGTAATATCTGGCTAATTTTATATCTTTTTCTCCAAAATTTCTATTAATATTTTCTAAATTACCACTATTAATTCCAGCGTATAAATCAATTTGTCTAGAATTAAAGGCTTTTATAGCCTCTGGTTCGCTTTTATAAAATTTAATAGTGTAAGAATCTATATAAGGTCTACCTAAAAAATATTTTTCATTGGCTGTGAATTTATAATAATTAATAAAACCACTTTTACTTTTTTCAAACTTTTCAAAAACATAAGGACCAGTGCCAATTGGTTGAAAATTATAATCTGATAAATATAAGTTAGCTAAAGGAATAACACTAAAAATATGTTCCGGAATAATTTTTTGCTTTAAATTTTCTTCAAAAAATGCGTAAGGATTTTTTAATTCAAAAATAACTGTATAATCATTAAATTTTTGAATCTCTACTCCTTGCCATGCTGTAGACAAACTACGACTTTCCGGATCTTTAATGGCTTTAATAGTAAAAACAACATCATCTGCATTAAATTTTTCCCCATCATGCCATAAAATATTTTGCCTCAAACGTACTATCCATTTTTTACCATCTTCACTTTTTTCTACTGATTCGGCTAAATCATTTATTAATCCCCCATTACCATCGCTCTTCAATAAACCATTAAAAACTAGGGAGTTTAAATCTTTATCTATATCATTTTGAGATAAAATTGGATTTAAGCTTGTTGGCTGCCCAACAATTCCTTCTTTTAAATCTCCTCCATTTTTAGCCACACTAATAGTGGCGGAAAAATACCATTTAATAGAAATAAAAATTACACTAGCAATCACCAAAAAAGCTGCCACTTGAAAGATTTTTCTCTCTTTCGGGGTTAATATATTCCAAAAATTCCTCCAATAGGAACAAGATAAAAACTTTTTAATCTCCATAAAAATTCTAAATTAAAAACAAATTTTCTAATCCTCCTGATTTAATTAGCGGAGCTTAGAAGAAAAATAGTAATACTTGATAAAAATAAAAGTATAGATAAAACTATGGTACTTCTAAAAATTAAAGTTTCAAAACCTCTACGTTTATGATAAAAATCTCCTTGTCCGCCACCAAAAATACCGCCTAAACCAGAGCCGCGTTGTTGTAATAAAACAGCTATTACTAAAAGAATAGAAACAATAATTTGAATAATTTCAACAATATTTTTTATAGACATATTTTTATCAGGTAATGAAATTTCAAATTGTTATCATGAACTCTCTGAAACTTCTTAATTATTTTATTTATTATATAGACTTCTTTGCTAATGCCAGGTTATTTTTGACGCCATTGACGCCAACTTGTCAGGTAGCGTGCTTTGCCCCATTACCTGATTTTAAAATTCTACTATCCTAGTTTAATCTCTTTTCGCCAAATGAAAAGCAAAATTAATCAAAGAAATAATGAGTGTCGCCCAAATCAACGGCCAACCAACTGGAATGATCAAATTGGATGGAAAAATTTGAGTAACTGCCCATAATATTAAAGAATTTAAAAGTAAGCTAGCTAAACCAAAAGTTAAAACAATAATCGGTCCAAAAATAAATTTTAATATTGGTTTGACTAAAGTATTCAATATAGCTAAAACAGCTGCCACTTCCGCTAAAATAAGCCAACCGTCACCAAAAAAAGCAGCACCAGGAACAAACTTGGCTATTACCCAAATACCCAAACCATTCACTAAAATTTGAATGATAAACTTGGAAATAAGTTTAAACATTATCTTTATCTTATCAAAAATTAAGAGAAAAAGCAAATTAAGCTATTGTTTGATTCTCAGTCTTATTTTTAAAAACAATCAATTTATAACCAACAAAATTCCAAATTAAGTAAATTATCGTGGCTGCTAGCTTAACAACATTCAACCAAACTTGGGGACTAAGACCAAATGCTGGCTTCACAATAGTTGTAAAAAACCACAAAATAGCACTATTTAATAAAAAACCAACAACACTAACAGTAAAAAATTTCAAAAACTCTCCCGCTACCTTTTTATTACTACTTTGAAAGGTCCAATATTTATTCCAAAAATAACTATTAATATTGGCGGCTAAAAAAGAAAAAACATTGATTAGAATCAAGGATGTTTTAGAATATACTGAAAAAGTATAACTTAATAAATTTAAAACACTAAAATCTAATAAAGTATTAAGAACTCCCACTAAACCATACTTGGCGAGTTGCTGAAAAACCCTTACCCATTTACCAATAAAATTAGCCACGATTACCCCTAAAAATACAAGAACAGGAACAATAATCAATAATGCCCAGCGCCATTGCCAATAATTTTGTAAAATGCCCAAATTCATCCAAACTGGCCAAATTAACCAAGCAATTATTTCACCTATCACCAACGAAATAATTAAATCTTTTTTTGTTGTCATTGTTTTAAAATAAAACGCGACAAAAATATTTATAACTTCAATACTTCAGTCGGAGCACTTGTTTTTCTAAACTCAAATTTCTCTAAGAAAAACTAAGTGCGGGCCCACTCCGATTCGAACGGAGAACTTCGATTTTGGAGATCGACATTTTACCATTGAAACTATGGACCCTAATAGAAACGGGTCAATCCCCGTTTCAATTATTTTTTCATTTCCTTATGAATAGTATGAGCTTTACATTTAGCACAATGTTTTTTTAATTCAATTTTCTTTTCTACTGTTTTTTTATTTTTAGTAGTATGATAATTGATATTTTTACACTTAGTGCATTGTAATTTAATTAATCTATCTTGAGACATAATTTTAAATTTTAATTTAAAATTGATACGACGACTACTTTTTGACTCTGAGCCAATGACCAGACTTCCCCGCCTCTGGCAGGGTCCCGCCTTCCTTAATTATATTATAAGTGGCAGGAGAACTGGAAGATATCATTTTATATAACGAGATACTACCAATTTCTGACTCTGAGCCAATGACCAGACTTGAACTGGTGACCTACCCCTTACCATGGGGTTGCTCTACCAACTGAGCTACATTGGCGATAAAAATTGAAACTGTAAATATCAAAAATAAAAATTTAAATTACTACTAAAAACGCTTCGTTAATTTCGTCTTAGTCATTTTCCATTTTGATTTTTAAATTTTGAATTTACTATGTGGGCAGGGCAGGATTTGCACCTGCGTAGGCCTGTGGCCGCCAGATTTACAGTCTGGTGCGTTTGACTACTCCGCCACCTACCCATAATAACTAACTTTCATTTACCCCATCACCTTTATATCTGAGCCATCTCCCGGATTTGGACCGGGGACCTACTGTTTACAAAACAGTTGCTCTACCACTGAGCTAAGATGGCAAAGGTGATAGGACAAGTAAAAGCTTGTCTCGACTTTTGAGCCCTGCCCCGTAGTAATCGCCTAAAGCGATTTACTTCGGGGTATCTCGGCAAATAACAAACTATTCCATTTTTTTCCTTTTCTTTTTTTTCTTCTTTTCTTCAATAATTTCACCTTCTGGTTCTAAATTTAATTTTTTAACTTCCTCTTCGGCACCAATTACTAAAACTTCAACTTCATCATCTCCTTCTATAATTTGATTATTTTCTTGTTCTGATAATAAATCTTCTGATATTTTATCTACTCCAGCAATTAAATTAATATCATCTTCTAATTTTTCTTCTGATTCTAAATATATTTTTTCTTCTAAGTTTTTTACATCTAAATTATATTCTTCTTTAATTTTTTCTTGAAATATTAAATTATCTTCAGTTTTAAAAATTGATTTCGGTTTAGTTTGTTTTCTTAAAGCATCTAGATGTCTTTGTAAATATGCATCAATTTTCATTAAAATTATTCTAGATTTTCTTAAAAATTTTTCTAAAAAACTATTAACTTTAGCATCTATTTTTTCAATAGGGATTTTCTTTCCTATTCTCTTTCTTCCTTCCTCAAATCTATCATCTATTGATGTTTTTTCACCGATTACTTCATCATTTTTTATTTTTGGCAAATTTTTAATAACCAGCCAAAGAATTAAGCCGAAACCCACTAAAAGTAAAATTTGTGGAATTAAAGAAAACATAATTTATATTTTACAATAATTTACGCCGATATTAAGCTGATTATCGGTTTTAATAACATTAAAAGCCCCTGTCTATCAGCCTACACTTATTATACACTAAATCTCAAATCTGGAAAACCTTAAAACTTTTATATTTTCCCCTATTTTAGAGATATATCCTTTGATCAAATCATTAATGGTTTGATTAGGGTCTTTTACATATGGTTGATTTAATAAACAAAGATCTGCAAATTTCTTTTTTAATTTACCTTCTATAATTTGTTCTATTATTTTTTCTGGTTTTCCAGAATCTTTCATTTCCGCTTTAGAAATTTCTTTTTCTTTATTTTTAAATTCTTCAGAAATTTCTTCTTCACTAACAAATTCTGGAGACATAGCAGCAATTTGCAAACAAATTTCATGAGCTAATTCTTTAAACAAATCATTTTTGGCTACAAAATCTGTTTCGCAACGTAAATCTAATAAAACACCAACTTTTCCATTGGCATGAATATATGCTTCTATTAAGCCTGATTTTGTCTCTCTCCCGCTTTTTTTCAAAGCCGTAGCTTGTCCTTTTCTTTTTAATATTTCTTTAGCTTTTTCTAAATCTCCCTTAGTTTCATCTAAGGCAGCGTTACACTCCATCACTGAAGCGCCTGTTTCTTCTCTTAATTGTTTTACAATATTTACATCCATTTATTCTATTAAATAAGGCTCGAGGGTTTCTTCAACCATCTCTTCATCTTATTATTTAGACGTTTATTTATCTAATTATTTTTATATTTCGTTAGTATGATAAGCAGATATTAACTGATTTAAAATATATTCAACACTAGAACGAGTATGATCACTAGCCACTATAGGATAATCAATCATTCTCGGGTCAGAGTCGGTATCTAAAATTCCAATAATAGGAATTTTTGTTTTCATTGCTTCTCTTACCGTTGTTTCATGTAATTTAGTATTAACTACAATCAAAGCATCCGGTAATCTATCACATTTATCCAAACCTTTAAACATTTCAGATAAATCTAAAATTTCTTTTTGAAAATTAATTCTTTCTTTTTTGGTATATTTTTGCAATTCACCCTTCGTTTCTTTTTCTTTCAAATCGCGGAAATATTTTAATCTAGTATAAATTGTCTTGAAATTAGTAATGAAACCGCCAATCCATTTATTAACCACAAACCAACATTTAATTTTTTCTGCCGCAGATTGAACTAAATCCTTAACCATAGGATTAGTACCTACGATCATTATTATTTTCCCTTTTTGATTTAAATCATTAATAAATTTTTTAGCTTTCTCCAACTGATCATAGGTTTTTTCTAAATCAATTATTTCTAAACCATTTTTAGTACCAGCTATATATGGCTTCATACGCGGGTTAGTTTTAGAAGAACGATGCCCAAAATAAACACGAGCAGCAATCATGTCTCGTAAAGACTGATTTTTCTCCTGTGAAAACTCATTTATATTTGAATTATTTTCTGTATTTAACATATTTAATATTTTATTGAAAAATAGGAAAAAAGCAAGCCCCGTTAGAGAACGCCGCGCCGAAAGGCGCGACTTCAGTCGCTTGCGGCGACTTTTCTCTAACGGGGCAAGTCCCTTAAGAATAATTCACAAAAGGTGCGGGGCAAGGCCCTTCTATTCATAACAATATTGCTTTTTTAGAGATTTTGTATTAATATAGAAAATATGAAAAAAGATATACATCCAAAATATCACGAAAAAGCTAAGGTCAAATGCGTTTGCGGCAATTCTTTTGAAATTGGCTCTGTCCAAGATGAAATTCAAGTAGAAATCTGTTCTCATTGCCA
>Ga0208958_1002120_pt1 | contig 17782 bp, 12 predicted proteins | sample RifOxyB1_FD_184032 | JGI IMG/M metagenome (GOLD analysis project Ga0208958, IMG submission 184032) | Soil microbial communities from Rifle, Colorado - Rifle Oxygen_injection B1 (SPAdes) | ecosystem: Environmental > Terrestrial > Deep subsurface > Rock core/Sediment | place: Rifle, Colorado... | reverse complement strand
ACTATACCTCCGAGATCGAAGGCAAACCCGCCGTCATCTGGAACGCTCAAACCGAAGCCGAGCCGGACAAATATTTTGAAGAATACACCTATGACGACAAATATATTTACTTCCTCCGTGATAATCTTTGGGACCAAAAATGCACCGACACCGGCGACGAAGCCTACTACGCTCTCTTTGACCCGGCCACTGGCAAAGAGGGCGGTCCATACATCGACCGCTGTGTCACTCCTGGCAAGACCTATCACGTCAGTGTCATTTTGAAAACATATTCCAAGAAGACTTGCCAGGCTTGTCCCAACAATCTCTCCGGCACAGCTGAAACTCCAGCCGGCACTGACTACAAGGTCGAAGTCAAGCAAGGTCGACTCGGCCGTGAACTCTGGATCGCTAATATTGCCGGCTCCGGTGCGGGTGAAACCAAGATCTTTACCGAAGGTCTGGGTCTCACCGGCTACCAAAATGACACGAACTTTGCCGGAGCTTCCACCGACGCCGTCGGATCACTCGAAGAGGCTGATATCGAAGAAATAGAAAACACCTGTAAGCCTGGTTCCGATTACTCGTCCTTACCCACCTTCACCCTAGCTGAACTCGCCGCCACTCTCCCCTCTTGCCTCACCAAATTCCCCGTCTGTGATGACTACCTCAAGGTTTACTGGAAGATGTCCGCAGAAATGCGAGCCAAATACGATGCCTTTGCCCCTTTTGACTTTGACTCCACCAGAGGTTACCTGGCCTCAGGTTACATCCCCTACCAGTCCACCGGCACTTCCTACGAATTCCAAGCAGTCAAAGAAAATCTGCCTTTCGTTCTGGCCACAAACGATGTCCTAAATGACGGCTATTCCGGTATCGCCAACGCACTCTCGCCCCAACTGGTCAATGAAGAGAGACTAGATAATTTCGTCAGCAGCTCTGTATCCACTCCGGCATATCCCTCTCCCGGCGCAGTCAATAAATTCTTCGTCGAAGAACAGCAGACTCCGGCAGAATACAATGCCATTTACAGCGCCTTGCGCAAAATCTTCCCCTCAGTCTGGGACAGTTCCTCACTTCCCTTCTGGGACAAAGTTCCCAAAATCACCCTCAAAGACAAAACCGGCAAGTCCAAAGAGTATGAGCCTCATGTGAATCTCCCTGCACCCCAAACCTATCCCAAAGAATTTAAGCCGCCCACCAGCTCTGCGTCCTACAAATCAGGCGGGTTCCTCACCCAGAAACTCAGGATACCTGTCAAACTCAAGATTACCGACGACTCTGATTCCTGTGACGGCGGCACCCTCTACTCTGTTGAGGTCGATGGGGAGTCAAAAGTCAGAAACCCCGCCCTGCCTCTGTATGATACCCAGGGTCATGAGATCACCGTCTTCAACGATCCACTGATCACAAACATCGACTGTGCCACCTCAGGCTGCGAACAGTCTCTCTTCAAGCAATTTCTCCCCGAGTTTGCTCGAGATTTCATCTTTGAGCCAGACTATCCCATCGAAGGCTCCACCCAGATGAAAGTTCAAACCTCGGCACCTTCAGCAGACATCCAAACATCCGTCAAGATCACCACCGATCCCGGCACTAGCTATATCAACATCCCCAGAACCGACAAAGCTGCTCACATGGAGCTGTGTACCCTACGGAACCTCTGGTTCATCCCCTTGAATTCCCAGTCCATGCAACCTCAGGAGTGTTACCTCCCCAAACTTAACTAAACAAATGCTAAAATTAACTTATCCCATGACTAAATTCATCCCCAAATTACTACTCACCTGTCTGCTTGTTTTTTCCATTTTAGTCGTATCCGTCAAGCCTATTTTTGCCCTAGATCCTAAAAGCGCCGCTCTCGGCTCAGGTTCCGCTCGTGGCTTTTCTGACATCGTCATCCTCGATTTCCTCAATCTATTTGCCGAAGATCTCCAGCTAGACAAAGCCGATTCCGAGATTGGCAAAGCGTTGATAGATTTCTGCAAAGCCAGAAGTGGTGACACCATGAATCTGGAGACTTGGTACTCGGGCACCTGCACATCCACAGAAAAGGCCAACGCCAAAAAGACCTCGATGACCCCCATGGGCACCCTTGGCTCCCTCATGGCCGGTATGTACGCCAACCCACCCGCCTCTACTGCTCAGTACGTCGCCTATATTGGTCAAAATATCCAAAACAAACACCTCGTCAGTCCTGCCTATGCCCAGTCCGCCGGTTTTGGCTTCACCCGCCTTTCCCCCCTACTCAAATTCTGGTCGCTTCTGCGAAACACCGCCTACGCTTTCTTCGTCCTTGTCTTTGTTCTCTATGGTTTCATGATCATGTTCCGCGTCAACATCGCCCCCCGGGTTGCGCTTAGCATCCAGACTGCTATCCCCAAACTGGTCATGGTCCTACTCATGATCACGTTCTCCTACGCCATCGCCGGTTTCCTGGTCGACCTTTCTTATCTTGGTGGCCTCCTCACCGTCAATATTCTGGACCGCGCCGAAGTGCTTCACTTAGACATACTCGATGTCGACGATCTTCCCTTGGGATTAGGTAAATTAGTCGACAAGAACCCGGACTCCCAGCGGGATATTGGCTTTGCCCTCATGGATCCTCAGTCTATCATCACCGGCGAAGGTTTTGGTGTTATCGCCCTCAGTCTCACCTTCCTAAAAAATTTCCTTACCGGAATGAGTCTACCCAGGATGGAGGCTGTCTTACTCGGCGTACCGGACTATCTCACAACACTCGCATTCGGTTGGAACATAAATTTCCTCATAGCAATTATTATTGTTCTTGGTCTTTTTGTCTCACTCCTCAAAACACTATTTATGATGATTGGTGCCTACATCCGAGTGATCCTTCTTATCGCTTTCTCCCCCATCATCATCCTCATGGACGCCATCCCTGCCCGCAAAAGTAGCGCCTTTGTCGGCTGGATCAGAAATCTCATCGCCAACCTTTCCGTCTTCCCTGTCGTCCTCATCCTAGTCATGCTCGCCGTCTCTCTCCTCAGTGGCGACTCCAGCTTCATCCAAAGAAACGATACCAAGATCTGGGCTCCCCCGGTCTTTAGCAGCAATGAACAAGGGATTGCCGCCTTAATTGGCCTCGGCCTCCTCTTCATGACCAGCAAGTTCGCCGACATGATCCGAAACGCCCTCCAAATCCGCGAGGGTATCCAGTACGGCCGCACACTTGGAGAAGGGTTGGAAATGGGTTACGGTATAGTTGCATCCCAACACGAGAAATCAAAAACTGGTACCAGAGCAGGTCTTGTTCCCACTATTCCTGGAGCTGGGAAAGTATCGACATACGCAAACCAGGCACTAGATATAGCAACTTCCCTCAGACCGCCAAAATCCCGGGGGAGTTCAGACCCCACAAAATGGTAGTCATCCCTTTGAACACCTATTACCTCACCCTCTGATAAACCATTTCAACAACTTCAACGGCCCCCAGTCCGGAATCTTATCAGCCAAATTCTCATTCATCTCCTGAGTTCTCGTATCCCATTCAGCCACTCTTCTTGTTACAGCTCCCATACGAACGTTATTAAGATTCTCAATCCTAAATAATTTCGGTACATCAGGATAAGCGCTTAATGAGCGTCTCACAGCGTTTATATATCCAGGAACAGATAACACAAAATTAGCCATAAAAGGCTTACTCTTTGTATATGCCGTTGCTACATCCATACAAAAATTCTTAGCCCTGTTATATGCTGCTATTTCCTCTGCAGTTATATCTCCCTCCTCTCCATTGACCCGAAAAAGGTTTCTGCCAGCACTGTCAATATTCGCAACCGACATAGAAAACATTTTTAACATCTCGTATGGATCGGCTGCTCGCGGCGACTTCCCGTCCATAGATACAGCATTCTCCGTAAAAACCGATAGCTCCAATACCTGCACTCTGACGGCTCTCTCCATAAAGACCCTCGCCCGTTCTTCAGATATATGCCCCCCACTAACAGCTGCAGATAACTGATTCCTCAACTTAAGCAAATTTTGTCCAGTTAATAAGTCCTCTTTTTTTGCACCCCCACTAATCTCTGTTATTGTTTTGAACAAAGTTGTTACGGTGACATAGTCGCCCATAACCTTACCCAAATACCCCCCCGCTTTAGGAGTACCCTCGTTACCTTCTAGCTTCCACTTAAGTACCTCCGCTACAGAAGCTCCGCCCGTGTATCCACTAAGGTCTGGTTCTCGTCTAGTCAGACCTGCCGCCCACCGCAATTCGTCCTTTGCAAATCCTGGTGCTGACCACAAACGATCGGGCATTGCACTAAATGTCACCTCCCTACCAAGAGCTGTAACCCTATGAGCATCTTTAATGGGATCATCCCTATCAATCACCAACCTGTCGGGCACAAGTCTTCCGTCCGGAGTAGGCAACAGCGGTCTTCTATGCCACCATTTCGACCACCAAGCAATTTTAGATAAGTTTTCTGTCGCTTGCCTTGTATGAGTCAAGATATATTGAGGATGGCGGCTATTGAACTCAGCTTCAAACAAAAGAGAGAAAAGTAATTGAGCACTCCAAGCTTCAGACGCACTCAACCCTAACTCCAATCTCAACCTTTCCACATTTTCTTTTGTAAAGGTAGCTGGTGACTTGTTTCCACCCCTATACTCCTTTATCCATCCACCCTCATTCCCCATAGCGTCTAGTGTTACTTCAGCTACAGCTTGTGGGCCATCCGTTTTTCCAGCCAGTTCCCCCATCTTAACCAACCTATCCACCATGGCAGATACTCTGTCTAACCTAAATCCAGATTCAGCACCCCCCCTCTCGATACCCTTCAACAATCCCAAAAAGTGTTCATCCTTCACGTTATTTTTAAACACACGATCCCACAACACATCCCACTGATGCTCTGCATCACTCGGCTTTGATTGTGCGGCTCCTTGTGCGGTTATCATCTCCTGAAAATACACTCCTCCCCTCATCACCAACATCAGTTGGGCAAACGATACACCCCATTGTCCGAACCGATCTTTTACCTCTCTATCACTAATCTGATCCTTAAACGGTTTCAATAATGCATCGATATCCTTCATCTGTGGAAGTTCAATTGATCCAGCCTGAGTATAAAGATATTCAACCATTTTTTTTACGTATTCATCCCTCAAATCAGCAACCTCCACAGACATTTCACCCTCGAGACTCGTAGAAACTCCAGCAAAGGGCGGTCGTACATCTACCGGCGGAAAAACACGCGCAGGCTCCTCATAAATCAGAATCAAAGCGTTCACTCTCGCCAATGTATCTTCGTCTGCAGTTGTTACATTGCTCAAGAACCAATTTCTTAACGAGTCACATCTTAAAACATTGTTACCCTCAGTCACCCGAAAAATTCTCTCCACTTCTGGGGGTAATTCATCATCTCCACCACCATCATCCTCTTCAGGGGCTTCGTCCTCTGGTGGAAGCGGCGGTTCCGCTGGAGGCGCCCCCTCAGGTACACCCGCCGCATCGCCACCACCACTGGCCCTTGGCGGAGTTTTTTCTCCTCCAGCAGTAGACTTACTTCTGACCGCATCATAAACCTCCTTAATCAAGACGTCGGCCTTTCCTTCTTCGTGTTTGGCCTGATTATACTTTCCTTGTAAATCATCCGCCTGTCCATTCACACCATCTTCTCTCCTTTTCTGGATCACCCACTCAATCACTGTTTTGACATCATCATTTAACTCGGCAGGGGGGCTGTCTAAACCTGCCAATCGATCCATCGCTTGGATACACTCCTCCTTGCTCACTTTCCTTTCTTCTTTGCTTGGCGGCACGTCGCTATCCCCACCCTCATTTAATGACTTCACTCTCGAATGAGCATCATCGTCAACAACCGTAGCCTCAATAACATCGCTAGGGTCATTCCGTCGTTGTGCATTATCCGCTCCATTTTCAATCGGAGCTGTCTCACTCTCAAGTTCTCTTCTCATAGTTTCTGCTGGATCATCATCTTGAGGTTTGACGTCTATAATATCTCGATCTCGCGATACCTCCGGAGTTGATCCCCTTGTGACATTCATCTTAGGCAGGCTGAAATAACTTATATAAGTTTAGCATACTTTAGCCTCAACTTCACTATACCCTACCCAAAGGCCAAAAAAAAGCAGACATCTCTGTCTGCAAACAACTTACGGATATTGGTATTGCGTGGTGTCATGTTCTGGTTCCTCATTCGGAATGTACTTTTTTTTCTCCAGAACATCACAAATAGCATCGCCAAAAGATTTCTGCCACCGACGCAAGAGAGGAACCTCACTAACATAATAGGGGTATCTACCGGACACAATTGCCAACCTGAACTCTCCGCCACCCTCCCTCACTTCAGCTTGAATATACACAGTTGGCTCATCAATGGATGCTCCCGTATCACCAACAGAAACAACGTCAGTCGCTAAACCCAAAGCCGTTGCTACCTGTCTCAGTAAGTCGACAACGTCTTTCATGTCTTTTGCCTTCCACCTTCGAGACAGCCTAGCCTGCTTTCCAACCATCTCTCGCTCGTTCCTCTTGGCAACTTCAGATACCAATTTCTGGCGATCCCTCTCGCGTCTTTTCAACAAATCACTAAGGTTCATCCATCCTCTCCTTTTTCCAATGTGCTCAATTCAGATACCCCCATTCTACACTACAGGTCGCAATTTATCGAGACACAGGGTATAATATTCATATCGCACTCACGATTTTACAGGAGTAATCCTTTGGCCAAATGGGAATACCTTACGATCTCCCGCAATCGAAGTTGGACAGGAACCCACAAAGACCACTACATTGCCTCCGAATGGGAAGACACTATCCTGACACCAAGCAACCCTGGGGGTGCTGAGAAGCAAACAGTCCATCTCACCACAGGCCTTCTCAACAATCTCGGCAGTGAAGGATGGGAACTCGTCTCCATAACCGACAGGTCAGATTACCTGGGAGGTGAGAAGCACGGAGAAATCACTCGCGACTTCGCGGGTTTCACTACCAACGAGCTTTGGGTCTTCAAACGCCCCAAACCAGAATAGTTTTTCCAACCAGACACCAGCTGTCTGGTTTTTTTACCTGCCTGCCGGCAGGCAGATGACAAAAACTCCCCTCATCACAAGGGGAATAGATTAATTACGGAAGGGATCGGGGTTCAGGCTGAGTACTTCGTTTACGTGAGCAATCGGGTAACGCACCCCCTCCTCATCCTCCTCAAATACAAACCATGTACCTATCGGATGTCCTTTTGCCCACTCGATGCTTCTCTGCATCAGCTCTGCCACGTCCAGCTTACCCATATGCGTAAGCTCCTGCGCCAATCCTTCCGCAGTGTAGACAAATTCATCCCGGCTATAAGCCTTCCCTAAAACAAACTTTGGTACTTGGCCTTCCGCCACGGTTCAAGCCCTCTCTCTATCAACGGACACTTGCCGACAATCCTACGTTTTTATCGTCCAAAAATCAACCTCAAACTTAGATATAATGAAACTAACTATGTATCCTCACTGTTCACCGTTCGCTGTTCACTGTTCACTGTTTACTGTTTACTGTTCGCTGTTCACTGTTCACTGTTTACTGTTTACTGTTCACTGAAACTCATGCCCATCCAACAGCACCCCATCCCCCAAAACGTCACTGCCTACCAGTTTAGGCTCGTCGGCGACATGACCCTGTTCCAGTTCCTTCAGCTGGCAGGCGGCATCGTCATCGGTGTCATGATCTACGCCACCCCTTTGCCTGGCTTCCTCAAATATCCTCTGGCTGCCATCCCTGTCGCCTTGGGTGCCGGCATGGCTTTTCTCCCCATACAAGGCCGCCCCCTGGACCAGTGGATCGTCGCTTTCATTCGCTCCATCTACCAGCCCACAATTTACACCTGGTCCAGACCCCAAGAGCCACCCCATGTCTCCAATACTCCCCCACCTCTAACCAACATCCCCACTCCAGGCCAATTCCTCAAACCCACTACTACTCCAGCTGTGTTTGATGCAGGTCATCCCGACACTACTCCCAAAATCCACACTTTGGTCGCTGATCAACCTGGATCCCTCGATTTACTCGCCCAAACACTACCACAGCCAGCGACTACTCCCCAGACCCAGCCCGACGCGAATGCTCTCGGCCGTGTGGTCTACACCACACCCATCAAGGTCGAACACTCAGTAGTCCCTCCCAAACTCACCGGGGTGGGGTCCTCTCCTGCCACCAACTCACTAAATCAGCTGCCCCAGGATTCCAAGGTCCCCACAGCCAGGGTCACTTCCGCAATTAACTTTTCCAAGACACTTCCTATCCCCAGCACTCCCTCTACCCCAAACACAGTCGTCGGTATGACCCTTTCCCCCGAAGGCTCCATCCTCGAATCCACCGTGATCGAGATTAGGCATGACAATCTCACCATCCGGGCAACCAAAAGTAACAAACTTGGTCAGTTTCTTTTTGCCAAACCCCTCGATTCCGGCACTTATCAGATCACTGCTGAAAAAGATGGCGTCGTCTTCCCCGTCTACCAGCTCCCTCTCACTGGTCAAGTGATCCCTCCGGTCAAGTTACAAGCCAGCAAAAGATTATGATTGAAACAGCCATCAAAGGTACCACCCAGCAACATCTCGATATCCACACCGTCAAAGATCATCTTTTGATCCTCAAAGATGGTTCTGTCGCCTTGGTCATGCAGATCAATGCCATCAACTTTGGCCTGCTTTCTGAAGAGGAGCAGGACGCCACCATTTTCGCCTACGCCGCTCTCCTGAATTCTCTCTCTTTTACCCTCCAGATTGTCATCCGCTCCGTCCGCAAAGACATCTCTACTTATGTCGAGCGCCTGGATGCCCAGATGGAAACCACCAGATCCCAAAAAATCCGCGAGCAGATCATCAAATATCGCGCCTTCATCAAGTCTCTAGTCAAAGACAATAAGGTGATGGAGAAAAAATTCTATGCCGTCATCCCTTTTTCCGCTGTCGAGCTCGGCCTCACTGCCAAATCCTTCAATCCCCTCACCCCGCCACCCCAAAAACCTGCCTATGACGATAATTACATTATCGACAAGGCCAAGATCGCCCTCTATCCCAGGAGAGATCACCTCATCCGGCAGTTTGCCCGCCTCGGTCTCCGTTCCCGGCAGCTAAACACCCAGGAGCTCGTCTCCCTGTTTTTCCAGATTTACAATCCCGGAGCCGCCAGCGATCAGACCATTACTTTACCCTCAGAATATGAGACTCCCGCAGTGCAAACCAAGGTCATCAATCTCGACCCCAACACTCCTTCCGCACCGGCTCCAGTTAATAGCGCTGTACCTCGGCCGCCACAAACCGTCTCTGTTACTTCTCAACCAATACAAGTCACGCCCAACATACCCCATGCTTAATCCTTTCGCCAAAAAAACTACATCACCTCCCCCCCCTATTACCCCTACTTCCCCTGCTACCCCAATTCCCCCGGCCGCAAATACAAAAGTGCCCCCCTCTCCTGCCACCAAAACCGCCACTTCCGGCACCACGTCCATCCAGGACATCATCGCCCCGCCTTCCATCGAGGTTGACTTCACCTATCTCAAAGTCGGCACCACTTTCATCCGCTCCCTTTTTGTCGTCGGCTATCCTCGCTATGTCTCCGCCAACTGGCTCTCGCCACTAATCAACTTTGACCACTCTATCGATATCTCCATGTTCATCTACCCTGTCGAGGCCCAGGACACTCTCAGCAAATTAAGACGCCGGATCGCTGAGATGGAGGCAGAAATCAGTGCAGACATCGAAAGGGGCAGGATCCCCCATGCCACCACCGAAGCCCAGCTGGAGGACGCCAAGGCGCTCCAGGAGCAGCTTGTCAAAGGTATCGAACGCTTCTTCCAGTTCACCCTCTATCTCACCATTTCTGCAGACTCCGTCAAGGAGCTTGACACTATCACCAACCAGGTCCAATCCATGCTTGGTTCCCTCATCATCGTCAGCAAAGTCGCCGCTCTTTCCCAGGAAGATGCCTTCAAATCTACCCTTCCTTACTGTAAAGACAAACTCCTCATCATCAGAAATATGGACACCACTGCCCTCTCGACTACTTTTCCCTTCACCAGTTCCGAGCTCACCGACAACAAGGGCATACTCTATGGGATCAATGAACATAACGAGTCTTTGGTAATCTTTGACCGTTTTTCATTAGAGAATGCCAACATGCTTGTGTTAGCCACAAGTGGATCCGGTAAAAGCTATGCCGTCAAGCTCGAAATCCTCCGTTCCATCATGTTTGGCACCGAGGCGGTGGTCATCGACCCGGAAAACGAGTACGAGATGCTTTGCAAAGCTGTCGGCGGCAACTACATCGCCTTCAATCTTACTTCCCAGCATAAGATCAACCCTTTCCAGCTCCCCGACCCCCACCACTCCACCGAAGACGAGATGGGTTACAAATATCTATTCTTGGGCTCACTCCTCAAAGTCATGCTGGGTACCCTGGACCCAAATGAGGATGCCATCATGAACCGCGCCCTCGTCCTCACCTACCAACAAAAAGGTATCAGTAACGACCCTACCACACACACCAAGGAGCCTCCGCGCATGGAGGATCTCTACAAAACTCTCATCGGTATGGAGGAGCCGATTGCCGTCACCCTGAGTAACCGGTTGGAAAAATACGTCAAAGGCTCACTCAAAGGTATTTTCGATGCCCAAAGCAACATCGAGTTCACATCACAAATGACCGTGTTTACTCTCCGCGAGCTGGCTGACGAGATCCGCCCCATCGTCATGTTCATCATCCTCGACTATATCTGGACCAAGGTCAGGAAAGAACTCAAACGCCGCCTCCTCATCGTCGACGAAGCTTGGTATCTGATGCGCTACGAAGACTCCGCCAAGGTCCTCCAGGGCTTTGTCAAACGCGCCCGCAAATACTATCTCGGCGTCACCATCATCTCCCAAAATGCCGGCGACTTTCTCAACTCGCAGTATGGCAAGGCCGTGGTCACCAACTCCGCCCTCCAGTTCCTCATGAAGCAGTCTCCCGCCGCCATCAATGAGGTCGCCGAGACTTTCTATCTCTCCCAGGGAGAACGCCACTTACTTCTCTCTGCCAATGTCGGCGAGGGCATCTTCTTTGCCGGCCAAAACCACGTCGCTTTAAGAGTCGTCTCCTCTGACGAAGAGCACGCTCTGGTCACCACCAAACCCTCAGAAGTCTTGGCCGCCCGCAAGGCCCAGGCTGAACAAGACCTCCAACAACAATCAACCCCTGTACCTCCTCCACAACAAAACCCCTCCACCACAGGGTAAAATATCCTCATGGATTCCACCGCTATCATCCTGCGCCTCAAAGGTATTCTCGCCAAAAACATCAGAGAGAGAACTGAAGCAGAGTCAGACTTTCTGGTAGAAAATCTAGGTATTGTCAATGACTCCATCATCGACCCCGCAGACATCAACCCCCGTGAGTTTGAGGACGGCACCCCCAACCTCGAGTTACTCCGCTCGATCATTGACGAGGCCCAAAAGCAGGGTATGTCCGACCTGCTTGTCAGACAGCCAAAATCTAGTTTCGACACTAAGCCCCGAAAGAGTCTTGATGATGTCCGGATCGATATTCTCGCCAGGCGGGCTCTTTACGAGCAGCTCATCCGCAATGCGCAGAGAAATCTTGCCAAAAGAGTCAAAAACCAACTAAAGCCCGACGCTACTCCAGCTGAAATTCACTCGCTTACCAGCTCCACCGTCGCCGAGACATTAAAACCCGTCACCACTGGAGGGGGCATCGACAAATATATCAGCACTCATAGCGGGCTTACCCCCCAGCAAGTCCTCCAACAAACCAGGCCGGCACTCTTCGAAGATCTGACTGCCTCCATCGCCAAAGAGCTGGGCGGGAGGTTTATCACTCCCGAGCTGCTAACCGAAGTCGCTGCTCTGGCCGTGGTCATCGACCTGACCAATCCCAAGGAACTCGCCGCACTTATAGCCGTGATCGACAAACCCCCGACACCTGCAGAACTATATCAAGCCAGGCAGGCTGCTTTAGAACTCAACCCTTCCAAGTTCTACCTGGAAGCTGAGCCGGAAAAAACCACCCTTGTCGCCACTTCCGAAGAACTTCCCCTCACAGATACTGACCCGGAAACCGCCAAATACAAAAGCCTCGCCAACCAGGTCGCTGCGGCAGTCAACCCCGATCCCAGAGCAAGATTAATTACTGATGCCGAAAACAATCTAGTTCTCCCCCATGACCGGGCCATTAAACTCGTATTAGGCCGGGAATACGAGCTTACACCCGACAATGCCGCACAGATAGCCAACATCATCACCTCCGCCTCTGCCAATCCCGGCACAGCTATGGGACCCACTCCGGGATCTTACTTCCGCGGACCGGTAAACGACCAGGTTAATCACCAGGTTGACCGCCAGACCATACACCCCACAATACGCCAAATCGGAGAAGGTATCCTCAAGGAGAAACGGGCACAACACCTCCCAAATAGTACCGCGATCGCTCAATCAGATGCCTACAAAGAACTTGCCCTATTACACCCAGAGCTCAGCCGTAAACTTCTACAAAACTGGAAACAGCTCGAAAACATGGGTTACATCTCGCCTGTAGGCAAGATTTCCAGTTTCCTCAACCCTGTTGGCGCCATAACTTCCCGAGTTAACGGCTGGCTCGGTCAACAAACCGCTAAAGTTCTCCTCAGACTTTCCGAGAAGGTTGCCTCCCAGACTCTAAAGCTCGCCCTTCAGACCGTGGCCAAAGAAGGTATCAAAAAGGGACTCACCGTCGCCCTGACAGCGCTCGGTCTCGGCATCCCTGGGATAGGCGTAATCGTCGCCGGAGCTACCTACCTCGCTCCCAAAATCGTCGGCAAACTCATGCAGCCAATAAATGCTCTTTTTGGCAATAAAAACACTTCCGAAACCGTCAAGGACATTGGTCGCGGCGCACTCGGGGGCGTCTTTCTCCTCGGTAGCCTCCCTATGGTTATTGCGGGTGCCAGTTTTCCTCTCCTCATCTCGCCTGTCATTGTCGGCGGCGTTCTCGCCGGCTATCTTCTCTTCTATATCCCCGTCATCAATATGGCCACCATCATCTCTACCATGGCCCAGCTCGACTCAAACACAGCCGGATTCTCCGGTAGCACTTCTCCCTACACCGGCCCCAAGATCGAGGGTTGTTCTCCTGTACTTCCCTCCAGCCATGGCACCGTTATCCAAGGTCCAGGCGGTCAATATTCACACACGTATGCGTCTGGCCCTGCACAAGCCATCGACGTGTATCTTACTGCTGGTACCCCTGTTTATTCAGTCTCTGAAGGCACGGTCACCGACGTTGGTTTTCGCGGAGCATACGGAAATCGCATTATCATCAAAGCCAGAGCACCGACAGGCAAGGTCTATGATATTTTCTACGCTCACCTTTCCGTCATCCAAGTCAGCGTCGGCGAAACTGTCACCCCGAGTCAACAAATCGCCCTCTCCGGTGCCACCAGTAGTGTGCCTGGGTTTGCCAATCCCCACCTCCACCTGGAATATGTCGGTCTGGAATATAATTCATGTCCCGCAGGCGGTAAGCAGATACCCATGGGTTGCCACGTCGATACCACGCCTTGCGATGTTAGTTGGTAATATTAAATAAGCATGCAACAGTTTCGCCCAACACCACAAATCAACCGTTATCCAAAAGTTGTCATTTTCGCTTCTCTTTTTACGGCCGCCATTGTTGTCGGTGTTTTATTCCGCTTATTTACCCCAAGCGCCTCTCCCATTCCGGAAAACTTACCCGTCCTTATCCCCACGCCATCCGCCGTTCATCCCAAACTTACCCTCAATTGGAAGACTACCGAGCTGCCGCCAACCAAACAGTCGAAAACCTATTCTCACCCCACCAACGCTGTCAGCCAAGGTTTCATTGACCGCCTGGTTTCCCAGCTCCATTTCACCCCCCAGCACAAGATCGACACCAAAACCACCGACATTTTATACGTCAATGGCAGCAAATCACTCACCATCAACCAACCAAGCGGACCCTTGACCTTTGTCGACTCATCTTCACTGTCCCCCATCAAAACCGGTTTCCGCCAGGCAGACATGGATCGGCTGGTCATGGACAAGCTCCAAACTCTCCTTGATATCTCCGCTCCCCTCAAAGTTGCCTCTACTCCCCGCTACTACACCGGCGACCAATCCGTCGCAGCAGAGATCGCTCAATCAGTCCAGTATGATTTCACTGTCGAGATTGATGGCCTTCCCCTCATCTCACCTTCGTTTACCAATTATCCTATCACCATTACTCTGGACAACAATTTAAACCTGATCTCTCTTTCGATTCATGGATTATTCATTCCCGAAGGAACAGGTGAAGTCAGTAAACTCTTTGACTTCTCGCAGCTACAGACCATCGCTCCTGTGGCCGCTCAAAAACTACCCAGCCTCCATTCAACCGGCACTGAGTCCCAGTTCGAATCCACCTCCGACGTGCTGCTCAATGTAGATGATATTTCCCTTGCCTATATCTATTCAGAATCATCTCAGACCTTGATCCCCGCCTTCCTCCTCACCGGTACCGCTGCCCCCTATGGATTCAGGGCTGTAGATACATCCTACGTCGTCCCCGCCACCTCTAACTAGCCACTCTCACCGGCATGATCACGTGGACATAGGACTCGTCCACCTTGTCTTTTTTCATCACTTTAAATACCCCCGGCTTTAATCCTCCCTCACTCTCCAGGCGGATTCTCTCTTCTCCTATCACTCCCAGTAGTTCCGACAAGTATTTCCAGTTAAACGCCACTTCCAATGCTTCACCTTCAGTTGTCACCTCCATCTCGCACTCACTGCTGCCGATCGTCGATGAGTTCGCACTCATCACCCCTTTTTCACCGTCACAAGACAGCTTCACGATATTCGCACTGTCTCGAGCAAATATTGACACCCGCCTGACTGTCTCCATTAGCTCGCTCCGATCAAATATCACCGCAGTGGTATGACTCTTGGGCAAAATCTGCTCAAACGGTGGGAAATCCCCCCCTATCAACCTGCTGACCAATTCCACCTCCCCGCATTTAAAGATTACTTGCTGCTTAGACATCTCTATCTTCATCAGCACCATATCATTCTCATCCTTGCCCATCGCCTTCACTAGTTCTGTCACTGATCGTGCTGGGATGTTTACTGACATATTTTCTTTTTTACCGGCACTCTTAGATGGTGTTATCACCGACTTACTCAATCTGTACCCATCTGTCGTCGCCAGTATCATCTCCCCTCCGGCAGCCGCCGCGTCTGACGCGGACGCGGTCCACCTCCACATTACGCCGGTAAAAACCGGCCTGCTCTCATCCTTGGCCGCCGAAAAACTCACTTTGTCGATCACTTCCATCAACTTCTGTGACTCAAACTCAAAGTCTGCCTCCCCCTCAAATTCAGGAATGGCTGGAAATTCCACTGCCGCCATCCCCATAATTACCGCTTTTGTTTTTCCTGCCTTTACCGTTAGCTTTTCTCCCTCACTTGATAGCTCCACCACGCCGCTGTTTATGGTTCCCATCAATTCTCCAAAGGTTTTTGCCGGCACACTCATCTCACCTTCCTGTTCCACTTTTGCCCCCACCTTTATCCGAAAGCTCATTTCCAGGTCAGTACTCAAGAGCTCCAGTCCATTTTTGGCTGCCGTCAATTTTATATTCGCCAGTACCGGCAATTGTGGCCTGCTGGACACACTTCTCATCACTACTCCCACACCTCGATTCAAGTTCTCTGCTAGGACACTTATCCTCATGTCTATCTATATATTAAATTTTAATAAATTAGTCATAGTAGTAATAAGCGCTGTGGACATGTTCATTACCTGGCTCATCTTACCACGCCGATTTTGTTGATTCGATACATTGAATTGTCAAATCAATCTTTCTGCTCACTGTTAACTGTTAACTGATAGCTGTGTCTTCGGGTTTCCTTTCCCGCACAACCCCGTCATTTTGTTAACAACCTTGTGGATTAAACGGGGTAATTGTGGCTTTCTTTTCCATTACTTCACTTCTTTCCCCAATCACCTCCGACTTATCCACTGGTTGTCCACGTATATAAACCTCACCCTGGCCCTCTCCTTCGCAGGCGAGGGAATCAAAATCAAAAATACCTTTCTCCCCCTGCGAAGGGGGAGACACAGAGGGGGTTTAATCCTCAGCTATAAAGTGCCTGCTTCACCTTCATTATCTGCTCTCTTACTTTCTGGCTGGTATTAAACTCTCTCTCCATTTTGTCGACTGCATGCATCACTGTCGTGTGATCCCGCCCTCCCATCAGGTCGGCGACTCTCTCCAGTTGTAAACCCATCTCTATCCTTAAGATAAACATGCATATATGCCTCACCCTTACCAGTTCAGCCTTTCTACTCTTTCCCAATAAATCCCGATTTTTATATTCAAATAGCTTAGCCACCACCGAAATCACCTCTTGTGGCCTCATTTTCCGCTCATTCCGTTTTTCCTTTACCCCCAGCTCTCTTTCGACCAGCTCTTTATCCAGCTTGCTGTCGTGGATTGCAGCCACAGACAATAATCGCATCAACGTCCCTTCCAGTTCTCGAGTGTTCGTGTTCATCGTCGTCGCCAGTAGCTCCAGTGCGCCGTTTTCTACTTCTGCCCCCAGCTCCTGAGATTTCTGAGTCAGGATCCCCATCCTCATCTCGTAATCCGGAAGACCTATGTCGACAGTCAACCCGCCCAGGAAGCGCGAGGATAGTCGCTCCTCCAGTCCGTCTATGTCCTGAGGCTTTCTGTCACAGGTCATAATGATTTGCTTGCCCTTACTGTAGAGTTCGTTAAATGTGTGGAAAAATTCCTCCTGTGTTCCTTCTTTGCCGGCAATAAACTGGATATCGTCAATCATCAAAGCATCCACATTCCTGTATTTTTTCTTAAAATCACCAATTGTCTTGCTTCTGACTGTCGCTATAAATTCATTTGTAAACTGTTCGCTCGTCACTATCTTGATCACTTTTCCCTTACTTATCATCGCCCTACCGATTGCGTGCATCAGGTGGGTCTTCCCCACACCCACTCCCCCCCAGATAAACAGCGGGTTGTGCTTTGAGCCAGGCGAATCTGCCACTCCCCGCCCTGCTGCATATGCCAGGTTATTTGCCCCTCCGACAATAAAGTTCTCAAAAGTAAACCTCGGGTTTAGTCCGTTTCTCATCGCCTCTTCCTCACTCAGCCTCTGCTGTTCGACAGTATTAAACAAACCCATTTTCTTTTCCTCCCCGCCCCCTTTGGGTTTCTGCTCATCAGCCGTCATCTGCTTTACAATTATTGCCAGTTCGCATTTTTTCCCGGTTTGTTTTTCTAGAACCTGCTTAATCTGGCCATAAAATCGCTCATCAACCGTCTTCTGGTGGAAAGACGAAGGTGTCGCCAGTTGTATCAGTAGTCTTTCTTCATCGATGTCATTGATGCTGTCTATAAAGCACGGGCGTACCCAGCTGCCAAACGACGCCTCAGACAAGGATATCGCCAGCTCTCCGCAGGCATTACGCCAAACCGCTGACACCTCTTCACGTTGATTCATTAATACCTTAATCTAGTTACTTTTCCACAACTTGACAACCCCCACTAAAGCCAAATAAAAACCCTCTTTTGACGGCTGGTGTGAACCCAAACACACAATTGAGCACCAAAAGTCTTTTCCACAAACTGGTCTAAATTCATCCGTCCATTAGAAATTAGGTCAATTAGGTCAATTAGAAATTCGCCTATCTGCTATAATACCCCTGAATCATCTGATTCCTGTTACCTGTTTACTGAAACCTAATAATATGCCCAAACGAGTTTGGCAACCAAAAAAA
>Ga0208958_1002119_pt1 | contig 17785 bp, 20 predicted proteins | sample RifOxyB1_FD_184032 | JGI IMG/M metagenome (GOLD analysis project Ga0208958, IMG submission 184032) | Soil microbial communities from Rifle, Colorado - Rifle Oxygen_injection B1 (SPAdes) | ecosystem: Environmental > Terrestrial > Deep subsurface > Rock core/Sediment | place: Rifle, Colorado... | reverse complement strand
ACGAGGTCATCGAAAATCTGCGAGTTCGTAATGGCAGTTGCCGCTTGGTTTGCGGCAACCGTCATCAAACGCATTTCAAAATCGGTAAATTCGTGCGGATCCGGGTAGTACACACACATTCCGCCCAAGACTCCGCGTTTGCTTATGGTAGGAACGCACAAGAGCGCGCGATATTTTTGCTTCTTTACTGCGTCTTTCCAGCTCTGCCCAAGATCTTTCATCAAATGGGTATCGGTGAGAATATCGTTTGTGCCCCACGCCCTTCCGGTTTTTACCGCCCTGCCGATCCAGGCTGTTCCGAGGCGTATGGGATGCTGGCGCGATTGCTCCACATACGATTGCTTCATGCCGGAGGTAGCGGTAATGTGTACTGCCTGTTTGTCTTGAGTGAGTTCCCAGAAGTTTACCCACTTTGCGCCAAGCGCTTTTACCACAATCTGCGCCATGTCCTCTAAAATTTTCTGAAGCTGCACCTGGACAGTTAACACGCGCGAAACTTTTTCAAGAGCATACAGAAGCTCATGTTGTTTCTGGATTTCTGTTTTCGCGAGGAAGAGCTTTAAACCCCTCGGTTTTTTAGGAATCGTGCGGGTCCGCCCGGAGATATGTGGATAAGTTGCTTCTTGCATGATGATTATTTAAGTATAATAGAAAGAAGGGTATTCGTTAAAGGTCGTTTTCCACTATACACAAAAAAACATTTATGACATTCGGAAAATTTTTGCCGGTCGCAGCTTCAGTTGGAGTGCTCGCAGCTCTGTGGGTTGCAGTTGGATCTGCATACGCTTTGGTGTTGTGGGTGCCGTTCTTGAGTTGGGCGTTAGTGTTTGGGGCTGGGGCAGGGAAATTGAATCGGGTTCCCAAGGAGGTTATCGGATTGGTTGGAGGAACTGTTGCGGGGGTGCTGGTGGTGTATTTGCTCCCTGCGTTTACCTCAGTTTTGGGAGGTACGCTTGCTTTACCGGTGTTGATTTTCATTGCAGGTACTTTGATTGTACTGCTTGAACTCACGAATTGGTTTGAATTGGCCCCTGCGTATTTTTTCAGCTTTGCGGGATTTTTCGCTTACCTATTCGGAGGTTTTGCGGGAGAGGCTGGAATGACGGTTTCCTCGGTGTTGATGTATGTTGCTCTGCTGGTGCTCGGCACCGCGCTGGGGATTGCCACCATATTCTTGCGGAAGTTCTGGCTTGACATGATGAAAGTGCCCATGGACCAGCGGCAGACCATTTTTGATAAAGAAAGGGGATGATGTGAGTTGACAGGGTCTGTTTGAAATATGGTATACTAAAAGTGCCCAGGTATCCCTTCATCTAAGATCCGCATTAAGCGCTTCAAGGGAGCCGGATAATGATTTTCAGCCCGTGGGCTGAAACTTCGGCACCCACCTGGATTATTCCGGGATTCTTATTTGGAGGGGCCATGGGCAGCAAAGAGCGGCATTACAATATGCCGTTTTTTGCTTGCTCTGAAGTATTTGAAGAGCTATCATGAGATTATGAACCCTATTTTTACGCATCTGCAGAATAGGTCGCTCGCCCACGTTATGCGCTTTAGCTCATGGCCGCAGCATTTCCCGGAAAGCGTGGCTGAGCACTCGTTTTTTACCGCGTATTTCACCTCTATTTTATCCTATCTTTTACAAAAGGCGGGAGAGAGCATTGACGCGGGGAAAGCCGTGCAAATGGCCTTGGTGCACGATATGGAAGAAACGTTTTCAGGGGATATTTTAGGTCCTTTTAAGCACTATTCTCCGGAGCTCTCTCGGGCAATCCGTAAGGTGAACGAAGAGACCATTCTGGAAGTGTTTGAAGGTCTTCCCGCTGACTTGCGCGATTATTACATTTTGCTTTGGAAGGAAGAGGGGAGTGGAGAGAGTTTGGAAGCCGAGATAGTCAAGGTTGCAGATAAGCTTTCACTTCTCGCAAAGTGCTTGGAAGAGATGAATGCGGGAAACGGCTGTATGGGAAAGGTGTACGAGGAAAGCCGCAAAAAATTAGAAGAATACGAGGCGCCGTGGTGGCAAAAAATCAAGTCGCAAATACTTGCATAGGAGCGCTCGGCACACGGCTTTTCGCGACACGCTCGTTTGCTCCTGCGGCAAGCTCGCTCTATCCTCGGCAAAATTTTCGCTTCGCAAAGCCAAGCAATTTTGCCTGCGGGGGTCTTTGAAAAACGTATGCCTCGCGCCCCTTAGGAGTAGAATGACTGAATGCGAACGGCCTCATTCTCTACGACGGGGCCGTCGTATTCTGCCGAGTGGGCGTGGCTGCCTTTGTAGCTTGGCCGTTTTTGATCCAAATGGAGGTTCAAGACAGCAGTTTTTTTATTCGCGGAAACGCTGGCGTAGATGTGGAATTTCGGATAACGGCGCCTCGCGAGGAAACGGTGAAAAACGAGCTTTTCTTGGGGGGTGTATCCGCACTCGCGCATAAAGCTGTAAAGCGTTTTTCCAGAGAGGTTGATTGAGAATTTCATTCCGTGCTATAGTATACCATAGAAAGAGTATGGTAGCGCAAAAGCGCAAAATCGTACCCCTCTTATTCCTTGCCCTTGTTGGAGGGATTTTTGCGTTCAGCTTATATGTATTTTTTACAACGGAAAACACGGTTATCGTAATAAACGAAGCCGCAAGTAAACCCGAAGAACTGTTTGTGGCAGGGAATACTCCGTCTGCCCCGGAACTTCCGCCAGCCGGCGGAGAGGAAGAAACGAATCCGCGCATCCGCATCTTGGAAACCGGAGTGGGCTTCCTGAATGTTCGCGACGGGGCATCTTTGCAGACTCGGCAGATCGGCCGGGTTTTGCCCGGGGATGTATATGAATACACGCAAGTAAGGGATAACTGGTATCGTATTTTGCATCCCGATCTTGGAGAAGGTTGGGTTTCTGGTCAATACGCACAAGAAGTGGAGTGAGCTTATTGTCCTAGTGTTATATTTTTTGTCCTATCTGTTTTATCTCCTGTCAAAATATGTCCCACCTAGGGCATTTTTTGTTTTCCACAGAATTGTGCAAAAGTGGTGTGGAAAAGTTGTCCTAATAAAGTATTGACAGGGTTTTCGCGATTTGCGATCCTGGCAGATACAGAGCATTATCTGAATATGGCTTTTTCCCCGCAGACATTTCATTGCGATACACTCATGGGAGAAGCTTTTTGTTGTCGCAACGCGGATTCCTGAACATAGAGTTTGGGGTCCGCTTTTTCTTTTGATTGCTGGCATTGGTTTTTCCCTTCTGGCAATGCGGAGAAAGGGCGGACTCCGAATTTTATGGGTTTCGGAACGCAATCAAGGTCGAACTTACAAAACGTAAATTTTAAACAAACGTCTGAAAAAGAAAATTTTATTGGGAGCGACGACATTGGTGGCAGTGGTTTCGGGCGTGGCAGGATTGTCCGCGTTTGAGGCGCACGTCATCAACGTAACCGCGAAGATTGAAAACGCGTTGAACGTATCCACGTATGAGCTTACGTTTGGCACGGTGTTTCCACAGGAAGCGCTGGAGCAAAAGTTTGACGTATATCTTTCCGAGTCGTTCTTAGCAGAAGATCGCGTGGACGACGTGGAATATGTCCTGCGGCAAAGGCCAAAATGCGCGAATGATCCTGTGGACCCAACCGAGTTTAGCCAAGTCGTTGAAGACGGGCAGGGGAATTTCGTGGGATGTGCAAATCCAGAGCACGAGATTCTGCCGTTGCTGTGTCCGTACCTGTCAAAGTCGGAAATTACCGGCGACGGCACCGCGCAAGAAAACGACGGTGAAGAAATTCTGGCTTTCCACGGGCCAATTGTGGATTGGACTCTAGCGGATACATTTGACTGGCAGACAGGTGGGCAGCTTGTAAAAGCGGCCGGCGATGAGTTGGACACATGGCTGATTGACTTGAAAGTGCCGTGCTTTGGTAACAACTGTGCGCAGGATTGGGAAAGTTTCGTGCTGGGCGTGAATGCCAGCGCGGCTCCCGCTGCCTATGTGCAGCCCATCGAGAACGAGAGCAAGACATTCGGCTGCGATTTGTGGGTTGAAGTGTTCAACGTGAGCTTGCCCAACGGCGGTATTCCTTGCGATGAAGATATTGATTTGATGCTCGTGCTTGACCGATCTGGAAGCATCGATAGCAGCGAACTTGCTACACTGAAAACAGCCGCAAAGGCATTCGTAGATGCGCTAGTTCCTTCAGCGGATGGGGTGCATATCGGAATGGTGAGCTTTTCTAGCGCAGCAACACTCGATCAAGAGCTCACTGGGGTTGGCCAGGATGTGAAAGATAAGATTGATCTTCTTAGTTCGGGAGGTTTAACCAATCTTGAAGATGCACTTTTGGATGCAGCTGCAGAATTAGCGAGTGTGCGGGATCGTGACGATTCAACCGTCCCGGACTTTATCGTATTAATCACCGATGGCGCGCCAACAACCAGTAATATGGGTGGGGATCACGCGGCTAATGCAACAGCGGCCGCAACTGCTGCAAAAGCAGCTGGAATTGAAATCTTCGTTGTAGGAGTTGGTACTACAGGAAGCACAGCAACTTACCTGGAAACCAGCATCGCGAGCACCGATCCTCCAGAGCACTACTTTGACGCTGCTGATTTCGATGACTTGGAAGCAATTCTGCAGGGACTGACCGAGTGCCCGGCATAAATTACTTGGAAACATCATTTTTTATTGATGTTATAAAAGGTCGAAATCTCATAGAGGTCGTATAACAAACCAAATTGAACAAACAATGAAAAAGAAAATTTTCGTGGGCGCCTTGAGTTTGGTGGCAGTGGCTGGAGGCGTGGCAGGATTGTCCGCGTTTGAGGCGCACGTCATCAACGTAACCGCAAAAATCGAGAACGCATTGCAGGTTCCAACCGATCCATTGAATTTCGGAACTGTATTCCCGCAGGAAGAACTTGACCAAACGTTGCGTGTGGCACTTTCTTCGTCTTTCGCCAGCTCAACCGATGCAAACGATGTTGAGTACATCATTCGCCAAAAACCAAAATGTGGTGTCACAGAGGATGATGGAGAAACTCTCGTCGGTCCAACTTGGACAGGGCATATCGTAGCTGCCTCGGGTACCTCTGAGTATACAGTGGACTGTGACGAAGACAGGCCAGATGGAGTAGGCCCCGGCCCAACACCCGATTATTATCTTCTTCCTTCGCTTTGTGAGTATCTTTCCAAGCATCCAGATGCGAACCCAACACCAGGGAATGATGATTCTTTGGATTCCTTCCACCAGCCCTGGACAATTAACCCCGATGGAACAATCGACTGGAATGATGTCGAAGGACGACTCGCAAAGTCTGAACAGGATCTTGAGGACACTTGGACTATCGATCTCAAAGTTCCATGCTTTGGAGATAACTGCGCGCAGGATTGGGCAGATTTCGTGACTGGAATCAATCCTGACGCAGATCCAGACGACTATGTACTTGATGAAGATCTTGAGCACAAGATTTTCGGGTGCAATCTTTGGATCGAAGTGACCGGAGTTTCCCGATTTTCTGATGAGGACTAAATAACGTCTAAGAGCAAGGTTGTATGAAAAAGAAAATCGCGTTGGCAGGAATAGCTGTATTTGCTGCATTGGGCAGTGTGGCTGGATTGAGCGCGTTTGAAGCGTATGTGATCAACGTGACCGCGCAGATTGAAAACGCCTTGTTCGTTCACCCAGAAGCGCGGGATTTTGGCACGATGTTTCCGCAAGAATACAAAGAGCTTGGTTTCTTTGTTACCTTTTCTGAATCATTTTCAACGAGAGATCAAGACAGGGTTTCAAAGATAGACTATCAGATCAAGCAAAAGCCAAAATGCGCAGACAGCGTAACCAATCCCACGGAATTCAGCAAGGTAACGGAGGATGAGAATGGCGAATTCATCTGCCAGAATCCTGGACACGTGATGCTGCCGTTGCTGTGCCCGTATCTGTCGAAAACCCCTGCGAATCTTGACGGAAACGATGTTGGAATTCCGGCATTCCATGATCCAGCCGCGATCGCCACAGGCACCATTAACAAACAGGCTGCTCATGTTGGCGATAACTGGACGATTGACTTGGCAGTGCCATGCTTTGAGGGGCAGTGCGCGCAGGATTGGTCTCTCTTTGTGGAAAGCCACAATCCAGACGCTGACCCAGACGAATTTATGGCAAACCCGGAAGATGAGAGCAAGGTATTCGGATGCGATCTTTGGGTGGAAGTGACAAGGATATATTGATTGATTTCTGATTGACCCCGCACCTTTTGCGTACGCAAAAGGTGCGGGGAAATGGGGAATCAATATGAAGAAAATTAAAATCGCGATTCTCGTCGTTCTCGGAGTCATAGCGCTATTTGTGCTGGTGCAGATTATAAACGCCAGCAAATACGACATGGTGGTGAACGTGGTGGAAGGGGAGAACGTCGTTGGCGTGAATCCGCTTACGGAGCGCCTGGATTTTGGCGATCTCTCGCGCAACGGCAGATTGGCGCGGCAGGTAAGTGTGGCAAACGGCGGCGGCATTGATACTTACGTTATGGTGTGGACTCGTGGTGAACTCTCTGATTTGGTACGCGTGGATCCAAATTTCTTTATCGTAGCGCCAGGGCAAGAAGCGAAAATTTCGCTGGAAGTGCGCATCCCGCCTTCTGCTGAAACCCGGAAATACGAAGGGAAGGTGTGGGTGTTTCGTATTCCCAAGCCAATATAATGGAGAATTTGGAACAACATGAAGAACGTACAACAGAGAAAAAGAAGTCGGCCGTAAGGAGTATTGTCGGCTGGATTGTGTATCTCGCTATTCTGGGAGGATTGATATACGGTACGCCGGTCGTGTTAAGCAAGGTCTTGCAGAGCGAGTACCCCATGGCCGCGATTACGTCGGGTTCGATGTGGCCGACGATGAAAAAGGGAGATCTGGTCTTTATTAAAGGAGTTGAGGGCAAAGAAGAGATTGAGATTGGCGATATCGTGGTGTACCAGAATCCGCAGGGGTTCACGATTCACCGCGTGGTGGAGTTTAAAGACGGACAGGTGGTTACAAAGGGTGATGCCAACAATGCAGAAGATACTCCCGTTGCGTGGCGCGACATTATAGGCAAAACAGTGGAATGGCGCGGGAAGCCGTTTAAAATTTCCAAGCTTGGATATGTGAGCATACTACTAAATCAATGATTAAAGGAGAATGAGCAGTTACAGCTACTATAAGGAAACGAAGATCAAGGTGCGTATATCCCCACTCGACTCCGCTCAGGGCGAGCGGCAGATGGCACTTGCTTTTGCTGCACCTGCTCTCGCGAAAAAGCGGCACGCCGCGCTCGGGCAGTGGGCGCGGGGTGCACTCGTGCTGGGGTTGGCGGGTTTGGTGGTACTGGGAAGTTCCGGATCCGCAATTTTAGCTTCTGCTTTTGAAGCGCACGTGGTGAACGTAACCGCCCAGATCGAACCGAGGCCGGAAGAAGAAACCACCACCCTTACTGTTACAAAAATTGTGTGTAACGATGAATCACTTCTTCCCAACTGGGGCAATGTGAAAGGAGAGCCGCCTATCACGAGTTCAACGGCGGCGGACTTTCTCGCGAATCTCTCTGAAGACCAGGCCGATGACTGCTGGTTGGAAGAAGGATGGTTTTTCCAGTGGGCACCAGAAGAAGTATTCAACCAGTTTCCTCCACCCCCTCCGAGCAACACCGGAGAAGCGGGCGCTCCTTGGGTTGCCTTTGGCCCCACGAATATCAGCGGAGTTGCCAGTATCGTAGTGCCTTTGGATAATATCAACCCGCGCATTTGGGTACGAGAAGTGTTCAAAGAAGGATACTTCCCATTTTCCGTGGAAGATTCTTCGGTGGATGAAGACCTGCTCGCGTTTGACGACGTGTCTGCAGAGTTTTATTGCCACCGAGACGTTATCTATTACGACAACCTTGATTTTGTTTCTTATCCTGCAGCTGGCGAAACTTACTACTGCGTGGCGTTCAACGTAGGGGAGCGTCAAGAACAGCTAAGCAGTACGCCGCAGCAGACAGTAGTGCTCAATGAGATTTTGCCCAATCCCGAAGGAGACGATAATCAAGACGGATTGCTCGGAGAATGGGTGGAACTGTATAACTTGGGAGATTCTGCGGTGAATGTTGCTAGCTGGTATTTGGAAGATGATTCTTCTTCTGGGAACCGGCAGACCATTTCCGACAGCAACACGCATACCGGCAGTACGGTTATAGGAGCCATGGGAAGCGGAAGCGAGTGGCTTGTGGTGTTTATGGCTGGAGTCGTGTTAAACAACACCGGAGATACCGTCTCTCTCTACAACACAGCAGACGAGCTGCAGGACGAGCATATCTATGGTACGAGCGCAAATGATCAAGATAGCGATACCGATACCACGCCCGGAGAAGAAAACGAACCCGCTGATGACGACGATGCGGGCAATGAAGGCAAATCCGTAGCGCGTATTCCAGACGGTGCTGGTGATTGGTTTGATCCTGTGCCCACGCCCGGGGGCCCGAACAAGCTGGAGGATTTTGGAGAAGAAGATTCTTCTGGTACATCAGATGGGTCTGGTGGTGGTTCGCCACCTCCTCCAGACGAAGAAGGGCACTCTTCTCTTGCGGAAGTCGATGAAGAAGGAGAGCTCGAAGGGGGAGAAATGCATGAGGCCGCTGAGGAACCTGCTGAGGAAGAGGGCGAAGGAGAAGAATCAGAGGAGGAAGGGAAACTGGAAGAAGATGAAAGTGAGGAACCAACAGATGGGCTCAGCGGAGAACCTGTGGAAGATTCCAGCGAAGAGGTCATTGTGGAAGTGAACCAAGAGGAGCAAGATGTTCAGAGTGAAGATTCAGATAGCGAGGCCGCAGAGGAAGATGGAACTCCCGAGGAAAGTGCTTCTGAGGAACCAGGGGACTAAAGGTCGTGAAAAGAGAAAGTAGTAGTTATCATTTCTCTTATGAACAAAATTGATTTGAAAAAATACGTCGCGTGGAGTGCGTTCGCCGCTGTAATGGCCACAGGGATGTTTTGGGGCGGAACTTTATCTGCACAGGATTCAGAGTCCTCCGACATCCCCGAAGTTGTGGTTGGCCAGGTGGGCGGAGGCCAGGAGAATGGCGCGATGATGCAAACAGCAGAGTTGACCGAAGAGGAGAGGTTGGCGCTCCTTGCGGACATTGCGTGGCAGCTTGAGGAGGCGGAACAAGAGTTGCTTCGTTTGTCTTTAATTCTTGCGAAGATGGCTCTTGAGGAGCAGGTATTAGCGCTGGAACGGCAACTCCAGGAGCAATTGGCGGTTGAAGCGCAAGAGGTATCTGTGGAAAACCCCCCGCTGGCAGGGGCAGAAGAACTTGTTCAAGGCTCGGAGTCCGATTTGAAGGAAGAATCCGTCAGTGTTGTCGCTTTTGAGCAGGAAGAAGGTCCGCCAGTCGACGGTGAAGAAGAGAGCGAAGATGAAAGAGGTTTTCTTGCTGCGCTCGGTCCTTTGGGCAATTTGGGAACGCCCGAGCTTTCTGCTCTTGGCATCCTTGTTTTCCTCGCCGCGTTTATTCTGATACGGCGAGTGCGCGCGCGCAAAGAGCGTTCCGGTTTTGTGAAGAGCGCGCCGCCTGCGGTGCCTCAGGTTCCCTCTTCGCAGCCCTCCGTTCAGCAGCCCCAATCCCAACAGGGAACGCTGCAGGAGCGCAGGGAAGATCTGAAGGATAGAGTTGCTTGGGAGTAGCCCTCTTGGTATACTATTGCTTGGATTGCTAAGGTCGAGGCGATTTTGCAATGTTTAAGTTTTTGCATCATCATAATGAACAAAGAACAACTTCTTGAGGTAATGGCGCAAAAGGCAAACATTACCAAAAAGCAGGCCGGAGAAGCGCTTGAGGCGTTGACCGGCGGAATTGTGGATGCCCTGAAAAAAGGGAAGAGCGTTGCCCTTACGGGATTTGGGACTTTTAAGACATCCAAAAGGGCGGCGCGGCAGGGGGTGAATCCGGCAACGGGCGCCAAGATTCAGATTCCGGCCGCCGTCGTCCCCAAGTTCTCTGCGGGAAAAGGACTGAAGGAAGCGGTAAGGAAATAGGATCAGTGAACGCAAAACAGAAAAACACCCTGATCCGCCAGTTGGCGGAGGAAGGGTGTTTTTCTGTTAGTCGGGCCAAGCGGAATTGAACCGCTATCATACCCCCCTGGGCGCGCCGCAGGCGCGGCACCAATCAGGAGTTTGTTCAAAATAGGTTCGAGCGGCGTTCAGTAATTGCGACCAAGCTAGTGACTAGAAAACGGCACACTTGACAGATTAAGGATACCTTGAGTATGATGAACTAATCAGTATCGCGGTCTTTGGGATGAAGAACTGTCGACTCATACCAATAACCTTGCTAGGCGACTCAGCCGCACCAATTTTGGTGCAGTTTTTTATAAAAAATAATTAATAATTCATTCTTTTATTATGAACAAACAAAGATTTTCTCTCGTCAAATTCTCCCCCAAGATTGAAAGTTTTTTTTCTCGCCTCGCTTTGATAGGCATCGCCATACTATCTCTATTTATAATTGCAACACTGGTTGGCGTAGTAAAAGCAGCGCTCCAAGTAAAAGATACAGATGACTCCTATATTCTTGGAAGACTTGGCATTGGGACCGATTTTTCTTACTCTCTTCCTTCAGGAATGGGAGACCATAGGCAGCTAACAGTATATGATGATTCGAATATTGCCCTGCTTCGAATAGAGGGATCTGGCGTGCATACTAATGCCGCTCTAGAACTGGCAAACGCAACGGGTGGTAGGGAACAATGGTCAATAGGCATACGAGCACCCGGAGATATTTCTGGGCCAGAAAATAGACTTAATTTTATGTACTTTGATGGTACTGGTTGGGCAGAAAAAATGGCTCTGCGGGACAATGGTAATGTCGGCATTGGAACAACCGACCCCCAAGCAAAACTCCATATTGGCGATGGGGGTTCTGTTGCATTAGACGGCACAGACTCTGCTGGATTTGCCTTGGGAGGAGATGGAGATACGGGTGGTTGGGGCGGCTACTGGTACGGAATGTCTAATGGCGATGCCGCTGTGCTCAATTTGAGTGGTACGAACGACATGGACGCTGACCCCGTATTAATACAGGGCTTTTGGGGAATTGGTTTGAGGACTGACCGTGCCAAGATAATTATGGAGCGAGACGGAGAAATTTGTATTGGAAGCGGTTGCCCATACTAAAAACCAAATCCTTGCCAAGAATTTCTTAGTTAAAGCGATATGAAAGTATTTGATCCTACATTATGGGCTAAAAAAATCAGGTGGATTGTTTTTGCTGGTATACTATCAGTGCTTCTGGGAATAGGGGTATTGCAGGGTTCAATTCAAGCTGTTTCCCCAGGGGGCAACCCCAACGATATTCCAGCTAAATACAGCGCTCTTTTCCAGAAAGCTCAAACAAACGGAAGAATTCCAGTAATTGTTGGTTTTAAAACCGGATTTGAGCTAGGGCAATTAGAAGTGAGTCTGGCAGAAAGACAAGCAATCTCCCAAGCCCAAGGCAGGACACTCCAAGGAATTAAGCAGGGCCAAGCAACCTCGGTAAAAAAATTCACATACATTCCATATATGGCCCTGGAAGTGGATGAAAAAGCTTTAGCTGACTTAATTTCTCAAGAAGGGGTGATTAGCATTGAAGAAGATATCGCGGTTCCTCCTACCCTTTCTGACACTATTCCTTTAATCGGAGCAGAGGATGCTTGGGCTGGAGGCTATTCTGGCGCCGGACAAGTTATCGCTATCTTAGATACCGGAGTTGACAAGAATCATCCTTTTCTGGCAGGTAAAGTGGTATCAGAAGCATGTTATTCGTCCAACACTGCTACGTCTTCCACGCTATGCCCAAATGGCCAAGTGCAGCAAATCGGTAGCGGAGCAGGAGTGAATTGTTCAATAGCTGGTTGTTATCACGGAACGCATGTGGCTGGCATTGCTGCTGGCAAGGGCTCTGATTTTTCCGGAGTGGCTAAAGATGCCAATATTATTGCAATTCAAGTGTTTAGTAATTTTTCAGGAGACGTACGGAGTCGGTCTAGCGATCAGATTCTTGGTTTGGAAAGAGTATATAATCTTCGAAACGCCTATAACATTGCAGCAGCAAATATGAGTTTGGGTGGCGGGAGAAATACTTCCCCTTGTGATGGTGATTCTCGAAAATCAATTATCGATCTCCTAAAAGGAGCGGGTATTGCCACTGTAATTTCATCTGGTAATGACTCCTACTCGGATGCTATTTCTTCCCCCGGCTGTATTTCAAGCGCTGTGAGCGTAGGAGCTACCACAAAATCAGATCAGGTGGCTTCTTTCTCGAATAGCGCTTCTTTTCTTGATTTGCTGGCTCCTGGGGAGGACGTTAATTCGTCAGTTCCCGGAGGAAGATTTATAAAATTGGATGGCACATCAATGGCAGCTCCTCATGTGGCTGGCGCGTGGGCGATATTGCAACAGAAATCGCCCCAATCCAGTGTGGATGAAATATTATCTGCCCTGGCCAATACGGGAAAGCCAATATGGGACAATCGCAACAATATCACCAAACCTCGAATTCAAGTTGGTAGAGCCATCGGAGTAGAATATTTCACAGCCTCTAAGGGAACTGTAGCATCTACAACCGATAGGATAAAGTATGTTTTTATTAAAGATTATCCCGGAGATCCTTTAGCGAGTAGCGTGTATTTGGTTAAGCGCAGCAAAGTGGAAATGACGGCTTCTCTAAGTGGTTATTTGGGCAGGCCCGAGGTCTGGGGAGCTGGCAAAATTTCCAATGGTTGGTCTGCTGCCAATCCCAATCACCAGAGAGGTTATTGCGGGATTGTCTCTCGAACCGATAAATCAGTTGTACTCCAGACGTTTGTTTATGAAGTATGGGATATTGCTGGCAGTTATGTTGGCTGGCTACCTACTACTGCAGAAAATGCTACTTGCGGTTACGCGGTTTTGGGTACCCGGTGTACTCCGCCCATATTCGGGAGCTGGGAAATACCAGAAAACTGCACCTTTACCGGTAGCGCCACTGCTCCCGGAAATGTCATTGTCAAAGAGAATGTCGGGCTTACTATTGGCGAGAATTCTGCCTTAGATATTGATTTTCTCAATCACTATTTGTGGGTAGATAAGGGAGGGAAAGTAGTTATAAAGCAAGGCGGGAAGATTTATTAACAATAAAGTCCTAAAATTCATGGATAAGCGTTTCTATCAAATTCCCAAATTGCCCCTTAAAAAAGCTTTGCTTTTCGCTGTTGCGGCCAGCCCACTTTTAGCTTTTTTCCTTTGGGATAGAATGATCTCGTTAGCTCAACCATCCGGAGAGATTATACGAGAAGCCCAAGTTGCAGCCAGTTCAGACGATGCGTACCACGACCCTGATTCTTGGCCAGAGTATAGCCATACCGACAGTGACTTTGGTGTATTTGCCGGCAATCCTGGGTCCTCGGGAGAGGCTACTTTTGGTGGCTGGAGATGGACTGGGTTAGGTATTCCAGCCGGCGCTCTCATTAGCAAAGCTTATGTAGAATTTAATCAGCAGGAGTGGGGCTACCTCATATCAACTTCTTTAGCTTTTGAAGACACAGCTTCCCCCAGCTCTTTCAGTCCGAATTCCACACCTTTCCACCGCTGGGGCGATAAGACAAACTTTGTCATTAATTGGACTTGGCCAAAACAGATTCCAGATAGTTGGATTCAAACCCCCTCCTTAACGGCAGGCATCCAAGAATTAGTTGATAAACATGGCTCTATTGAGGAAGTGGTATTGCTAGAAAGCGGGGCCACCGTAGAGCCAGAACAATACCACAGCTGGACAAGCTATGATTTAAATCCAAGCCTCGCAGCTAAATTACATATTACATATACAACCTCAGCTCCCGGCTCTGACACTACTCCGCCAAATAGATATGATGGCGAACCACTTGGCTTACTGCCAAGCGGGACGACCCAAGCCGACGTTTCTTTAACCACCAGTAAAGACGCCATCTGCAAGTATGATACTATTCCTGGAACATCGTATGCGGTAATGCCAAATGTCTTTGCCAACACTAACGCTACAAAGCATTCCTTTACTCTCTCTAATTTGGGAAATGGCCTCAGCTATAACTTTTATGTCCGCTGCCAAGATAATGCCGGCAATTCCAACCCGGATGACTACGTAATTAGTTTTCAAACCTTGCCAGAATGTAGTCCACCTAATACCGGAGACTGGGAGGTGACTCAAAGTTGTATTTTGAATACAACGGTTACTCCCCCTACTCATGTCATAGTTAAAGATTCGGCAAACTTGATTATTCAGAAGGTGGGAGTTCTGAATATTAATCTCTCAAATCTTATTATTGAAAAAGGGGGAGAGGTAATCGTAGAAGAAGGAGGAAGCATATTTTAAAAGAAAGGATTTACATTATGGGAGCAAGCGGAATGCGGCGATTTTGAAAACTGTGGCAACGGGTATTTTTTCTGTCGGAGTGCCGAGAGTCGAACTCGGGTCACACCCACCCCAAGGGTGCATACTGCCGCTGTACTACACTCCGGATTTAGGATTTGGATAGGCGCTTGATGCAATTGGCGCACGCTTTTACGCGCCCGCCGTCGGGCAGACGCATCCATTGGAGGTTTGGTTTCTGGACACGCTTAATAGTGGGGTTGTATTTTCCCCGAAGCTTCACTAAACGCCATGCAATGTTTTTTGTTTTTCCGCAGATAGCGCATTGCTGCATACAGGAAAAGCATAGCAGTATTTGAATAATTGTTCAAGCCGTGGTATGTTTGAAGGTATGGATATTGCTTCTGCGCTGTTTTTTCTCGCGATTCTTTTGCTGTCCGTCATTCTTCATGAGATTGCGCACGGGTACATGGCTTTGTCTTTGGGAGACCCAACCGCAAAGAACGCGGGGCGGCTTACGCTCAATCCAATTCCCCACATTGATCCCATCGGTTCTATAGCCGTGCCGCTTTTGCTCGTCCTTTTCGGAAGCCCTATTCTCTTTGGCTGGGCAAAGCCCGTGCCGGTCAATCCCTATAATCTGCGCGATAGAAAGTACGGAGCTGCCAAGGTGAGTTTTGCCGGGCCCGGGGCGAACCTCGCGATTGCCCTCTTTTTCGGGCTTCTGCTGCGCTTTTTCAGCGGACCCATCGCCGAGATTTTACCGGGAGTCATCCCCCTGTTTGTGGGGATTGTCTATTTGAACCTTGTGCTCGCCATTTTTAACCTGCTGCCCATTCCTCCGCTTGACGGCTCGCATATCCTCTTTGATTTTCTCCCGCCGTCCCTTGCGAGCATGCGAGGGTTTCTGCTTAGGTACGGCTTGTTTATCTTGCTGTTCTTTATCTTTTTCCTGTTTCGGTATTTGTTTCCCTTTATTGACTGGCTGTTCCGCATGATCGCGGGTTTTTAATTGACAGACGAGGTGTTATTTGGTAATTTAGTTTTTGAGGTTTTTATTTATGCCCACGATTAGACAACTTATTAAAAAACCGAGAAAAAAGGACGCGAAAAAAGACAAGACGCCCGCTTTGACTTTTGGTTTCCGCGCTCAAAAAAATCGGGTAGTCCCTTATCCTTCGCCCTTCAAGAGGGGTGTATGTCTGCAGGTAAAAACCATCACGCCCAAAAAGCCAAACTCCGCGCTTCGGAAAGTGGCGAGGGTGCGGCTGTCCAACGGCATGGAGGTAACCGCCTACATTCCGGGAGTGGGACATAAGCTGCAGGAGCACTCTATTGTCCTTATTCGGGGCGGCCGCGTGAAAGATTTGCCCGGCGTCCGCTACCACATCGTAAGAGGAGTGCTGGACGCGGGTGGCGTGGAAGGCAGAAAGCAGGAGCGCTCAAAATACGGAGTCAAACAAGAGAAAAAGGCCTAATTTTTCTGTATGGAGGTGGAAGACAAGATGGTGGGAAAATTTATCAATCAGGTGATGGAACGCGGGAAGAAAACCGTCGCGCGGAAAATCGTGTACGGAGCTTTTAAATTGGTAAAGACGGAGTCAAAAAAAGATCCGGTGGAGGTGTTTCGCAAAGCCATTGAGAACAGCGCGCCCCTCCTGCAGGTGCGCTCGCGGCGCGTGGGAGGAGCGACCTATCAGGTTCCTATGGAGGTGAAGCCGGAAAAAGCGACGAGTTTGGCGATGAAATGGATTTTGGCCGCGGCAAGGGCAAAAAAAGGAAAGTCCATGATGGTAAAACTCGCAGAAGAACTGCTCGCCGCCTACAAAAACGAGGGCGCCGCGGTGAGAAAAAAGGAGGACACTCATCGTATGGCAGAGGCCAATAGAGCCTTCGCGCACTTTGCGTGGTAGTTCGACTACACTCACTATGCCGAGGCAATATCCCATTGAAAAATACCGAAATATAGGAATTATTGCGCATATTGACGCCGGAAAAACGACGAGCACCGAGCGCGTTTTGTTTTACACGGGAATTTCCCATAAAATTGGCGAAGTGCACGAAGGAGCCGCCATTATGGACTGGATGGTGCAGGAACGAGAGCGGGGTATTACCATTACGGCAGCTGCCACCACCTGCTTTTGGGTCCCAACGTATTTGCCCAACGAACAGGCGAATAAATACCGCATTAACATTATTGACACGCCGGGTCACATTGATTTTACCGCCGAAGTTCAGCGCTCGCTTCGAGTATTAGACGGAGCAATCGTAATTTTTGATGGTGTGGCGGGGGTGGAGCCGCAGTCAGAAACCGTGTGGCGCCAGGCAGACAAGTTCGGCGTGCCGCGCATTTGTTTCGTTAACAAAATTGACCGCGTTGGAGCTTCGTTTGAAAAAAGTTTGAATTCTATTCGGGAGAAACTTACGAGAAACGCCGTTGCTTTGCAGATTCCCATTGGCGAAGAGAGTCAGTTGAAAGGGGTGATTGATTTGCTGGAAATGAAGGCGAAATATTTTGAAGGGGATTTTGGGCAGACCGTAAAGACCGGAGAAATACCCGAGGAACTTGCGGAGAAAGCAAAGGAATGGCGCGGTAGGGCCTTAGAAAAGGTTGCCGCGGAAGATGAGGTCTTGATGGAAAAATATCTCGGCGGGGAGGAGCTTTCCGTGGAGGAGATTAAGCGGACGCTCAGGCGAGCGACGATCAAAGGCAAATTGGTACCGGTGTTTACGGGAGCTGCTTTAAAAAACTTGGGAGTGCAAATGGTGCTTGACGGCGTGGTTGACTATTTGCCGAGTCCGGTTGACGTCAGCGCCATTGAGGGTACGGACCCAAAGACGGGAGAGACAATCGAGAGAAAACCCTCCGACGCAGAGCCGTTTTCGGCGCTTGCCTTTAAGGTAGCTTCCGATCCCTTTGTGGGAACGCTTACATACTTTAGGGTGTATTCAGGTACTCTTCAGAAGGGCTCTTACGTGCAAAACTCCACAACCGAAGAGCGAGAACGCATCAGCCGGATTTTGCGCATGCATGCGGCGGAGCGCGAAGAAGTTGGCGAACTTTACGCAGGAGATATTGCGGCTACCGTGGGCTTGAAGAATACGAGCACGGGTCATACCCTGTGCGCCGAGAACTCTCCCATTGTATTGGAGCAAATTTCGTTCCCCGAGCCCGTTATCTCAATTCGCATAGAGCCCAAAACCAAAGCAGATCAGGAGAAGATGGGTTTGGCGCTCAGGCGTTTGGCAGAGGAAGACCCCACATTCCGCGTGAACTCCGACTTGGAAACGGGAGAGACGATAATTTCTGGCATGGGAGAATTGCATCTGGAAATTATCGTGGACCGCATGAAGCGGGAATTTTCCGTGGGCGCAGCCGTAGGGCGGCCGCAGGTGGCGTATAAGGAAACGATCAGAGGCAAGGC
>Ga0208958_1002115_pt1 | contig 17807 bp, 21 predicted proteins | sample RifOxyB1_FD_184032 | JGI IMG/M metagenome (GOLD analysis project Ga0208958, IMG submission 184032) | Soil microbial communities from Rifle, Colorado - Rifle Oxygen_injection B1 (SPAdes) | ecosystem: Environmental > Terrestrial > Deep subsurface > Rock core/Sediment | place: Rifle, Colorado... | reverse complement strand
AAATAATATTAAGGCTAATTAGTCTAGAAAAAGTTCAAATAAGAGATAATGCTTTAGAAGCTGCGAGGCAGGGAATAACAAGGCATATAGACAAGCAATTACAAAATCAGTTTTATTTTGAAATCTGTGTTCATCCACACCATATATTAAGAGAGAATAAAATGCTTACAGGTGCAGGAGCAGATAGAATGCAGACAGGTATGACAAAATCATTTGGTAAAGCAGTTGGAAGATCAGCAATGATTAAAGCTGGAGAAACTGTATTTATGATAGCAACATCTGGAGAGAAAAATTCTAAATTAATAAGAAGTGTAATGGAGAAAGTAAAATCTAAGCTTCCATGTAGAACAAAAATATATGTAGAGAAAATGCCAGCTAAAGTTACACTAGAAGCAACTCAAGTAGCTTAATAATTTATTATGTATAAATTCACTTATTTCTTAAAGAAGTATAAAAATGAATTAAAATTGAGACAAGTAATCCAATAGAGGCAATAATAGTCTGGGATAAATCAAATGTACTGGAACTAAAATTTAATCTGATCAAATAAATTAATATCAAAAAGTTAAGGAAATTACCAAACCAAGTCAATAATTCATCACCTAAATTCATATTAAACAAATGTTTTTATTATACCATACAAAAGCAAAATTAAGGCAATTATTCCCAAAGCCCATAAAATTCCTCTAAGAATTTTATCCCTATCACTCTTTTTCATAATTATCAAAAGAGATTAATATTAATAAATTTAACTCAATCGCCAATAAATTATAAAAACATCTACGAACCAAATTATATTCTCCCCAATATTAAAATAAATCCTAACTATAAGTTTAGGAATCTTATCAAAGAATATAGAATTAAAAAACTTTCTAAAACTTTGCTCTAAAATCTTCTGTTAAAGTTGCAATTAAATCTTTTTGTAATTTTTTACGTGCGACGCCTTCGGCGTCATAACGAACCACCCTACCGCAGTCATAGGAATTAGCCAAGGTGACACCACTAGTATGCCATGTGCCGTTCCCGTCGAAGTAAGCCCTGAACAAACCATTTTTTCCAATATTATAAAAAGGGTATGAAGAAACTGGTGCAAGTTCTTTAACATCATGTGTTAATTTATAAGCTAATCCAGCATCTTTATCTGCAATTAATCTTAATTGTTCAAAATTTGGAAATACTCCCTCTCCAACTTCTATTCTTCTTTTCTTAAATTCGTCAATTAAAAGTTTTGCCTGAATAGAATTTACTTTTGGAAATCCATTCACTTGAACGCCAAAATCAATATAAACATTTCCAAAAAGATTCTTTTTTCTTGCCTGATTATATAATTCAAGCAATTGCTGTCCTGTAATCAAAGGAATATCAGTAAATGTAGCAATTGCAACACACATATCTGTACTTGAACCAAGAACCTCTCCCTCTTTATTTTTTCCACTAAAATTATACAACTGGCTTCCCACATTTTGAACCCATCCATCACCCATTGACTTATTATCTATTAAAAATCTTGCAACTCCTTCGCTGTATTGTCCAATAAAATCATCAGCCTTAACAGTAGAAGCAATTCCTTTTTTTCTCTCAACTTTCTCTATATCAGCAATTTCCATTCTTTTTACAAAAAAAGGGCATTTAAAAACTTTTCTCTTATAGAAATTTATTAGTAGTAACAAAATTAAAGTTTTTATCCCAAACTCTCAATCTCTCTGGCAATTGATAACATTTTAGATTCCTGTCCCTTACCACAAAATATCTGCAGACCAACAGGAATTCCATTAATTTTTCCAGCCGGAATACTAATAGCACAAATCTCAGCTAAATTAGCAGGAATTGTTAAAGCATCATAAGCATAAACCTCTTCCAAATTCATTGACTCTCCAATTTTCCAGGGCAAACCAGGGCAGGTAGGAACAATTATACAATCTACAGTTTTAAACGCTTTTTCAAATTCTTCTTTAATTAATTCTTTAACTTGAAGAGCTTTTTTATAATATCTTCCTTCATATTCTGCTCTTGAAATCTCAGCACCTCCAAAAATTCTTCTTAACAACTCAGGTCCTGCAACATCTTCTATTTTCTTGCCAAAACGACGACCATCAAACTTTCTAGTTCCAGAATACACTTCTGTATAAACAATTGGATAATAAGTCTGAACAGCCACATCAATATATTTTATTTCAATTTGTTTTTTATTCCATGAAAATTTATTAATAGTTTCATTTATCTTATTGTCAATCAATTTTTGAATATCTGGTTTAGCTAAAGGTTTTATTACTCCAATTGTAATTTTCTTATTTTTAAAAGATTCTAATTTTATATTTTCTCTATCATAAGAAATAGGATCTCTAATATCCTTTCCTTTAATTACATCTAATAATAAACTAGAAGATTCTACATCATTTCCCATAGGTCCTATCTGATCAAAACTCATTGCCATGTCAACTAAACCATATCTTGAAACAAATCCATAGCTCGGTTTTACCCCAACAACTCCACAATGTGAAGCAGGATTTCTTATACTTCCTCCTGTATCACTTCCTAAAGCCAAATCACAAAATCCAGCTGCAACACTAGCAGCTGAACCACTTGAAGTACCTCCCGGAATTAAATCTGTTTTAACAGGATTTTTTGTAGGTCCAAAGGCTGAAGTTTCACCACTTCCTCCACAGGCAAATTCATCCATATTAGCCATTCCCAAAATTATTCCATCTTCTTTTTTAATTTTAGAAATAACTGTTGCGTCATAACTTGCAATCCAGCCTTCAAGAGTTTTTGAAGCACAATTACATTCCACACCTTCAACACATATATTTGATTTAACTATAATTCCCAATCCAGCTAACCTTCCAGCTTTTTCTCCTTTCTTAATTTTTTCATCAAGTTTTTTAGCATCTTCAAGAGCTTTTTTATTAATGACAAGAACAGCATTAATTCCTGTTCCTTTTTTATTATCTCTCTCAATCCTATTAAGAAATTCTTTTATATTATCCACAGCCTTTAACTTTCCAGATTTAATCAGTTTAACCTTTTCAAGTGTGTTCATTTTAATTAAATCGAGCGCTATTAGCACTCAAATCTTTAAGTCTCTCATAAGAAGGAATATTAGAATAATAGTTATTAAACAAATCTACAAGAACTGTTGTTAAAATTTCAGAAATGTGATAAATCCTATCTTCTCTTTCTTCTGTTCTTTTCATTTTACCTCAAACCTCTCTGCAATCTTTTAGATTCTTTAAATATTAAATTAAATAAATCTGAAATAAACTCTTTGTTTAACCCGCTTATTGCAATCCTAGAATTAACAATTTCTTTTTCCCTTTTCTTATCTTCCACAGGCAAATTGTTTTTTACCTTATATTTTCCTATAGCTTCGCTAATTTTAAATCTTTTTTTAAGTAATAAAATTAAACTTGCATCAATTTTGTTTATCTCTTCTCTTAACTTAGACAAGTTTAATTCTTTGCTCATTCCACCCAACCACCTTTCTCAGCAATTATAAAATCCTTGTTTTTCTTAGGAGCATTCTCAAACATCAAATCTCTAAAGTTTTCATCTTTTCCACTACTATATTCTTCCACACACTCTTTCCTTTCAAACTCAACACGATCAACTATAGCTTCAGGAATATCTGGCAAACTCTCTAAAGTATCTCCAAAATCAAGCATTATCTTTTTAGCTTTTTGTTCAACTTCCTTTTTCTCTTTATCAGAAAGCCTTCTCCAGGTTAATTCGCTTGCCATTTTGTAAAAACACTTAGATATGACAAATATAAAGAATTTAAAAATCTATAGATTAATAATTTTATACCCACCAACACCTAAATTATATACCTCTGTAGAACCTATCTTTTTATGTCCCTCACCTTCATGAATATGTCCACAAAAAACATATTTAGGTTGTCGTTTTTCAATATATTTTAAAATTGTTCTACTTCCGGCATGTTTACCTTTCCAATTTTTTGGAGCAAATTCTGCAGTTACTCTATCTAAAACTCCATAAGGAGGTTGATGACAAACTAAAACACCTAATGAATTAAACCTAGACAAAACTCTTCTAGCTTTCTCTGTTTCATCTCTAGCATTTCTTAATTTTTCTCTATAATCAGAAGGTCTAAATTCTCTTACCCAAGACGTATCTGTAAAATAATCAAGACCACCAATTCTTAATCCCTTAAAATTAGCAATTCTATTGTTAATAACTCTAACTCCATTCATTGAATTTAAGTCATCTGTTAAAAAAGGCAATTTTAACCCAATTTCTTTTGATAACTTTTTAGTTTCATAATTTCTATGCTCAACATTACCATAAATCGTAAAAACTGGGGCGATAGAAGATAAAACTTTCACAACTTTCATAGAAGAAGAATAAGATTCCATAAAAGCTTTTTTGATTTGTTTAGGGGAATATTCAATTTCTTCCAACCCAAGTCTTTCTCTTTCAATATTTTGAAAAGCCATCTTCCTAGCCAGATCAGCTTTGCCCAAATCTCCAGTTAATAATATTAAATCTACATCTCTAGGTAAACTCTTTGGCACTTTACCATGTGGATCTCCTATAACTAAAATTCTCATGAATAAAAAAAGGTTTTTTAATTTAAAAAACCTCTTAAAAACTATTATAACAATGCTTATAAAATTGCAAAAATAACAATAAAAATGGCGTTTATCAGAGAAGCAATAAGAAGATCTCCTTATTTTACAAAGTATATTGCAAGTCTTTACGATCCTGGAGATGCAGAAAGTTACAGGTTGGGATTAAGAGCAACAAACCTATTTGGAAGAGTAATAGATAATTTAGAACTAAAATGCAGTTTACCTGTTGATAGAGCCTTTCAATGGGCAGAAGAAAGATCTCCAAACCACCATAAATATGCTTTAACTAGAAAATGGCCTGTAGGATTAATAGGAAGTTATGGATTAGATAAAATAGAAAATATTCCTTTAATAAATCAAAATAGAGAACTATCTAATTTTGATTTTGAAATAACTTCTGCATCAAATTCATCTGGAGGAGTTAAAGAAATGAAACACATTAAAATAGCAGAATATGAATATGTTATAAAAGAAAATGGAGAAGGAGAAAGATTTAGAAATTTAAGAGAAGCTGAAGAATATATGTGTAAAGCTTTTGGAAGCCAGGAACATTATGATTTAATAGGGGGAAGATATGTAGACTATGTTACAATAGAAGGTTTTGACAAACTAACTCATGCAAGAATCATACTTGAAATAGGAAATAAACCGAAACCAAAAAAACCAAGATTCAGAAAAGTACAATTTGATATTGTTCCTGCAAGCGCTGTTCCATTATTAGTAGAAGCTTAATTACTTCTTTAAGGAGTCAGTCTATCTCTATCTCTTGGAAATAAAACAGCTTCTCTTATATTAGGCAAACCTAAAATTAACATTGTTAATCTTTCTAATCCAACTCCCCATCCTGCATGAGGTGGAGCTCCAAATCTAAAACTGTCGATATAAGCCTTAAAATCTTTAGGATTTAATCCCTTTGTTTTTAATCTTTCAGTTAGCAATTCAGGAAGATGAACTCTCTGGCCTCCAGAACTTATTTCCATTCCCTGATAAATTGCATCAAAACCATAACTCAAATCCTTGCCTTTAGGCATTATGTAAAATGGCTTTCCAGATAAAGGCCAATCATGAACAAAAACAATAGTATCTGAATATAACTCTCCAAGTTTCTTCTCAGCTTCTCCACTTAAATCATCTTTTCCAACATGAATCTTATGCTTCTTCATCATTTCAGAAACCTCGCTAAAAGTCAGATACTTAACACCAGGAACTTTTAATTTAACATTTAAAACTTCAAGTTCTTGCTTATTTAATTCCATAACTCTCTTAATAATATACTGAACACATCTTCCAAGAACTTCCATAACAATTTTATCATTTACAAATGCCTGTTCATAATCAAACTGTCGCGATTCATTTAAATGTCTGACTGTATTATGTTTTTCAGCTCTCCATACTGTAAATATTGCAAAAACTTTTTCCATTGAACAAGCCAGCATTTGTTTGTACAACTGGCAGCTTTGAGACAAGCAGGCTTTTTTCTCAAAATACTGAACATTGAACAAATCAGTTCCACCCTCACTACTACTTCCAATAATAGATGGAAACTGAGCCATAACAGCTCCTTCTTTAATCATAAATTCCATATAAGCCTGCTGAATACTTGATTGAATTTTAAAAATAGCCTGAGTTTCTTTTCTATGTAAATCTAAAAATCTGTAGTCAATTCTTTTTGGTAATTCTGTTTTTGAAAAATCACTTACATCTATCGGCAATGGATGTTCAGCTTTAGCAATTACTTCAATTTTTTCAACTAAAACTTCCTTTCCTCCAGGAGCTTGCTTACTATCTTTTATTTCCCCAACGACACTAATCACACTTTCTCTATTAAGAGTTTTCATCATCTCAAAACTTTCAGAATCAGTTTCAGATTTAACGCCAACTAATTGAACTTGCCCACTAACATCTCTTAAAACAACAAACCTTACCTTAGAAAGATCTCTAACTTCATGCACCCATCCTTTCAAAAGAACTTTTCCCTTCTTTAAAAAAGCATCTTTAATATAAGTTCTTTCTAAACCATCTTTCTTTTCTTTTACCATTTTATTACTCATTTTACATACTTTTTAAGTATTTCTCCGGCTTCTTTTCCAGAAACTTTTCCTTTAAACTCAGCCATTATCAAACCCATATATCCTCCCATACTCAAACCTGGCTTTTCCTTAATTAATTTAATAACAAACTCCTCAACTTCATGTAAATTAATTTTTTCCATTTTTACAGCTTCTTCCACACTCCTTCCTTTAATTACATCTAATAAAATATCCTGAATATCATGTTTCTCAATTTTCCCCTTATTTAATTTCTGGAGAACATGTTCTAAAACATCTAAAGTTAATACACTATATATTTTATTTAAAGAAATTTTTTCTTTGACAGAAAATTCCTTAGGCCATAAAACAAGCATCTTTGCAATTAAATTAGCATCATTATTAATCTGAAGAAGTTCTTTTATTTCTTCAATTTTTCCTTCACTTACAACTAAATTAATCATCTCCTGGCCTAAACCATGAGACTTAAGTTCTTGCTTAATATCGCTTCTAAGTTTAGGAAGAGATTTTTTAATATCATTCACAAAATCTCTAGATATGCTTAGTAAAGGTAAATCAGTTTCAGGATACATTCTTGCAGCTCCAGGCATTGGTCTTAAAAATTCTGTTGTACCATCTGCATTTGCTTTTCTAACCTCTCCACCAAGTTTTTTATTTTTAATTTCTCTCAACTGTCTATCTATTTCTTTTTCAACAGTAGGAATAAACATTTTAACATCTTGAAAACCTTTTATTTCAACTCTTTTATGATTATTAACTGAAATATTAACATCCTGTCTTATAGTTCCAATTCCTCTTTTTACCTTACAAGCCCGAATAATATCCCCTAGAGCTAAAGCAACTTCTTTTATCTGATCTCCAGAGACAATATCTGCTTCAGTTGAAATTTCAATTAAGGGAATTCCTAATCTATCCAGCCTATAAACTGTTTTATCTTTCTCTCTGGAAATTATTCTTGCAGCATCTTCCTCTAATGCTACTGTTACAATTCTAACTTTGCCACTATCAGTTTCAATATAACCATTTTGAGCAATTAAAACAGTACGTTGAAAACCTCCAGTATTACTTCCATCAATAACTGTCTTTCTCATAATTTGTGTAACAGGAAGTATTTCACAGTTCAAAAGAAGACTGACTTGAATTCCAATTCTCAAAGCATCTTGGTTAATCATCTCAGGAGGTTCTTCATCTAATTCAATTAAACAAGTGCTAGCATTATAACCCTGATAAATAAAATTTCTGTCAAGAGAAGCCTCATGTTTAACAGCTTCATCAATAATTCCTGTTTCTCCTGCAATTGCATGTAATTTTCTATTAACAGTAAAATCAGGTTCATCACTTCTCAAAACACTAGGACAATTGCAGAATAATTTATTAGTATCTAACTGCTGATGAATTTCAAGGCCAGCTTTTATCTTAATCTCTTCATTTTTAGACATAACCATAAAAAGTAATGGAAAGTTTAAATTATAAACTTTAAGGTATCAAATAACTAAATCCAGTTTTTTAAATTTAGGTAAGTTTTTATAAAGTGCGTCAACAAGATGTCTTTGTATTTCATCTAATTCATCCTTTCCTATCAAGGAGGATAATTTAACAAAACTCCAAGGGTTTAAACAATTAATTTCCATAGAATAAGGCAGATTAATAAATTCTTCTAAATCAACAACTATTTGATTATCTGCCCCAATGACAGATATTCCTTCTAGTTTTTTACATGCTCTTCTAAAATCCCTGCTATTTGTAAGTTTAAGTCTATGGGGATGATGGATAAAACCATCATGTGCATGAACAAAACTACATCCAAGATCTATATATATGGGCTGAAGACTTACACTCTGATCAATAATATAATTTTGTTTTTTACCCACAACATCAGAAATTAACAAGCTATCCAAGTAAACAAATTCCCCTTCAGGAATTTCACATTTAGATGATACACTTATATCTGCCCTATTAATGTTAAGGTTTTGAGTAAGTCTATTAATAAAATAATAATCTCTCCCTAAAGGGTCATTTTCTCCATGTTTTTTCCATCCAAGAAACTGGACTTTCTGAGCTTTATTTAATAATAAAAAAGAATCCACAGTCTTAAGTCCCATCTTTCTAGCAAGTTCAAATGTTATAGATTCATAAATTGGTTGATGCTCAGCTTTGAATGCAGTAACTCCATGTATATGTGAACCAAAACAGTATTTAATATAAGCGTCAAAGCTTAGTCTATCAGAAGAATAAAAACAGTTTCCACCAGGATTTGAGCCTTTTCTAGAACTTAAAAATGTTACTTGGGATACCATTATAATAAACTACTTTTTTAGATTAGAGGTAACTAAATCTTTTAAGTTCCTAGGATCTAACCTATATCCTAAAGATTCATATTCACTAATTATTTCATCAACTAATTTATTAGGGTCTATATCTCCATCATTTTCATCTAAGTAACTATTAATTGCTCTTCTAACATCATCTGTACTTAATCTTCCTTTCTCAGCATTAATTATACTTGTCCAGAGTTTAGCAAATTTTTGTGGAGTAGACTGGTAATCTTTAACTACAACTCCTTCCATTGAACCATCTCTGTAAGGACTTTTTGTAACTAGTTTTTTAAGTTCATCTAAACTAGTTTTTTTCTCAGCAATTAACTGCTCTAAATATAAAACATTCCCTATTCCAGCTTTCTCAAGAGACTCTTTCCCAATTTGATAAGGCAAAAATTTTCCTTTCTCTGTATCAAAAACATCTAAAACAAAAAATTTGTTAACAAACTCTGGAAAGTATTCAAGTGTATGTTGCGCTGACCATTCACCATACATTACTAAATTTTCTGGAAGATTATAAAATGAATAATTAGACATAACAAAATTCTGAAAGCCTTTAAACCAAGGCATTCTCATCAATTTTTCAGATCCAAGAAATTTTGATCTTACACCAGGAATAACTCTTCCATTAATATTCCTTATTTGAGTATTTCCACCATCAATTTTTTCAAATACATCAACAGGATTATCTAAAATATTCAGAGAAGCATCCAAATGAGGTATTTTTGGATATTTAATAAACTCATATTCCATTTCTAACACCTATCCTAGTAGAAACTGGAAAAAGTTTATTGTATTTACCACTAAATTCTCTTACCATAAAATCAACGCCACATAAAACATGCCTGTCTGAAGAAAGAACCGTGACTTTTTTTAAATCTAAAGTTTCTTTGTCTTTTGTTAAATGTCCTTGAGTTAAAAGTCCTGAGTAAAGAAGTATATCTTTATCTACCATTGAATACCCTTCATCTTGTTTTTTTGAACACCCATTACATGCTTCTAAAGTAGTATTATGTACATCATATCTTATTTCATCAAAAGAGCAAAAATTTGTAAAATCTACTAAAGACATATATTCAAATGAATCAGATGCTAATTGTTCAATTAGTCCACGTGTATCTTCATCAATTTCCCGAGTATAATGATTAATTTTTGAATTAGAGTGTTTCATCAATTCAACATAAACAGAAGGCAATACAACTAATCTAGAATTTTGTCCTATTGCTGAAAACAAAGATCTTGCACTAACATAATCATCTCTTCCAACTCCCTGCTCCCTACATATTCTATCATGAGATCTTGTAGAGTGTATTACATCAATAACAGCTCCTGTATCTAATACAACTGCAGAGTTATCCCTAGAAAAAGCACCTGCTTTAAAGTCAAAATCATCTAAAATTTCATTGGGTGTTTTAATCCTACTTTTAGTCATAAAAACTCAACAATCTTTCAGCTTTTAAACCTTTCTATATGTCACCACTTAGTAGTTAAAATAATTAAATTTATATACTCTAAATAATAAGAAAAAACATGAATTTTGAGGAATTTTATAAAATAATAACAAATGATCCTAACTTAAGACAGGCTGGGAATGGAGATCATAAAAGATATGAGTCTAATGTAAGGGCATCATTTAATAATTTAAACGTTGAAGAAATACCTGATAACCAAGCAGAGTTATACGCAGAAGTTATACAAAGATCAATAACAGTAGGAATAATTGCTGGCAGAGAAATAGAGGCAAGAAAAAACAATAGACATTAAATTAAAATTAGTAAACCAACTTGTAAATCATCATTCTTATTTTAAAACCTTCAAATTTTGTGAAACTTTTAAGTTTAAACCTATATTTATTTTTTAATTTATTATAAATATTAGAATCAGTTAAAATCTCTCCCCTTGAAGCATACTCATTTAATCTAGAAGCTAGGTTAACTGGAGGGCCAATAACTGTTAAATCAGCTTTGTAATTTCCACCTAGATTTCCATAAAGAACTTTACCAGTTGTAATGCTTATTTTTACACCAATTCCCTTTTTCATAAACTCATTCTTCAAAATTTTTTGTAATTCAACAGCACTTTTAATAGAATTTTCCAGCCTATTATTAAAATCAATTATACCAAAAATACCTATTATTTGATCTCCGACAAATTTATCCACAATTCCATTATTGACATTTATAATTTTAGTATACTCATAAAGAACTTTGCTTAAAAAATTAAAGACGTCTTCCACACTTTTTTCATTACTCAGTCTTGTAAATCCTGATAAATCTGCAATTAAAACAACTGAATCAATCATTTCTGGTTTTCTTAAAAATTCCGGGTTTTCAAGCATCTTAGCAATCTGCCTTTTATCAATATATTTTCCAAATAAATTAATTAGTTCTTCACGTTCTTTTGATTTCTTCAAAGAAAACTTAATTTGATTCTGTAAAATTTTAATAATCTCTGTGCTGTGTTCATCTTTTTCATAATTAATTTTTTTATTTAGTATTATAATACTACCAATTATTTTTTCTTTTTCATGAATAGGGATAATTAACAAACGTTTAATGTCTTCATTTAAATTAACTGCTAAAACATAATGTTTCATTAAATTAGCTTTTTCTATATATTTTTTTATAGATTCCTCATATTTAGTCCAAAGATCCTTAGCATCACCAATAAACTCTTTCTTGTCTTTACCATTATCCTTAAGAAATATTATAGAATTTTCAATTCTAAGTAATTCTTTTAATTCATATAGGATATTTCTAAGATCATTGGATAAATATTCTGCTCCATGAAGCTTTGAATTTATTTTTTCAATTCTCTCTCTTTCTTCTTTAGTTAATAATTTGTACATTTTAAATTCAGTTAAGTATTAACAAAAAATAAGTTTTTAAATCAGTATCTAAACTTAATAATAGTTATTTCAATTTAAAAATTGTTCTTCAGATAACTTAAAATTATATTCTTTTGTGACATTTTCTAGCATCTTTTCTACTACTTTATTTTTATCCTTAAAATTACCAAAACACCAGCTCATTTTCACTAAAGCAGTTTCAGGAAGTATATCTCTTAAGAAAATAACTCCTGTATCTTGAATCTCTCTCTGAACAGAATATACAAATGGGTCTAGTTTGCCGTAGAGAGTTTGTGCAGCTCCACAAACTACCAATCCCTCTCTGATAACTTTTCTCAGTTTAGGCAACCAATTATTTTTCCCTCTCGTTAAAACATGTCCTAGACCAGACATTTCAACAACTATTCCTTTATATCCATTCTTTAAATAATACTCCAAAATTTCAGGATCCTGTCCAGGGTAAAATTTAACAAGAGCTACTTTGTCTGAAAATTTGCCAATTAACTCTACTTTCTTTGATTTATCTTTAGCTCTATATTCTCCTAAAATTTGAATTTTGTCAGGAAATACTTTAGCTAAAGGTTCTGTATTTATTGGTCTGAAAGTATCTCTTCTTGAAGTATGCATTTTTCTTACTTTACTTCCCAGTAATGCATAACAATAATCATCTGAAGAATTTGCATGTCCAACTAGCATAACTTCTGCAATTTCACTTGCTGCAGCTCTTGCAGCACAAATTAAATTTAATCTTGCATCACTTGATGCTCTATCACTACTTCTTTGACTATAAGTAAGCACAATAGGTTTATTCAAATTTTTTAGTGCAAAACTTAAAGCAGCTCCTGTATATGCTAAAAAATCAGTTCCATGAGTTAAGATAATTCCGTCAATATTTTTATCATTTAGATATTTTTCAACTATTTCAGCTAATTTAGTCCAATCATCAGATTCCATATTTTCTGAAGCTTTCATAAATGGAATTTCAACTTTTGAAACATTAACAATATTTAGAAGTTCAGGATAAATAACAAACAACTCTTCAGGATTTGTTAAAGGAGTTACAGCTCCAGTCTTAGTGTCTAATCTTGAACTGATAGTTCCTCCTGTTGCAATTAAAACAATATTTGGAAGTTCTTTAGAAGATTTTTTCTGTTTAGCTTCTTTATTTTCTTTTTCCTTAATATCTTCATTTTTCTTAATAATCTTAACATCTAAAATATCTTCCTCCTTAACTCCAATATTATATCCAGAATCTAACTTTACAAGAATAATCTCACTAGTTGGAGATTCTAATATAGTACATCTAAAATCTCCTTTCTTTGTTTTAAGTTCAGCATAACTTCCAATTTTAAGTTCTTTAACTTTCATAAATTAAGAAAACAGAATCGGTATAAAAATCTATCCACCTAACTCTAAAATAGCCTCTGTCAAATCACCATCAGCATCTTCCAATGCCTTTCTAGCCTCTTCTTCACTAGCTCCTGTTCTTTCCATTACAATATTAATATCTTTCTCTAAATTTCCTTCATCTTCACTTTCTTCTCTAACATTTCCAGTTATCTGAAAACTTTCATTGCCCGACATATTTATTTTTACAACTGAAGGATTATCAATAATTATTTTATTTCCATCAGATTTTTCAATAAGAACTCTAGAGGCATCAATATCCTCTTGTTTTATACCCATCTGTTTCATCAGGGCTTGCATCTTTTTTGGATCTAAACCAGGCATCATTTTAAGTATAATTAAATTGTTATTGGAAAGAAAGCCCTTAATAATATAGCTGCAATTGCAACAATAACTATAAAACCGATTACATACTCTGGTTTAAACTTGATCTTACTATCATACTCTTCATTATATCTCATTAACCCGCCGAAAACTCCGGGCATGCTTACACTATCTTGTGCCATAACTATATCAAAAATTAACCATATAAAAACCTTACTATTCTAAAATCAAAAAACCCATCTCTTCTCTGCAAGTTTCTGCATAACTTTATGAGCTATTTTTTCATGCCCCTTGGCATTTGGATGCAGACCATCATCAAGATCATTTTCAGAAAGCAACTCAAGAATATCTAAAAATTCAACTGCAGAAATACTGCAAACTTCTTTTAATTTATCATTATACTTAGCAATTGTAGAATTAGTATAATAATAACTTCCCCATGAAACAGGCATTGTCTTTTTCTCATCAATCTTTTTCAAACTCAAAAACAGAATTTTATTAGTATACTTTTTGGATATTTCAATAAGACTTTTAATGTTTCCCCCATACTTATCCAAGGAAACCCAATTTTTCCCATTTATACTCTCGACAACAGAGTCATTATCACCTATTGAAATTACAATAATCTCAGGATCTCGGGCTTTTAATTCAATCTCAAATCTCCGAAGCATATCTTCAGTTGTATCTCCACTAACACCTGAATTATAAACAAAAAAATCACTATCCTTATTATCTAGGAATAATCTAATTCTATTTACCCATCCTCCTTTTTCTCTATCCCAAGCTCCCCAGGTAGTACTTGCACCAAAAAACAATATCCCTTCAGCCATAAAAATAATAAAAAACTAATATTTATAGATTTTTGTATAGAAATTAATAAAAAGACAATTGTTAAAATAATAAAATGGTAAAAGAAACTATAGCAGGGTTAGATAAATATTTATTAGATATAAGTCCAAAAGTTGTAAAAAAATTAAAAAGAGAATCTGATTTAATAGTTAGTGTAGAAGACACTAAAAGATTAGAAATCCCAAATATGAAGTTATTGGTTCCAGTAGGAGTAGATGTATATGAATCTTTAGGAGATTTTAGATATAAAGAACAATTTTTCTTTACAGTAAGATCTAAAGGAGGGTGGGCTTATCTCTCAGTTATTATACCTGAGGATGGAGCTTTAAATTATGCAAAAAATACAGGAGAACTACTAAAATATCCTTGGTTTACAAATGAAGATAGTAGTTTTATTTTTGATAAATTACAAAGAGGCATGTTTAATGCTACAAGATATGGTAGAAAAATTTGTATTAAAACACCTCACCCTTTTCTAAAAGATTAATCAAAAACCCTAAAAAGCCAATCTTCTTACTTAAATAATGGCTGATTTTAATATCAAAGAAACAGAAGAAAAAATAAGAGAGTTTTGGGAGAAAAACAAAACCTATAAATTTAATATTAATTCTAAATCTAAAATTTACTCTATAGACACTCCTCCACCAACTGTTTCAGGGGCAATGCATATTGGACATGCCTTTTCATATGCTCAGCAAGATTTCATAGCTCGTTATAAAAGAATGCAAGGGTTTAATGTATTTTACCCGTTTGGAACAGATGATAATGGTCTTCCAACAGAAAAGTTAATAGAAAAAACAAAGAACATTAAAAGTAAAGATATGTCAAGGAATGAATTTATAAAAATCTGTCTTGATACTCTAAAAGAAATATCCCCTAATTTTATTCAGGACTGGAAAAATCTAGGAGTTTCATGTGATTATAGCATATTCTACTCAACAATAGATAAAAATACTCAAAAATTATCTCAAAAATACTTTCTCGATTTATATAAAAAAAATCTAGTGTATAAAAAAGAATTTCCAACAATATGGGATATAGAATTTCAAACACCTGTTTCTCAGGCAGAACTAGAGGATAAAGAGCAGGAAACACTATTTTCAACTTTAAAATTTAAAGTTAAAGAAAATAATCAAGATTTGTTAATAGCAACTACAAGACCAGAATTATTAGCTGCCTGTGTAGCTGTTTTTATAAATCCTAAAGATAAACGTTACAATAAACTAATTGGGGAAAAAGCTTTAGTTCCTATTTTTAATCATGAAGTTCCAATTTTAGGAGATGAATCAGCTCAAATGGATAAAGGAACTGGAATTTTAATGGTTTGTTCTTATGGAGATAAATATGACGTAGAAGCTGTACAAAAGCATAAACTAAAACCAAGAATAATTTTTACAAAATCAGGTCATTTAAATCTTCCAAATACAAATTATAATGGTCTAAGAATAAAGCAGGCAAGAACTAAAATTCTTGAAGACTTAAAAAATAAAAATTTAATAACAGAGCAAAAGAAAATTTCTAATGTTGTTAATGTTTATGAAAAATCAGGTGTTGAAATAGAATTCATCCCAACAGAACAATGGTTCATAAAAATTTTAGATAAAAAATCTGAATTAATAAAATATGGTAAAAAAATAAAGTGGCATCCAGAATATATGTATAAAAGATACGAACACTGGATAAATGGACTTGAATGGGATTGGAATATTTCAAGAGAAAGACATTTTGGAATCCCCATACCTGTCTGGCATTGTAAAACTTGTGATAATATAATATTAGCAGAAGAAAAAGAACTTCCAGTTGATCCTACATTTACAAAAAAAATCTGTCCTAAATGCAAAAAAGAGTGTGTTGGAGAAGATAAAGTTCTTGATACTTGGGCAACATCATCTTTAACTCCTCAAATAGCCCAGTCCTTAACAAACAATAAAATAAAAATTCCATACTCTCTAAGACCTCAGGCTCATGATATAATAAGAACCTGGGCATTTTATACAATTGTCCGTTCGTTATTACATGAAAAAAATATTCCTTGGAATGAAATAGCAATCTCTGGAAATGTTTCCTTAGGAGGAGAAAAAATGTCTAAATCAAAAGGAAATGTTATAGATCCCAAATTAATAATGCAAAATTATGGTGTTGATGCTTTAAGATACTGGGCAAGTGCATCTAAATTAGGTGAAGACCTAGACTATCAAGAAAAAGACGTAGTCACAGGTAAAAAATTTGTAACTAAAATTCTAAATGCAACAAATTTTGTATTTATGAATCTCAAATATCAAGGCAATAGTAAGCCTCCACGACTAGAAGAAACAGATCGTTTATTCTTAGTAGAATTAAACAAAACTATAAATGAAACAACACAAGCGTTTAGTAATTATAATTACTCTAAATCAAAACAAGAAGCAGATAACTTCTTCTGGAAAACAATGGCAGATAATTATCTAGAAATTGTAAAAAACAGGGTATATAACGGAAATGAAGAAGAAAAAGCATCTGCATATTACACTCTTTATCATAGTCTGCTAACAATATTAAAATTAATGGCTCCAATAACTCCATATATTACCGAGTATTTATATCAAGAACATTTTAAGAAATATGAAAAAATTTCTTCAATCCATATTTCAGCATGGCCTGAAAAGTTTAAAATAAAAGAATCTAAAGAAGATAATAAAACATGGAGTAGATTAATAGAAATTATAAGTTTAGTTCGTCAAGCAAAATCAGAAGCAAAAAAATCCATGAAAGCAGAAATAATCCTGACCCTAACTAAAGAAGATAATAAAATTATCAAGCCAGTTCTCAAAGACTTAAAGGCAGTTACAAATACAATAGAGCTAAAGGAAGGTAAGTTTAGGATTGAAGTTCTTTAGCACTTACTAAATCTTATTAAACCTATTTTTATTAAATTAATTAATAACATACAAACATGACAACAGCAGAATCAATGGAGTTTGAAGAATTAGTTGAAAAAATATCCAGCTATAGAGGCAGACATACAGAATTAGTTACAGTTTTAGTCCCGGCAGAATATAACATTAATGCAGTTGTTAACCAATTGGAAGCTGAAAAATCAACTGCAAGTAATATTAAGTCACGAACAACAAGAAATAATGTTATAGAAGCAATTGAAAAAATAATTCGCGAGTTAAAGTTAGGTCCTCAAAAATATACTAAAGGTATAGCTCTTTACTGTGGCAATATATCAGATGATGAAGGAAAACCAGACATCCAGTTCTTCCATCTTGAACCTCCTCAAGAAATGAGGGTTCGTATGTATCGTTGTGATCAGGTTTTTGTTACAGACCCTCTTAAAGAAATGTTAGAAGTAGATGAAGTGTATGGTTTATTAGTTATTGAAAGAAAAGAAGCAACTATTGGCTTATTAGAAGGAACTCAAATAAAAGTTCTTGAAAAAATG
>Ga0208958_1002114_pt1 | contig 17818 bp, 18 predicted proteins | sample RifOxyB1_FD_184032 | JGI IMG/M metagenome (GOLD analysis project Ga0208958, IMG submission 184032) | Soil microbial communities from Rifle, Colorado - Rifle Oxygen_injection B1 (SPAdes) | ecosystem: Environmental > Terrestrial > Deep subsurface > Rock core/Sediment | place: Rifle, Colorado... | reverse complement strand
TTACCTTTCTTAACACTAGCTAACAAGCCACCATTAGAAAGGCCTTCTAACTTTTTTCTTAAACCGCGCGGAGTAATCTTATAAGTAAGATTCTCAAACAAAACATTAGTCTCAACAGCGTTCTCACGATTAAAAGCCGCATACTGGTACATTAACTGTAAAAGGAACAAATCCTTATCAGCTAATGAGACATCAGCACTCATCATATTAACAGGAGCACTAACAGGCATGCTAACTGGTGCCTGTACTGGTTCCTCAATATATTGGGTCTGACTAGTAACTTCCTCTGTTTCAGCTTCCTGAAATCTGTTTAATAATTCCTTAGTAACTTCTAATAAATGCATATTAGACTTTTCTAAACGCGAAATACGGTCCTCGTAAGTTTGATTAGCCTTATTTAAATGATTAATCCACTCCCAGGAACGGTTAAGCGAAGTACCCACTACTTTAAAGTTCCGCTCTAAACGATTTATGCCAAGAAGTTTCTTAAACATAAAACGATTCTACAAAAACGGAACTTATAAGATTTTCTAATTAACAACTAAAAACAAAAGAACCAATGCTAAATGGGTAAATTGAAGTAATTCCGCTGTTTGAAAAGACTAAATCAACACTAATTGAGGAACCAACTAACAAAGGAATTGAACTATTAAATAAACCAAAACCACCTGCAGAGTAGTCATTTAAGCACTCAATAAGAATGGAACTAAACAGTCCCCTATTAGAACTGCACCCTTTAGTGTTTAAGCAACCCTGAATAAATGATAAATCAAGAGAGTTATACGCTGATAAAAGACCTGTTAATGGATAACTAACTGAAACATTAACGGAACAAGCAGTATATGATACATTTACAAAGCCCGAATGGTAAAACAAAGCAGGAACTGATAACGGAACTAGCAAATCATCGCTAATTAACAACCCCCCAAGCGAGTCATTAAGGGTATCAATTAAAGATAAATCAGAAATATTACTATAAACCAAAGTCTTTAGGCTATTAGCCTCATTAATAATTAATTTAGAATGATTATAATAAGACTTATCCATAAAACCGTCAACAATCACCAATTGGTTAACAGAACTGATTAAACCCTGCTTAATTGAAACAACTACAATAGTAATAAAGATGAATAACAAAACCAGTAAAGGGGTAAAAACATAACATTTATTATTCATTAATAACAAATACTAGATTATCAGTTATAATAATATTGTGATAATTAAATGAAAATAAACGCAAATAATGAAGAGTTGATAATTAACCCAGGAAGCGAACTAAACAGTTCCCTCTCAAACCAAATTATTTTAGAAAACACTATAAACAAAGTAACAGAACAAACAAAAAAGATTGTAATAATCACCGATTATCTAAGAAAAGAATACGATGCAACACTCCTAAAAGGGCTTAAAGAGTATAAGACAAAAGATCCAGTTAATGAGTTTCTTAACGGACGAAAAGAACTCGAAAAAACAGATATTATAATCGCTGCAAAAAAAATAATGAAAAAAGGCATGAACTCAAATGACATTTATAACAAACTACTACAACCCAGAGTAAGCCCGCTGTTTATTAATGCAACAATAAACGAAAAGGAAGGCCAAGTAATCAGCCAATACAACATAAATGAATCAATAATCAAGATAAAAAACAACGGAACAGAAATAATCTATGAATTAACACCCCCAGAACTAACCAGTAACCAAGAAACAATTAAAAGAGTAAATGAACTGCTTAAAAAAATCGAAGGAACTGACGTGGAAGTAGGCAGTTTCCGCGATGAAGTGCTAAAAATAATAAAAGAAAGCAATGAAACAGACACAATAAAGGGAATAACTAAAAGACACTCAATAGGTTTTGGACTGCTAGACATAATATTTGAAGACCCTGACATCGAAGACGTGTATATCTACAGTGCAAACAGTAACGTGCATGTACACCACAGAGTACACGGCGACTGCATAACCAACGTAGAACTGCCAACAAAAGCAATAAATGCAATAGCAACAAAGATAAGAGCCATATCAGGCAGACCATTTGATGAATCATTCCCAGTTATTGACTATGAAATAAAAGACTATGATGTAAGAGTCTGCGGAGTAATGGAACCACTAACATTCAACGGAACAGGCTATGCATTTAGAAAACACAAAAACAAACCGTGGACCCTAGAAGACTTTGTTGAAAATGGTATGATAAGCTTAGAAATTGCAGGACTACTAAACTTCCTTGTTGACGGACAATGCTCAATACTAGTAACAGGGCCAAGAGGAAGCGGAAAAACATCATTATTATCAGCACTAATAAGCGAAGTAAGCCCAAACCAGAGGATAATTATAATAGAAGATACACCAGAACTACCAGTTGAAAAATTAAGCAAAGCAGGCTACAAAATACAACACCTAAGGATTAAACCACACTCAAAAAACAAGGCAATCTCTTACGAATTAAGCGCAGAAGAAGCACTAAGAACATCACTAAGACTAGGCGAATCAGTACTAATAATAGGCGAAGTAAGAGGGGAAGAAGCAAAAGCACTATTCGAAGCAATGAGAGTAGGCATGGCAGGTAACGTAGTAATGGGCACAATACACGGAAGCAGCGCATATGACACCTTTGACAGAGTAGTTCACGACTTAAACGTACCACCAACCAGTTTTAAGGCAACGGATATAATAATTTCATGCGCAAACCTACGACTAGGAGAGTCACTAAAAACAGAAAAGAAAATAACAGTAATAAACGAAGTAAAAAAAGACTGGATAACTAACCCAATACAAGAAAAAGGCTTTAACGAACTAACAAACTTTGACAAAGAAAGACGAAACGCAAGGATAGCAAATAACATAGAGCAATCAAACACGATAAAAAGAATAGCAGAACTAAAAGGAATGACAATAAAAGAATGCATGGAAAGCATTAAACTAAGAACCAAGGCAAAAGAACTAATAATAAAGCTAAGAATCAAAAGAGAACCAGAAGCAATGACTAAAATAAACAACAAAATAACGGAATTACTAGCTAACGACAAAAAGAACTTACTAACAGAACTACGGAAGTACCTTAATACAATAAAAAAGGAACAATAAAGGACCGTTAAGCCAATTTCACAAAAACAAATAAAAACAATTACTGGAGAGAAAAAACTGAGTTTAAAACGCAAATACAAGGCATAAGCACAAATTATAAGCACATTACTCACTTTTCAAACAAAACAAAGAAAAACAAAAAAGCAAAAACCAGAGCAAAAAACAAGAGAGGGAACTTAACGGACAAAAAACACACACCCACAAGGTACTACTAAGGAAGAAAAATCAAACAAAGATATGCTAGAACTAAGTTACAAAGATAAAAAGAATAAATTAAAGTTCCCCCAAACAATAACGCCATTACTAGCTGAATTTATCGGCTTTCACTTCGGTGATGGACATTACAATTTACATAAGAAAAACGATTACTACTTCTTTTATGGTGGAAACAAAGAAGAAAAAGACTATTATGATAATCATATAAAACCTATCTTAAGAGAATTATTTAATTTGTCAGTCAATACAAGGGAATTTAAAACAGTTTATGGGTTTTACATACGCTCAAAAGGGTTATACAACTATTTTAATGAAATATTAAAAATCCCAAAAGGTAAGAAAAATAATCTAACCGTACCAGACTATATCAAAAAAGGAACTAAAGAAGTTAAATGCGCTTTTATTAGGGGATTATTTGACACTGATGGCAGTTTTAATATAAAGAAAAACGGTAAATATCAATATCCAAGAATCACTATTTGTTCTATAAATCAAAAAATGCTAGAAGAAATAAAAGAAATAGTAAGTTTGCTAGGCGTTAGATGTAATATCTACAAATATGAAAACATTGATAAAAGAACGCTCAAATTACATACACGCTTTGTTATTCAAACAAACGGCTTTAAAGAGGTTAAGAAATGGATTGAATTAATTGGTACTAGTAGTACTAACCGACTAAAACAAATATCGCAATTCTTTTAAATGAACTATTTCTTAGTTTTTTACAATTGAGGCGGTAACTCAGCCTGGGAGAGTGCACGAAGGTATTAACGAGTGTATTACCTTGCAAAGCTGAAGACCGTGATTACAAGCAGGAACTACTTGTAACGGTAAAAGTCGCGAGTCCAAATCTCGCCCGCCTCAAAACACACTTTTAGGAGGGGTCGAATCTCCCGGCCTCCTTAAAATATTTTTTATTAATAAAGAGTCCAAACCACGCCAAGTGACACCTGAACTTCAGTTCAGCGTGTCTCGCCCGCCTCAATTACTTTCATTCTCAAATACAATAATACATTTAACTTAATAGCAATTGATTAAACAACGTGGAACTTGATAAAAAAGAACTCAAAGTCATTAGTGACATAATGGAACAAGTAAACCAATATGGTAAAAACAAAGGAATCTACTTTAATTCAATTGACGAGTTCCTTACTTGCAATCAAAAATACTATAAAGATATCAACTCATATTTCAATGTTATAGAATCAACTCTTGTTATGCTATCAACACCAAAAGATATCAGTGCCACCACGTATTTTAGAATTAAAGATAATCATATTGACACCCTTGAGTTTGGAACCATTAACGGAAAACTAGTCGAAGTTGACTTACCTGAAAGCGTCTTAGAATTAGAGCACTTAGACAAAGTTGTATATCACTGTAAAAAACCATCACCATTGCTAGCTAAACTAAAGATAAAAAAATTAGAAGTAAGCAATTACGATAGAGATATCATAAAAAAGAAGTCTAGTGAAGCACTAACTGAATACATTAATGAAACACTATCAGATATTACTAAAATAAAGTCACTAGAAGAACTGACATTACGTGGCATGGGTAATCAAGTCAGAGTCAGGCTGCCTAACGAGCTTAGCAATTTAACTAATCTTAAAAAACTAACTAGAGTTAATATTAGAGACTACGTGGATAACTAAACTACCTAGTTTTATTAATGAAATGCTAAATTTAGAATACTTAGATGTAAGTGGACCTGGTTTAGATTATGATAGTTTTAACAGCATAAGCAATGAACGATTAGAAAAACTAAAGATAAAGATGCATGTTAATGAACAAAACTTGATAACATTAAATGAAGAACACTATTTATTAAATAAAGACTTAATGATTTATAACAACTCATCACCATTCAGAGAAAAGGATTACCAACACCCAATAAGAATTGATGACAAAAGGGAACTAGTTAAAAAATATTTTAGCATTAAAGCAAGTGATGATGAAACACTTAACGGATTATTATTAAGGGGTCTTATTAAAACAGAACAAAGAGGAACTAATTTTATCAAATTAATGTTTCCCGAGTTCATTGGTTTTATGAAAGAAGAGATTAAAACAACAAATAGCGAGGCTTATAAGATGATTCTTGCCAATTTAACGCAAAACTTTTAAATACGCTATGAAACTCTCTAATTACTTATGAGTAAGATTGTCTGTGTTGCAAGCGGTAAAGGTGGCGTGGGTAAGACCACTAGCGTTGTAAACCTTGGTTCCGCACTAAGCAAGTTTGGCTATGACACAATAATAGTTGATGGTAATGTTAACACACCAGACATGGGATTACACCTTGGCATGCCAAGCAACGGCACATCATTACAAGACGTGCTAAAGAATCATAAAAGCATATTCGAATCAGTTTACTTACACCCAAACGGCACTAAAGTAGTTCCCTCAAGCATTAACATGTGGGGATTACTAAACTTATCAAGGAACAAACTAAATGAAATAAAAAAATTAAAAGGTTACTGTGATTTAATATTATTAGACTGCTCACCAGGCATTAATGATGAAGCTGAAGCATGCATTAAAGCAAGCGATGAAGTGCTAATAGTCACTAACCCGGAGATACCTAGTGTTACTGACGCACTTAAAACAGTAATGCTAGCAAGAAAGAACGGCAAAACAGTAATCGGCGCAATCATCAATAAGAAACTAGGCAAAGACTACGAGATGAGTGATGCTAATGTCAGCGAGTTCCTCGGAATACCAATACTTAGCGCAGTGCCAGATGACGAAAAAGTCAGGGAGTCGATTAGCACGAAGAAAGCAGTAGTTGACTTATACCCAAACAATAAAGCAAGTATTGGCTTTAAGAAAGCAGCAGCAAGAATTGTCGGCCAAGAATACACAGACTTAGAAAAAACAGGATTAATTGGCAGATTATTTAGCTTTTTGAGAAAATAAATCAAAAGCCTTGATTACTAAATCTTTAACATTAGGCAATAATTGTTCCGAGTCTAGTTCCTCTTTTGAGAACCACTTAGCACCCTTAAGCTCGTTATTTATAGCCAATTCTTTTAAGTTTTTTACCCTGCAAAGAAAATCAAAACTACAATGATTATGATCACCAACTGAGTGAACATTAATTGAAAAAGGCAATGGCAGGGAACTATCAGCACGACTGATTAATTCCACATCAAGATTAGTTTCCTCTTTTATTTCACGCAAAAGCGTTTGATCAGGAGTCTCATTTAATTCCATATGACCACCAACAGGCAGCCAAGTATCAAGCTTCTTATGATGTATTAAAAGAATTTTATTATTATCAATAATAAAACCAGTTGCTACAAGGTCTGTTTTCATAAAGAATCTTTATCTTTCTTAATTTATAAGACTAAGGAGTATTTGTCCGTAAGGCTTATAAAAAGAGCTAAGTAAATAATATTACTATGAAATCAAGAGTTGAGTTAGTTCATTAACGACGATATTACTCTTAGTTCTGCAAAATTTTTTAAAACAAGTGGTGATTCAGATCATCTATGATGGCCGGGATCGTATAGTGGTTAGTATAGCAGGTTGTGGCCCTGCTGACCGGGGTTCAACTCCCCGTCCCGGCAAACCCTTTTACTCACTTTACAAAAAAATAAAAGAAGGAGCTTATTTATGAGTAACATGGAAAGTTATAAGGGAACAAGGGATTTCTTGCCAAAGGAATGGGCAGTTCTTAATTACATTTTTAACAACTGGCGAAAAGTAAGCGAAGTTTACGGCTTTAGCGAATACGAAGCTCCAATAATAGAGCCCGTCGAGTTATTCACAAAGAAAAGCGGTGAAGAAATCAAGGAACAAGTGTTTTGGTTTACAGACAAAGGTGGAAGAGACGTTGCACTAAGACCAGAATTAACACCACAACTAGCGCGCTACGTAGTACAATATGGCAAGGAACTAAAAAAACCACTAAAGTGGTACAGTATACCAAGACTATTCCGTTATGAACAACCGCAAAAGGGTAGGGGTAGAGAATTCTTCCAATACAACGCGGACATTATAGGCTCAACACTAAACGGAACAATAGAATTAATAAACATGGTAATTGATTTAATCAAAGCAGTAAAACTAACAGAGTTTAAAATAAGAATAAATGACAGACAGATAGTTAACCAGCTAATAACTAAATTTAATATTAAAAAAGAAAAAGAATTCTACTCACTACTAGATAAAAAATACAAACTAAGCGAAACGGAATTTAGTAAGGAACTAAAAAAAATAGTAAAGTCAGCAGAACTAGAAGAAGTGCTATCACTAAAAGACGAAAAATGCCTAGCTAAACTAAAAAAGATAGTAGACACTAAACGAGTTGAAGAAGTAATCAAAGATATAGACAAAAAATACATTGAATTTGATATAAGCATAGTACGCGGACTAGCTTACTACACGGGCATAGTCTTTGAAGGCTACGACAACAAATGGGGTGTTAGAGCAATATGTGGTGGTGGGGAATATGACAATTTAATCAGTGACTTTGGCGGTGAAAAGGTACCATGCGTTGGAGTAGGCATGGGTGACATGGCAATAAGCGAAGTGTTAAACATGTTTAAACTAATACCTGAATTCAAAAAAGAAGGGTATTACATAGCAACAATCGGAAACGTTTGGAATGAAGCAATGGAACTAGCAAAAAAATTAAGGGAAAAAGGAACAAAAGTATTCCTAAACATCAGTGATAATAATATTAGCAAACAACTAAGCTACGCTGATGAATACGAAAAAGTAATCATTGTAGGCGAGCGCGACTTAAAAGAAGGAAACATCACAATAAAAGACATGAAAACTGGCAAAGAAGAGAAAAAAGAAATTAACAAAATATAAATTAAGATTGATTGTATACATAATAATGAATTTTATAGGGGTTAATCCATTAAAGATTGAAGGTTACAAAGATGAGAGTTATGGTTACTCAAGATTTGTAAACATCAAATTAAAAAACAAGAAATACAGACCAGTAATTAGTGCAGTAATTAATCCATGGGGTATTAAAAAACAATTAGACGCTTACAAAAATAATAAAGGCATTATCAAAGATGAAAAAAACCATTTATTTTTTAGTAATGAAATCACTAATGCTAAAACTAATGGATTCATTGCAGGATACAACTCAATAAACTTAGGTAACCGAATATGGACTCCAAAATCAGGTTTTAACTTAGGACTAATAAGCGAATTCAAAAAAATCAATATTAAAGTTAAATGGGAATATGAATCAACAGGTGCATCAAACTTCGCTTTTGATATATGGCTAACTAAAAACAAGGATGGGCCTTTATCAGAAGAGGACATTGAATTAATGGTATGGCTTGATTACAACTTTGATTTCCCTATAAAAACAGTTGGTGAAGATGATAAATTCTTAATAAAATACATTAAGAAAAAACCAATGCTTTATTTACCAACTTATCACTGGTTTACATTCCTTAACAAAAACAAAACAGGAATAATTGATTTTGATCTAATTGAATTGTTTGAAAAATGTAAAGGATTAATCAATTTAAAAGATTATCATATAAGGTCAATAGAACTAGGCAATGAGTACTCAAAAAACACCAAAGTAAAGACAAAACTATTCAAAGTAGATTTTAATTTCATAAAAAAACAAGAATTTAAAATAAATATAAAACACAAAAGATTAAGTTAAATTGAAAAGTTATAAAAGAGCAATATAATTAGTTACTAACAATGAAATACATAATATCACTTGGTGGCTCAATAATAAACGCCGGAACAATTGATGTTAAACTACTAAAAGAATTAAAAGAACTAATAAACAAATCAAAACACGAATTTGTAATAATCTGCGGAGGCGGAAAAATAGCACGCGAGTATATTAAAGCAGGCGAAGAACTAAGCGTTCCTTCAGTACGACTTGATGAAATAGGTATTAAAGCAACAGAACTAAATGCGGAACTAGTAGCAGGCGCACTAAATGTAAGGCGCGCAAGAAATATAGAAGAAGCAGTAAGTAAAGAAAGAGTAATAGTAACAAACGGCTTATTCCCCGGAGTCACCACTGACTTTGACGCAGTAGTAATAACAGGCATAACAAATGCTGATGCAGTAATTAACTTAAGTAATGTGCCTGGCATGTATGACAAAGACCCAAGAACTAATGATGATGCCAAGTTCTTAAATGAATTAAGCTATGAAACACTAATAAACATGGCAAACCAATACGAACTAGGTAAAGGCGCTAACTTCATATTTGACTTAGCAGCCAGTAAGCTAGCATCAAGAACAAAAATAAAACTAGTATTCCTAGAAGGACTAAAAGAACTAGAATCATTTATTAACAACAAAAAATTCAAAGGCTCAATAATCAAATGATAGATGAATCACAACTAAAAGGGATAAGCTTTGGATTAGTATCAGGCGTAATCACAACACTAGGAATGATGATAGGATTAGACATTGGAACAAGCTCAAAAATAACAGTAATGCTAGGCGTAATAACAATATCAATCGCAGATGCATTCAGTGATGCACTTGGTGTACACGTATCAGAAGAATCAGAAAAAAGCTCTGAGAAAAAAATCTGGAAAGCAACAATAGCCACATTCTTATCAAAATTCATATTCTCAATATCGTTCTTAATACCGCTATTACTACTTGAACTAAAAACAGCAGTAATAACAAGCAGCATCTATGGATTAATACTAATAAGCTTAATGAGTTATTACATAGCTAAAAAACAAAAAAATACACCCTGGAAAGTAATAAGCGAACATGTAGCAATAACCATAGCAGTAATAACAATCAGTTACTTTGTCGGAACTTGGTTTGCAAGCATTTAAAAAACAAAGGAATGTGAGGTACTTTATGGAATTAAAAGAAGAGTTCATAACAAGGTCAAGGGAATTACTGGGTAGTGACGCAGACAGTTACTTTAAGACAATAGAAGAACCGTTAAATGACTCGTTCCGTGTTAACACATTAAAAATAAACATTGAAGCATTAGTTAATAGACTAAAGAACAAAGGCTGGGAGCTACGGAATGTTCCGTGGTGCAAGGAAGGCTACTGGGTACTAAACGGTAGAGCCGCACTAAGAGGCAAAGTATTAGGCGCGGAAACACCAGAAAGAATAGGCAATACACTTGAGCACTTTCTAGGATACTACTATGTCCAAGAAGCTGGAAGCATGATACCGCCATTAATGCTTGAATTAAAAGAAGGGCAAAAAGTACTAGATATGGCAGCAAGCCCTGGCAGTAAAACAGGACAGATGGCTGGAATAATGAATGATGAAGGATTAATAATTGCAAATGATGTTAGAATAGACCGCGTCAGTATACTAAAAGTAAACATGCAAAGAATAGGTGTAAGGTCATTACTAATCACCAGACGAAACGCAATGAACTACCAAAACATGAAAGGAGTATTTGATAGAATATTACTAGACGCTCCTTGCAGCGGTGAGGGAGTAATAAGAAGTAACCCTTACTCAGCAGTTGAGTGGAACGTGCCAACACTAAGAAAATTTGGCAAAGTACAAAAAGGGTTAATTATGAGCGCTTATGAAGCATTAAAACCAGGCTCATTAATGGTTTATAGCACCTGCAGTCTAGCACCAGAAGAAGATGAAGAAGTAGTTAATTTACTACTTGATAAAACAGACGCGATACTAGAACCTGCGAGAATAAACGGATTAAAAACAAGAGACGGAATAACAGAATGGCAGGGAAACAGCATGGATAAGCGATTAAAAAACTGCGCAAGGATATACCCGCAAGACAATGACACAGAGGGATTCTTTGTTGCAAAAGTGAGGAAACCAATATGATGAATTTCAGGCACATGACTAAAAAAGAAGTCAATGAACTGCAAGAGCAGATGAAAAAACAATTCGGGAGTGTAATAGAAGGAACAATGTTTAGAGGCTCAAAAGATAAAGTTTACCTAGGAACAGAACACATACTAACAATTAACTTAGATAAGTTAAACGCCGAAGGAATAGGAGTTTATATTGGCAGAATAGAAGAAGACGGCTTTAGACCAAGCATTGAAGGCGCACAACTAATAAGAGCAGTAATAAACGTAATTGAAATAAACGATGAAGAAACATGGGACTGGATAAGAGGCTTTGAGATTAAAACAAACAGTGAAACACGCGGTTATGTAATAATAAAAAACAAAGAAGACACTCTAGGCACTGGCAAAGTAATCAACGGAAAAATATGGAACTACACACCAAAAGAAAGACGAATAAAAAGCCTAACAAAAAAATTAATAAACCAATAGATAAGAAAGAATAGTGATGAACAAATTTGTAGGTTTAATGATATACTCAGACACTTTTTGCATCTATAAACACTTTGAGAAGAATTACGAACAATCAATCAGATTAACACCACTAGACTGCCAAACAACAGAAACAGACGGTGACTGCACAATGACTAAAAAAATGGATTTAATATCAAGCTCAATAAGCGCACTAACAATGCTATCACAAATGACTTTTAATGGAGAACTAAGAAGCGCTTTTATGATTAGCAACACGAATTATATAACACATGGAACCGGATTATGGAGAGACAGTAGTGATGCAGTAACCTCAATAGCAGTCTATAAAATAATTGTAAACAAAGATGACCTTGTAATGGAGAATGAAGAATTAAGCAGTAAACTAAGAAAAGATTTCTTAGACAAAAATAAATATAGACTAGACGAAATTAGAAAAAAACCAAATATCATAAAAGATGAGACACTTGATATGATTATTGATTCACACTTTAAAGAAACAATAACAAACAATCAAAAATACTCAATTGAAACAGTAATCGCTTACACACAAAAAGAGGATTACGCTAAAAAAGAATTCAAAGAACAATTAGACATGATTAAACAATTAATCAACTCAGTAAGCTTATTCCAAGAAGGACTGTACAATAATGAGATAAAACATGAATTTTATGGATTAATTATAGACAGTGACAAGAAATTACTATGTCTAGAACATATAGAAAAAAAGACTGGCATTGTATACTCATTAAAACCAGATAATAATGGAATAATCACCTCAAAAGTTCTTGAAATAACCAAAAAAACTTTAGATGAAAATACAAACAATCTGGACTTAATACTATCAAAAATAGAAAACAACATAAGAAAAAGTATTAAAGGATACTAAATTAAAAATCGTTAAAAGACGCCCTGGTAGCTCAGTGGTGGAGCGATTGCCTCGTACACTCGGCGCTAACGCGCCTCGTTTCCGTCTTTCAGACGGCCGCTCGTTGTGTTAAAATCACAACACGGAAAAGTTAACGTAAATTGAGAGAGCAATAGGTCGCGAGTTCAATCCTCGCCCAGGGCTAAATACAAGTACCGTTGGTATAACTAGTCACTAATTCAGTGTTCTTGCTGTTAAAACAAGCGGAACAAGGGTTACCAAACTGTCTTTCAACAATAGAAAACGGGCTAACAACACCAACACGGACACGAGCGCAAACAGGGGCTAAATTCTGCTCACAATAAGGCGCGTCCATAAAATCAGAACAATCAAAAACCTGCTTTTCACATGGTAAACAAAGGCCGCGGAAGTAATCAACAGCCAAGCACTCGCTAAAAGAAACAGAGTAATTAGAATCAATAAGACCTGTATCAAAAGCAGATGAACCATGGATATTAGACAATAACAGGTTATCAGACACAACATTAACAAAACGGCACTTAACATCAGAGAAGATACAATAAGCTCTCACTTCACCGTTAAAAACACGCTCTTCATAAGTAAAACCATTATTAATACAATAAGAAGTGATTAGACCCTTTGTGCCATAATAATCAATTACTAATAATAAGACTACAACACCAATCACAATACCAGCAACAAGCAATAAAATAGAACCATAACGAGTGCTTAAATCCATTAGTCAAGTGATTAAACAATCATTTAATAAAAGCCTTTAGGAGACTCACTAACAGGTTTAGGCAAATCAAAACTAACAGGCCTGCCACAACAATGACAACAAAAGTCATCATTAGTTGTATTTTCACCGCAATACAAACATGAACTCATAGAGTACTACTTGTTAGTGGTTACTTATATAGTTTGTTATAAAAAATATACAAAAATCCTAATAAAATGTACAAAAATGTCCATAAGAAATGATGGGGTGTGTCCCGACAGTTTCCACAAGAAATGAGGGGGTGTATAATTATGATTAAAACTGTCTAAGAGAACCAATTTCTTCAAGTTTTGATAAACCAAGTTCCGCACGCTTAAAGAACCAACCCTGATTAGTCAAGTGAAACGCAAAAAAAGACTCAGCACCAAAAGAACTAGCAAAGGAAAGCAAATCACTAACATCATCTTCCCTGATGTAAACACAGGACTTTTGGGAGCTCTTAACTTCAAAAGCAATAAGACGAGTACCGTTACTAGCCAATATATCAGGACTAGGGTAACGCATACAACCACTACCTGCCACGCGCACAGCAGTAAAACCCATTGAATACAAAAGATGAACAAGCTTACGCTCATAATCACAGCCACGGGACTTACGGCTCATAAAGAACACAAGAAAATACGAGTTTAAATAACAAAATCAAGAGGAAGCGACCACTAATCCCCTAATCAACAAGTTTCTTAATATCAAGCTCGCAAACAGTAACAGGCACCTTTAAATCATGATTAGCAAGTATCTTAGGATGCAACTCGCCGATAAAACCAACAACACTATTATTAAAAACAAACTCAGCAACCCTACCAGGAATACAATAATCCTTAGAAGAATCCCTAACACTAACATCAACACCTAACTCAGCAAATAAAACATCAATAACTGCCTTTAACTCAGAATAATTACTATGAGAATGCGCATTAGCAACACATAAGTGCTTTTCCTGCAAGACTTCCTTATCAAGAATTAACACATCACCAACCTCAAAAACAGACTGCGGATAATCATTATGTTTATTCTTAGCCAAAAACTCAATAACCTGAGGAGCAAGCTCATCACGGCAAATAGTCAAATCCTCACTCTTAGGCTGTAAAATCTCAACAACAGGGTGAACCTTAACATCAAGCTTAGAGAATAAAACAGACTGGTTAGTAAGCAACCAATTATAAACCTCAATAAAACCAAAACCACTAAGCACATCACGAACGTAATCAAGACGCGAATTAAGCAAATCCTCCTTACCAACACCACGAGCAGTTGGTAATGTTGGATTAAAATTCATATAACCAAAACTAATAGCAATATCCTCAACTAAATCCATCGGGTGCATAATATCAGTACGATAACAGGGGATACTAACACACAAATCCTCACCATCACGAATAGCATCAAAACCCATCTTACGAAGCAAAACAGGCATACTGCGAGTAGGAATAGGCTCACCAAGAAGCTTTCGGCAATAATCACCGCTTAAATTCATAGTAACAGGAGTAAAATCAGGTAAAACATGTTTGGACTTACCAGAGTGAATAGTCACACTATAAGCCTTTGCACCACGCTCAAGAAGCGAAGAAACAATAATATTTAACGCCTCAAGAACAATACGCTCATCAATACCAGTCACATCAATAAACAAATCAACAGTACTAGGCCTAACCTTAGTTAACTCTGAATTAATAATAGGTGGGAAAGACAAAACATCATTATCAGCGCTAAGAACAACAGGATAAGCAGTAAACTTGTTAACCAAGTGCGCAAACTTAATACCCTTAACATGCTCAACTAAAACCTGACTAGGTGTCATCTCCTTAGTTGAATCAAGAGGAATAAAACGAATACCATCGGGCTCAACTGCAGCATACTTAACAGGGAATTTAACAGCCCTTAAATCATGAACACCAATAGCTGCCTTTAAGCGATTCCTGCAATGAGTAATATGTAATTTCTCCTGCAACTGCATCAAACTCTTAACAGCATCAACAGATAATTTTACACCCTTAACAACAGCCGCGCCAATAAAAGGCCTAACAGAAGAAACACTATCATCTACAAACAATTCATAATTAGACTCATGAATAACATACTCAGCCAAGCCATCTTTAACACCCCTAAAAGCACGATAAGCACGAGCCAAGCCCTCAACAGACAACAAATCAGGATGATTAGGGAAAACCTCAACACTAACCTCATCACCATTAACACCCTCCCACTCCATACCCATCATAGGCATAGTATCCTCTAAGTCCTTAAGAGAGAACTTCTTACCAACCAGCTTACAAAAATCCCTATAACTAAAATCAATAACCGGCATAACTAAAACCTCCTCGTGAAAGCGCTAAGCTTACGTAAAACATCAATATTATCAGAATAAATATCTCTTATATCCTTTAAGCCAAACATATCCATAAGCGGGCGCTCAAAAGATAAACCCCACGCTAGCACAGGCACTTCAAAACCAAGAAGAGGCTTAACCACCTCAGGACGCATCATGCCAGCACCGCCAAGTTCCATCCAAGTCTTCTTAACAGGATGAAGAACTTCAGGCTCAACACTCATCTCAGTATAAGGAAAATAACCAGGACGGAAACGAACCTTCTCAAAGCCAAGCTTATTAAAAAATAACTTCAAAACACCCAGCAAATCACGAAAACTAGCATCAGGGTCAACAATAATACCCTCAAGCTGGTGAAACTGGAATAAGTGCTTATAATCCAGTGTCTCATTACGAAAAACAGTACCAAGCGAGAAAAACTTAGAAGGCAAATCCTCCTTAGTAAGTTTAGACAAGGTCATAGCACTAACACCAGTGGTGTGAGTACGAAGCACATTAGTAGAAGCTACATCCTCAGACCATGAGTAACGCCAACCCTTAGAACCAGTAGTCCAACCATCCTCATGAGTCTTAGCCACACGCCTAACAAGCTCCTTACTTGGCAAAGGACTAGTGTAAGGCTCCTTAATAAAAAAAGTATCCTGCATCTCACGAGCAGGATGACCCTGAGGCTGATAAAGCGAGTCAAAATTCCAAAAACTAGACTCTAACAACGGACCACTCATCTCAGTAAAACCCATATCAAGAAAAATACGCCTAAACTTAGCCATCATAACAGACGCTAAACTCTTCTTACCGCGAAAAACACGCGGACTAGGCGCTTTTAAATCATACTTCCTAAAACTAGACTCCTTCCATGAACCATTAGTAATAAGTTCAGGAGTAACCTGACCAAGCAAGGACTCCATTTTAACAAACTTTAAAACACTCTTACCATCACGAGTAAGCGATGAAGTCCTGATAGTTTTAAGCTCAGTCTTAACAACCTCTTTACGCTTAACCAAATCAGCAGCAACCTTTTTTAAATCCTTAGACAAATCATTAAATCCGACAGGACCACTTGAAAGAAGCTTAAGCAATTTCTCATCATCCGACTCCTTCTTTAAAAAAGACTCGCCATCGCGAGTAAGAGTAATAACACCAGCATCAACAGTTATGAATTTATTAGACTTCAAAAGACCAATACTAACATTAAACTCATCCTTGCTAAGCGACTCACGAAGCTTATCAAGAGAAGAAACACCGCCAGACACTAATTTTAAAAAACGCTTCTCAGGAAGACCAGTATCAACATAGGTCTTACCATTAACATCAAGAGCGTAAAGCTCAGTAACATCCTCCTTAACACTAATAAGCGCCTTACTAGAAAGCCACAACAACGCGCGATTAACACTGGACTCGTCAATACCAGCAGTCTTAACAAGCGAGTCACTAGTTTGAGAATCCTTATCCTTTAACGCAAGAAGAACTTTACGCTCCAACTCATGAAGCCTATCAGCAACACTATCATAATCCATTAATATCACCTAAATTAAACGACTTATTAAGGTTTTTGGGATAAGAACCAAGCACCTTAACAAAGGAAGTTAGAGCCTTAAGCTCATTAAGCGCCTTAATAACAAGTTCATCAAGCACATGACCGGTAAAGTCAACATAAAACAAGTAGTCACCAAGCTTTTTTTTAGTAGGGCGCGACTCAATACGTGATAGATTAATATCATAATCCTTAAACACCTTAAGAGAGTCATAAAGAGCCCCGGGCTTATCAATAAGACCAAAAGCAATCATAGACTTATCAAAACCAGTAGGCATAGTTAACTCATTACCAACAATTAAAAAACGAGTCTCATTAAAACTAGAAAGATTACTAGAAACAACTTTTAAACCATAAGTCTTAGCAGCAAACTCACTGCAAACAACAAGCGAATCAAGAAGAGACTCACTAGACACTTTATTAGCAGCATAACTAGTTGAAGCAACAGGCTCTAACACACACTTAGGGTACTCAGTGCGCAAAAACTCAGAACACTGGCTAAGCGCCTGCTCATGCGAAATAACACGATTAAAACGCTTAGCAGAAGGCAGCGAAGCAAGCACGTGATGAATGGGTAAAATAATCTCACCTAAAATACCAACACGGCTAGTAAGCAAAGAATCAAGCGTAGCAGAAACAATACCCTGAATAGAGTTCTCAACAGGCACAACGCCGTAATCAAGATTTAAACGAGAAACATCCTCAATAACACTCTGTGTAGTAAGGTAATCAACCCTTAAAT
>Ga0208958_1002113_pt1 | contig 17821 bp, 16 predicted proteins | sample RifOxyB1_FD_184032 | JGI IMG/M metagenome (GOLD analysis project Ga0208958, IMG submission 184032) | Soil microbial communities from Rifle, Colorado - Rifle Oxygen_injection B1 (SPAdes) | ecosystem: Environmental > Terrestrial > Deep subsurface > Rock core/Sediment | place: Rifle, Colorado... | reverse complement strand
CCCAAGCCAGTCCGGACGAAATCAACCGTGCGATTGGAACGACCATCCGCAACGATCAGGAGCTCGCGAAGAGCTGCCGGATCTACGGTTAATCGGTCAGACCCAGCTTAATTCAAACTTATAGGAGTGACTTACGTGAAAAAACTAACTTACATTGCAATCGCAGTCAGTTTCATCTCGGTCAGCGCATTCGCCGCACAGAAACAAACGTCTCAGGAACCCGTCAAACAAGCGGCAAAAACCAGCTACTCCCGTAATTACGGAATGGCCGGTTGCGGCCTCGGGTCCATGGTTGTCGGCAAGCGTGGTGGCCAGATCTTCGCCGCAACGACCAACGGCACCTTTTACAATCAAACCTTCGCGATCACCATGGGCACGTCGAACTGCCCCGCTGACGATCCGAACGCCGATACGGCCGCGCGAGTGGACGGCTTCGTCATCGCGAATAAAGTCGCACTCGCGAACGACATCGCCCGGGGCGACGGCGAGACCGTGGACAACATCGCGAGCCTCATGGGATGTGAGCAGAACGCGAACATCGGCCTGACTCTGCAACAGAACTTCCCGGTCATTTTCCCGGATCATTCCATTGCACCGAACGAGGTCACGGACGCGATCATCACCGTCATTCGACAGGACAAAACCCTGCTGAATACCTGCAAGCACATCAGTTAATTCGTGCGTTCATTCGCATTATGAAGTAACCACTGCCCATGGGGAAACTCATGGGCAGTGTTATTTTTGGGTTGCTGGTATTCCTTTCGTTCACTTGCATTCTCGCCAGCTCCGCTCAGGCCGACTCCCCCTCGCTCGCCGCGCTGCTCGAGAAAGCAGAGCATCTGAACCTCGCCTCTGATCCGCAATGGCTTCATCTCGGACATTACAAGAAGGGCTACTTCGGCGGGCTCAAAAGCGAGGTCTCGGGTAAGGCGTTTTTCCTGGCCGCTGATGGCGCGACGAATCCCGAAAGCGAGCTCAAGGCCACTCTTCAGGGGTTCTTCGCGACGGAGGAGCGGCCGTTTGAAGCGCTTTATCCCGCCGACGGCTCACAGCTGGACCGTCAACACCCGCGTTGCCAATTCCCCGCCCGGTATCTTTGGCTTCAGAAAAAACTCGCGATCGATCCGGCACACCTGCCCCCCGCCGATTGCGAACGGTTTCAGAAATACCGGAAGAGGCTTGCCGCTCGATCCGTCTCGCTCGTCTTTTCATCCTACTATCTCAACAATCCATCCTCCGCGTTCGGACATTCCTTTCTGAGGCTGAACCGGACTGAAAGCACGGCAGCGCGCGACCGCTACGAACTGCTTGATCACGGGATTAATTTTGCCGCCGAAGTGACCACCGAGAACGCACTCATGTACGCGCTTTACGGTTTGACCGGCGGCTTTCGGGGGACTTATTCAAGCGTCCCCTACTATTTCAAGGTTCGCGAGTACAACGATTTCGAGGCGCGCGACCTCTGGTCCTATGATCTTGACCTGACGCCCGAGGAGCTCGAGCTCCTGGTCGCGCATCTCTGGGAGCTCGGGAGCACGTACTTCGGGTATTTCTACTTCCGTCAGAACTGCTCGTATCAGATTCTCACGGCGCTCGAGGCAGCCGCGCCACGGTACAGCATAACGGCGCCACTACCTCCTTACGTCATCCCAGCCGACACGATCCGGCAAGCCGTGAAAACGCCCGGACTGGTTCAAGGCATCAGCTATCGCCCGTCTGTTCGGTCGATATTTTTTCACCGGCTCAAGTCGCTGTCTCCGGGTGAAGAAGTCATCCTCGGGGAACTCGTATCAGCGAAAAACGAGGCACAGCTGGACTCGGCTTTGAAGAAAATCGCGGGCCGCGACCGTTCCGCGCCCGTTCTGGATGCCGCGATCGATTACCTCGATTACAAGTATCCGAAGGATCTCATCAGAAAAGAAACAGAAAGCGCCAAACGGAAACAGAAACTTCTGCTCGCCCGGTCGTCGATTCCCGTCAGAAGCGAATCCGTTGAGTTCATCCCCCCCGAAGCGGATCGTCCCCATGCGGGACATGAGTCCGCGCGGGCAAGCCTGGTCACCGGACATGAAAAGGCAACGGCGAGTTATTCGGAACTCGGCATCCGCTTCGCCCTTCATGACATGCTGGACGATGGTTCCGGATATCCGAGTCATTCCCAGATCGAGTTTATGAATATTCAGGCTCGTTATTATTGGGAAATGAAAACTTTCGAAATTGAAGATATCGCGCTCCTGCGAATCCTGTCGCTGAATCCCGTCACGTTTTTCAATCAGGGCCCTTCATGGCGGGTTGAATTCGGAGCCAAGCGGATTCGCGATGCCGAGTGCGAACGATGCTTCGGCGGGATGTTCGAGGTAGGCGTGGGTTACGCGATCGAGCCATGGACGTCGGTTCCCGTGACGCTCTTCTCTCTCGCGGAGCTCGAAACGACTTATTCCGCTTCCTTTCCGGCATCAAAGGCACGCGTCGGCCTCGGACCGAGCGCCGGGATCCTGCTAGGAAAAGGACGCCTCAAATCGCTCACTCAGGGCCGATACCGCTACCAATTTCTCAGCCTGAATCACGACGCCTATCAACTCGAATCCGAACTGCGCTGGACTCTCCAGCGTTCATGGGCGCTCGGACTGCGCGGAGCGCTCCACCCGGGATTCGCGGACAGAAACTGGACCGCCGGACTTTCAGCGTATTTTTACTACTGAATACAAACCCTCGTTTGCGCGCGGCCCCTTGCCAGCTGGAATGAAAAGGTGCAAAGTCCCCGCATGGCGCCCCCGCTCACGACCACCCGAACCAGGTTGCTTTTCATGTTCGCCTTGAGCCTCGCTTGCGGAATAATCATGTCCGGTTGCGGGCACCTCTTCTACCACCCTTCTCGAAACGCTTTTTCTGATCCCGGGAAGTTCGGGCTTAAGTATGAAAACGTTACGATGCAGACATCCGATGGAGTGAAGCTCCACGGCTGGTACTTTCCGGCAAAAAGCAAAGGTCGCCGTCCGGCCAAAGGCACCTTTATCCAATTCCACGGCAACGCGCAGAACATCACGACTCATTTCGCCTCCCTCGTCTGGGTCATCGAGGCGGACTATAATTTTTTCACGTTTGATTATCGGGGTTACGGGACGTCCGAAGGGAATCCGTCGCAAGAAGGGCTCTATCGTGACGCGCTGGCGGCGATTCATTATATTCACGAGCGGGAGTCCCGCCCGGCCGCGCGAGACGGCACCAAACAAACGGAGCCGGATCTCGTCTTCTACGGTCAGAGCCTGGGCGGGGCCGTACTCCTCCGCGCTCTCGAAGACGTTCCGGATCGATCGCGAATCCGCCTCGTCGCAATCGACAGTTCGTTTCATTCCTACAAGTCCGTCGCGAGGAGGAAGCTCGCCGGCCATTGGGTCACTTTTTTATTCCAGCCGCTCGGCTGGCGCCGTGCCCTTCTCCTGCGGCAAAAAGATCTACGAACTCGCGAACCCGCCCAAATGGTTCTGGGAGATCAAGGACGGGAACCATATCGACGCGATGACGTTGCATAACGGAACGTATCGCGACAAGTTGCTTGAACTTCTCGACTCCTGGCCCTATCGCTGACAGTTCTGTTTGCGCGAGGACTCCCGAAGGACATTGAAATAAAGACGGGCTTCCCTGAAGGTATCGTCAAGGTCCTGCAAAGCGCGGTACTCCCGTTTATACGCGGGGGTAGTCCTGTACGCTTTCACCGTTCTGGTTTTCTCGTGCAGGGCACTGGCGGCTTTCTTAAACTCCTCGGCGGTACTTTCAGCGCGCTCTCCGAATTCAAGCATGATTTGTCCGATCATAACGCAATCATCCAGGCGACGAAGTTCCGTGATCGTGTCCATGGCCGAGTCTTTCTCGGTCCAGCATTTCCCGACGATCTCGGCCGCTAACAGCAGTTGGTAATCGGCGGATTTCCCGGCTTTACGGTCCTTTTCGTATTGTTCCCGCGCGCCGGAATGCTTCGCCAGACACTCCCGGGCTTTCCGCGCCTGGTAAATATTGAATGGCGGGTCGTTCGATTCGACCGGCGGCAAAGGGTTCATGTAAAGATCCTCTTCACGCAAAGCGGGGGAATCCTCCTCTTTCGTGATCGCCGGGTCTGAATAGGCTTCGATATCAGGAAGAATACCGACGAGCTGCGGCGAGCGACCGCTCGGAAGCGTGTACACTCCTTCTGTTACAGCCATCATCAACATGGGATAGCCTTTAAATTGACCTTGAAACTGAAACGAGCCTTTCCCGTACGATCTTTCACCCAGAATCAGCGCTCTCTCGTGTTCCTGAAGGGCTCCAGCAAGAATCTCCGAAGCACTCGCCGAAGAAGAGTTCATCAGCACAACGAGCGGCAGCCGGGTCAAAGGCTCTCCTGCGGTCGCCTCTTTGGTTTGGAGGCGGACAATTTCCTTTCCCGGATCCAGGAAAAGCGACGCGATGCAAACCGCTTGCGAAGTACGTCCTCCACGATTTCCCCTGAGATCAAGAACGATGCCTTTCGGGTTCGACCGGAGGACGTTCTGGAGAGCTTGCCGCACGACAGAACAACTTTCGCTCGCGAATTGCTGAAGGGAAACGTAGCCGACCCGAACTCCGTCTATCGTCATAGTCTTGTCGGCGGATAAACGTTGCACCATCTTCTTTCGCTGAATATCGAAAGAATGCTCTTGTCCAGCCCTGAGGATGGTCACCTTTACCGACGAATCTTCCGGGCCGATAATCTTAGACCGTACCGCGTCAACAGTGAGCCCCCGAATCGGCTCTCCATCCACTTGAACTAATTCGTCGCCATCCTGGATTCCCGCTTGGGCCGCCTGTGAATTTCCATCCGGTTTAATCGAGATACCTTGTGGCGAATCCTTTAGGATAACCCCGATTCCTGCAAATGAAGGGCTCCTAATTTGAACCTTGGGTGAAAGCGCAACATAGACATGCGGGTCTAACAGAATTCCGAAGTAGGCGTTCCATGCCGCGGCCGTGATTTCAGCTTCCCGGGACGGCGCGCTCCTCATCACGAAATGTTCGGAATGTTTCAAGATCGATTCAAAATCGGCCTTCGGTCCCAGAAGCTCACGTTGTTTTGAAAGCGCTTCAAAAAGGGACTTCTGATACTTTCGATAAGCCTTTTCACTTCGAAGTAGGTCACGCTCCTTCACGGGAGACCACTTCGAAAGGACGAAAGGCGAAACCTCGACCGTGACACCCTGAAAATCGGTTCGATGACGTTCATAGTAGTCGCGTGGAACCCAGACCGCCAACGTGTCCCGGTAGCTCAGAATCGCGTTCATCGCCCAAAGGCACGCCTGAGATGCATTTGGATCAGTATTGCACTCCTTGTTTGAAATGACTTTTCGAAGGGACTCGAAAGTAAGCCCGGTGTCTCTCCATGCCTCCTCTTCGGACCCGTATTCCCTTGAGGCATTCGCGCCCGCGGCTAGCCGCGAGAGTGCGGGCAGGAACTGCCCCGCATTTTTCACCAGTCCCGCGTTCGAACCCGGGTCCCGGCACTCCCCGGTGCAAATCCGTCCTGAAGCGAAAGAATGCGATGAACCAAGCTGCGCAAGCAAAAGAAGGATCGTCAGAATCAAGGTGCCCTCGAGTTGTCTGATAAGTTTCAGTCCAGGATTCCTAAATACAGAATACCAGAAAGAACGCCGTTCGTCGTCTCGCACGGGGAATTCACGAGTAGTTGCCGATCCATTTCGTCGGGCGGGTCTCCCCCGACACATGCATGCAAGAGGGCGTGCAAGAGAGAGCGATTTCAAACAGTTGAAAGCCGGTTTGATCCCCCGTACAATGGATAGAGACGGAAAGATCACGTTTTTTCGCAATTTTTAGGTAAATTTCGGAACTAAACGGAGAACTTATACGGGGACTTTACCATGAAGCTTAGTTGTACGTTGCGATCCGGGGCTTGGGGACTCTTGGTGAGCTTGACACTGCTCGTGGCCTACGCCAACTCTTCTTCTGAACTCTCCGCTCCACCCGGCTCCGAACCCAAAGATTCCCCCAAAGATTTCTTCGAAACCAGTTGGCAGAACTTCACGACACGGCAACACAAACGTTACTCGAGCGAGGGTTCGGAACGTCTCGTTCGTTCCGGCTGCAACAGGATGAAATCAGAGGCCGGAGATGCCGCGGGCGCCTTTCTTCAGGGCGCGAATCAGGCGATCACAGGCCAGCACTTCCTGCAAACCCATGCCGTCCTGAATGCAAAACAATACAAAAAGCGCGCATGCGGTGAATATGGCCGATCCTATTCCCGGAACGACAGTCTTTACGATTCCCTGTCGAGCTACATCACCCAATACAACATTGCAACGGATGTCGAGAATTCGATCGCGGAAGCCCGCTGGGTATTCGAGGATGCGGCAAACACGGATGCCAAGCTCTCGCAAATTTTCACGTCGGAAGATGAGAGGCTCAAAAACGCCTTTCCTCCCAACAAGCCGTACCGGCCGAAGCGCTTCGCCCTGAGCACGATCACCGCAAAAGTCGTTCCCACGGTTCTTTCAAAAGACCAGGGCATGTCGAGATTACTTACCCAAGCAGAAGCCAACTACTACTGTTGCCTTCGTGGTTTCGAGGCCGGCGCTGATTTCCTGCAAGAGTCGCTCAAGAAGGCCGGAAATGACCAGCCAAAGGTGATGGAATGCAAAGACGAATTTGCGGTGGGGAAAAAGGTCGCACTCGATGCCTGCAAGGGCGTGTGCGACGACCCCGACAAGGAAAGAAAAGTGAAGAGCCGGCTCGGTTGCTTCTCGATCGGATATATTGAAACCGTCGCGGAATGTGAAAAGAGTTTCGAGCAGATGTGCCCAGCCGCTGGAATCGACAACAGCGCATTGAATAGCGACAAAAATATTCGGGGCGGCTCCGAAGCTTCACAAAACGATTCCGGCGCGCAATTGGCTGACGAGGCGGATTCCTATTCCGATGCCGCGGGGGGAGACTGATTCCCGGTGTTTCGAATGAACCGACCTTTCCACCTCCTGCCGCTGATCGTGTCCGTGAGTTTCGCGGCACTTCAGCCATCCGTCGGCAAAGCCGCATGCAACCCCGGCGAGAGATCCGCGCTCACGACGCACAACCTCGGCTCGTTCACGGAAGCCGCGACACTCCCCTACAATTCGGAGGTCTGCTTCCCGGAATCCTCGACCGAAGGCGAAGTCCGCGTGCGATCGGCCATGAATCCCGACCTGCAATTCACGGCGTCCCGAAGCCGGCTGGTCCCGTTCACCAGCGACCAGGAACGTGAAAAAATCAGCGCCGAAATCGAGCAGAGTTATAGCGGCGCATCCAGCGGCCCTACGGGGACCGGCACCGGTGAAAAGGCAGACTGCTTGAGAACGAATCACCCCGGCGGCCCGCCCGGTCCCGGTACGCAAGTACCGGCACCTCAACCGAGCGGAAGCCCCGCGACCGGGGACACGACGCCTTCAGCCGGAAGCGGATCCTCGGGATTGCCGGGTTTTGAAAACTCTCCCGTCTTAACGAATCCCGCCCAGGAACCCCGGTCAACGGGCGCAATTTTCGGGAACGGGGCCCCGACACGCGTCATGCCGGCGAACAACATCGGAGCAATTCAGGAAGCTGCCAATCTTGCGCAGAACGCCCATGGCAACGAACTCTCCGGAACCGCAACGGCACAAAGAAGCGCCGCGAGCGCCGACATTCGGCACGATTATCAAACTCTCCAGGATACCTATCGCAGAATTCCAAAACAGGAGCTTGGCAACCGCTTTCAACGCGCGCAACAGGAACTCGACCGGATGGCTGGGGATTTTCAGGCCTTCACTCAGGGTGGCCAAGGACAGGAGATCAGCCTGGCCGACCAGACCCAGTACCGCAACGCTATCCTGAATGCCCGGGATAAGGCACGGATCGCGAAAGAACTGCTGAATCTCGGCGAAGCTCAAGGGGGCGGTGCTGGCTCTGCCGACGGATCGAACCCGCTCGCCCAAACCAAAGACCTGGAAGAACTGTTTTCCAACGGAAGCGGGGCAACCGCTTCGGATTCACTCGCGGATCGGCTCCTGATGCTCGCCGGTCTTCCCGAAGATCTCCGGGCCAAGGTTTTTTCGAAACTGCGATTAAAAGACCGGCACACGCTCAAGCTGCCGGATGGACGCTCGAAGAAACTCGCCGTTCTGAGAAATGACAGCGGCCGTGAACAGAAGCAAGCCCTTGATTGCGCCAAATTCGTGGCCTCCGCGCTTTCAGCTGAATCACGAAAATGGCAATTCACGACGCTCGACCTGAAATCGATCTGGTACAAAGCGCGGACCGGACGCCTTCCCGTTCCGCCGAAATGGGGTAAGGGTCGGGCTGAGTTAATCGAGAAATTCGCCGACGGTTTCGTCCCCGTTGACCTGTACCTCGGAGAGCGACCAAAGGCGGGAGACCTTTTGGTCTATCGCGTTCCGGCCCATCCGGAAGGCAGAGTCTTTATCGTAAGGGAATACAACCCCGAAACCATGGTCGCCAAGGTGCTCGAGGCCAACAGCCAGGGCGCGCTCCAGACGCGGGAGGTTCCGCTTTCGTTCGATCCGCCACAGCTGGCGGTCAGGCTGGTTCGTCCCGGTTTCGTCGATCTGAGGCTCAAAGCAACCGACAATGCGGCCTGCAAGTATCGCGGAGGAGCTTCGCCATGAAGACGGCCTTCCTCCGAACAGTTTTTAGATCCTGCAGAGCGATCGCTCTCGGAATACTTGCCATTGCGAGCGTCAGCTCAGCGTTTCTGTTCGTCCTCAGCGAGGAAGCACAGATCGCGCAAAGCGGTGCGCCAACAGAGCACGAACGCCTCCGCTTCAGAAATACTTTTAAGAACCCCGAAGAAGTGATCAAATATTATTGCGGCCGGGATGCTTCCGGATTTGTCTGGTCGGGCCTCCTTGACGTCGAACGCCGCGCGTTCACGTTGTGGAAGGAACTTCCTCAGCATGATTCGTTCTTCATCGCGCAAAACTATGAAGTCCTTCCCGCGAAAGAAAAGGATAACGAGGCTCTGGTGGAAGTCCGGTACCTCCTATCTGGCATCGGCGATGCGCACGGGACGGTCATGCCCCCCGCTCATCGCGAACACCGGGTCACCTTTCGCTTGAAAAAGGATCAGGGCGCCTGGAAGATCGCCCAGCCCGATGGCTCAACCATTGCACCCGTCGTACTTGCTTCAAAATTCCAATACGGCGAAGCGAATTCGCACACCCAGTAGCGATACGAGCCCGCTACCTCTTGTAAGTCGCCATAATTCCGATTATGAATTCACTTTATGCTTAGAAAACCGTCAAAACTCATCCAACTTGGACTTGCAACAGCCTTGGCGCTCGGCCTCACCCATCAGACCGCTTCGTCAGCGCCAATTCCTCCACCGGATTTTCCTTCTCTTGTCGAAAAAACGCTCACAGGGGTCGTCAACGTTAGTTCGACAACGGTCATCAATTATCGCGTTCACGGAATGGAGGATTTTCTCCTCTTCTGGGGTATCCCGCGCGAGCGGAAACAAACCTCTCTCGGGAGCGGTTTCCTGATCGACAAGGAGGGCTTCGTTCTGACCAATAACCACGTCGTCGAGCAAGCGGCCGAAGTGATGGTCACGCTCTACGACAAGCGTCAGTTCAAAGCCAAAATCGTGGGTAAAGACCAGAAAATGGATCTGGCTTTACTTCAGATCAGGGACAAGGAACGCCGTATTCCGGACAACCTCGTTCCGGTAGCGCTCGGTAATTCGGAGACGGTCCGAATCGCTGAAACCGTCTTTGCCGTTGGAAATCCCTTCGGCCTCCAGCACACCGTCACCGTTGGAATCATCAGCGCGAAAAACCGGACCATCGGACAGGGTCCTTTTGACAATTTTCTTCAAACCGACGCGTCCATCAACCCGGGCAACAGCGGCGGCCCTCTGTTCAACTCAAAAGGCGAGGTGGTCGGAATCAACACGGTTATTTTCTCCCGCTCAGGGCAAAGCGGTGGCCTCGGATTCGCCATTCCCGTCAATGAAGCGAAACAACTGCTTCCCGATCTGAAGAAATACGGACGAGTTCCCCGACCCTGGCTCGGAATCATGGCCGAGCGCATGACGCCCCAACATCAAGTCTATTATCAACTGCCGATCGACCGAGGTGTGCTGATTTACAACATTGTCGAAGGAGGACCGGCCGATGACGCCGAACTCCGCCAGGGCGATATCATCCTGTCGATTGACGGCACCGCGACAGAGGACCCGCACGAAGTCGAGCGTGCCTTGGTAAAACGCCGCCCGACGGACACGACAAAACTTTCAATTCGCCGCGGCCACAGAACCCTGCAAGTCACCGTGAAATTGCAGGAGCTCCCACGGCTCGAAAACCTTCCTCAAGGAATCATCTGATGGAACGACGCAGACCCGATTTACTCAAGTCCAGCCCCCTGCCGGTCGATTACCTCCGAATGGTATCAGAGGTGTTTACCGCGAATTTCGATTCGCCACTCAAGAAGCTCAAGAAATTGGCAGGCGCCATGCCCGCATTTTCCGGACATGGCGAAATTTTTTCTCAAGAAATCGTTCTCGCCGTTTCCTTGAGCATCAAAGGGCATCTCGCGGCGACAACGGTCTATGCCAGCGTCGATTTTGACCCAAAAGCGAGTTCGCCGACGGTTGAAGAATTGCTCAGCGGATGCGTGGACGCGATCGGAACCGTCTTTAGCCAGCTTCTGCTCGAGGATCGCCTGAAGCCGCTCCTCGAAGAACCGCTTTCAGCTCTCGAAAACGTTCCATTCGAGTGGACGGCATTGGAAGTGGAACGGCGCCAGGTCTACATCAAGCTTGACCGCGCAAACCTGGACCTGGAGCGCCTGACGGACGACTGGCTCGCCAAGCACGACCCGGAATTCAAGAAAAACCGAAAACTGGAAGAGGAAGCGGCCAAAGAGCTTTTTGTAACCGGGCCGAAGAGGAAAGGCTAGAAGCTTTCGCCTTCGTCTTCAAAATCCCGCTTGATGTTGTCGATCAGAGAATCGACATTCTCGCCCTCAACGTCAAAATCATCAACCGACTCATCGAGATCCAAATCGTAAATGACCTTGGCGAAATCCTTGTCGTTCGCGAGATCCTGCCGAATCGCTTCGATGTACTTGTCGGGGTATTTTGCAACGAGTTCTTCGATGTACTGGTTGAGCTTCTTCTCTTTGAGAATCAGTTCCTTGCGTTTTACCTTTTTCCAATTCTTGATGTAGTGAAGCCTGCAGTATCCAGCAGCCGTCGCGAGCCCTTCGCATGCAACTTCGCGACAAACATCGCCGTTATCCAGTGCGCGAATGCCGGCCGATTCAGTCCGACCTTTTATGGAGTAAACCGCAGCTTTGCCTTTGGCGGCCTGAGGTGCGACCCCGGTCTTTACGTCGCGCCCCGCAGGAGCTTTCGAATTTTTCAAGGATTTTGGGGCGACTTCCGCCGAACCCGCACGAGCTGCCCCGGGACCCGCCGAGGCGAGATTTTTCTTTGCGTCGACCTTCTTCGCGACCGCTACCGGTCGAGAAGCAGCTTTCTTGGCCGCCTTTTTCGGAGCTGGTTGAACGGCTTTCTTCTTTGTTTTTCCAAGGGCTTTACCAAGGAACGCCTGCTTCAGAATGGAGCCAAGCTTGGAACCGCTCTTCTTCTGCTTCGCTGCGCCGCTCGCCACCTTTCCTTTGGAAACGTGGGTAGGCTTGGAAGGCACTGCTTTCGCCGACTTTTTTTCTTTACGAATTCCCATGAAAATCTTTTACCTCATTTTGGGACCGGTGGGGAGCCTTAAGCTGCTGCTCGCCTGAACGCTAGACCGCGGAACCGGGATCGTGTTACCTTCGTTGGGTGCCACGCCGCGATACCGCCGTCAAGGATAAACACGTTCAAGAACACCGGTCAATAAGATCGATAAAGTCCCTCGGTTTGATCGACATTCACTTTCACGGCGCCTGCGGAATTGATCTGATGCATGCCTCTCCGGGAGAACTCCAGGAGCTTTCAAAGTTGCTCTGGGATGACGGAGTTGCGGGATTCTGTCCAACAACAGTTTCAGCGGATAGAGACGAGCTTCAGGAGGCCCTCACGAAGATTGGCCGCTGGATCAGATCGGAGGCCGCTCCAGGTGCACTTCCTCTCGGCATTCATCTCGAAGGCCCGTTTATCAACGCGGATTTTCGCGGAGCGCATCCATCGGGCGCCATTCGGCCGGTTCGGATTGCTGAACTTTCGGATCTTTGGGAAGCAAGCCAGCGCACGATTAAAGTGATCACGATCGCCCCCGAAAACCTCATCGCCAACAAGGGTTCTGCTGATGGTCTCACGTCCATTGTTTCCTGGGCCCGTTCGCATCAGATAAGGCTTTCGCTTGGACATTCTCGGGCGACCGAAGCGGAAGCCCACCACGCTTTCAAGGCCGGCTTTCGTGGCCTGACCCACGCCTGGAATGCCTTGCCGTTCCATCATCGATCACCGGGACCACTCGGGGCTGCCGTAGGATCACCCGAAGTCTTCATCGAAACGATCATCGACCAGGTCCACGTGTCACCGACTCTGATCCGTTGGCTGCTGCGACTTCATCCCCCCGACCGCATCTGTTTCATCTCAGATGCGGCCCCGGCGGCCGGTTGTCCCGAGGAGCAATCTGTTCCTTTCGGTCCTCTCCGAGTTCACGCGGAAGGTGGTGCCTGCCGTCTTAAAGACGGGAGCCTGGCAGGAGGGGGAGAGGTTCTCTCAACCGCCTTCTGCCGATGGTTGGAATCAGAGTCACGGCGTCTTCGCCGCCCACTTCGCTCGTTGATGAAGGAAGCGCTTCCCTGCGTAACGACCACCCCTCTCAAATACCTCGGTGTGAGACCTTCCCAGGTTAAAACGATCCGAAAAACCCGACAGGTAGTCTGGAATGTGACTAAAAAGGGTGTCCGCGTAAGCCCCCTTCGAGCTTAGAAAACTCGTTGACTTCAGACGATTTTTCCGGCTAGAGTACTGCGCCTCAGGGATAAAACAATGAAGCTCCGTTTACATGAGATTACCGACCAGGACACCGACCTGGACTTTACACAAGATGAGTTGTGGGTCCTTCAGGCGGTTGCACGCCTAGACGAGAACGACGAGGAAGCCGAAGCCCCAGCCCCCCTCAAGTCCCGCCCGGTAAACGTCCATTTCAATCTCCGCAAAGTCGATGAAGTCGTTGTGGTCTCTGGAAACATCGATACCTCAGTTGAGCTGATCTGCAGCCGATGCGCGAACATATTCCCATTTGCGTGCAAAACGGTGTTCTCAGCCTTGTACTGTTCCGATCCGGACACCGCAGGAGTCGCTCACCTGGAAGGAGCCGGCAAGCCCGTCGGTCAGAATCAGGGGTATGCGCGTCACGCGCACGACTTCGATGAAATTGATGAGAATTCCACCGGCAAAGACCTCGATATCACTTATTTAGCTGAAGACAGCCTCGATCTCGCGGCAGTCCTCACCGAACAAATTCATTTTCAAATTCCGTTTCAGCCGCTATGTCGTGAGGACTGTAAAGGAATTTGCGTCACTTGCGGAACGGATTTAAACCTTGGTAGATGTGCTTGCGCAAAAATTCCGCGATCCAAACCTTTTTCGGCGCTCGGAAATATCAAGATTCCGTAGTAGAAGAGCCTTTTTAAAAAGAGAGAAAATAAAGGAGAATCAGATGGCAACCCCAAAGAAAAAAGTATCCCGAAGCCGTAGAAATATGCGCCGTTTTGCCGCAGGGAACAAACTCGACAAGCCGACGACCAAAACCTGCCCGAGCTGCAACGAGCCGACACGCCCGCATCGCGTCTGCGCCTGCGGCTTTTATAAAGGCAAGCAGGTCACGCAGTCGAAAACCGCTTCCACCTGACTGGACCCCAGTCTCGATTTGAAATCCATTCGAACGGCCTGTTAGTCGAATGCCAAAACTGATTCTCGATACGATGGGGGGTGATCATGCGCCCCACGCCGTTTTAGAGGGGGCTATTCGCGCCTTGCCCGAACTCGAAGGCGAACTCGTCCTGATCGGAGATACCGAGATTCTGAAGCCTGTGCTCGCGAAGCGCCGCTATCGGGCGCTCGCCGAAGCTCTCGCCGGCTCCTCGCGCTGGCCACGATGCAAACTCAGCCTCATCCACGCCTCTCAGACGATTGAAATGGATGATTCCATTCGCGCGATTCGAAAAAAACCGAACGCCTCGATCAACGTGGGTTGCGACCTTGCCAGCCGGGCATATAAAGAATCCGCGGCCGCCGCTTTCGTAAGCGCGGGGCACTCGGGCGCGATCATGACCGCCGCCCTTCTGACAATGGGCCGGCTCGCGCGCGTCGAGCGCCCGGCGATCGCGGTAAAACTTCCGACGCTGAGCCCCGACGGCTGCGTTCTGATCGATGTCGGCGCGAACGTCGATTGCAAGCCGGAGCATCTGCGGGATTTCGCGCTGATGGGCACGCTGTTTTCACAAGTCGAACGCAGTTCACCTCACCTTCCTCGCGTCGGCATTCTCTCGAACGGTGAAGAACGAAAAAAAGGAAATGAACTCACCCGTGCAAGCGCCACGCTGATCGAGAACGTTTCAGTTTTTAAAACCGGCTCGTCAAACGCGATCGGCGAATTCATCGGCTACGTTGAAGGGAAGGAGATCTTCAAAGGAGCCGTGGACGTGGTTGTCACCGATGGTTTCGTCGGAAATGTCGTCCTCAAGTCAATCGAGGGACTTGGATCCGCCGTGATGACGGTCGCCAGAAAAGATGCTAGAAGAAGTATTTTCGCGCCACTCGGATTTCTGCTCGCCGCCTCCGTTTTCCGGAGGTTGAAGCGCAAACTCGACTACGCGGAGTACGGCGCCGCTCCGCTTTTAGGAGTGGCGGGATATGCGTTTATCTGTCATGGTCGGAGTAATCCGAAAGCGATCAAGAACGCGCTGTTGCGAGCCCAGACAGCGCTTCGTGGGCAACTGATCGAACGTCTCGAAGCGGCTCTGGAACACGCAACCTGATAGAGGAGAATCTGAACGGTTATGACCCAGAACAACCATCCGAGCCCATTTGCAGCAAGAATCACGGGAACCGGCTCGGCCTTCCCGAAACGGATTGTCACCAACAATGATCTTTCGAAAACACTCGACACCAGTGACGAATGGATCCGCGAACGCACCGGTATTCGCGAACGCCGAATCAGCAAGGTTGGCGATCCCGCAGAGCAAAACTCCTCGCTCGCGCTCATCGCCGCGCGCAACGCCCTCGAGATGGCTGGAAAAGCTCCAGACGACATTGATCAGATCATTTACGCGACCGTAAGCCCCGACACCCTGGTCCCGCCGACTTCCTGTTGGCTTCAGTACAAGCTCGGCGCAAGTCGGTCCTCCGCTCTCGATGTCAACGCCGCCTGCTCCGGTTTCCTCAATTGCCTCGCGACCGCTGACCAGTATATCCGCTCCGGCCAGATCAAGACCTCTCTCGTCGTTGGAGCCGAGGTACTCAGCGCGATCACCAATTGGGAGGACCGCTCAACCGCGATCCTGTTCGGTGACGCCGCGGGCGCGGTCATCGTCGAAAGAACGGAACCTGACAATCCACGCCGCATCCTTTCCAGCCATCTGGGCGCTGATGGGAATCTCTGGGAACTGTTCCAGCTCCCGGCCGGCGGATCCAATATGGAAGTCACGCCCGAACGCCACGCCCAGAAGCTCGATAAAATGCAGATGAAGGGCAAAGAAATTTTCAAGATCGCGGTCAAGACACTGGCCGATTACGCCAACACCGCGCTTCAGGCGAACGGAATGAAAATCGAAGACGTCGACTGGTTCATTCCACATCAGGCGAACCTCAGGATTATCGAGGCCGTCGCTAAACGGCTCGATTTCCCGATGGAGAAGGTCCTCATCAATCTTGACCGCTACGGCAATACTTCTTCGGCTTCTGTTCCCACGATGATGGACGAAGCCGTGCGGGATGGCCGGATCAAACCGGGTCAGGTTCTTCTGCTGGATGTTTTCGGTGCAGGACTCACCTTCGCCTCGGTCCTAATGAGGTACTAATATGAAAATTGCGGTATTTCCCGGACAAGGTGCCCAGCATGTGGGCATGGGAAAAGAACTCTGTGAAAATTTCAGAATCGCTCGCGAGGTTTTCGAGGAGGCTTCGGACTCCACGCACCTCAACCTCAAAAAAATCTGCTTCGAGGGCCCCGAAAGCGAACTCACTCTCACCGAGTACACGCAACCATCGCTGCTCACGTGCTCCGTCGCGGCCTATCGCGTGGCGCACGCCGAGACCGGCTTCACGCCCTCAGCGGTGGCCGGCCACTCGCTTGGTGAATACTCGGCGCTCGTGGCGATCGGTGCTCTCCCCCTGAGTTCGACCGCGAAATGGGTGCGCGAACGCGGCAAGGCGATGCAGCTCGCTGTTCCGAGCGGACAGGGCACCATGGCCGCGATTATGGGACTCGGCGACGAAGCCATCACGAAGCTCTGCTCGCACGCGACTTCGAACGCGCAGGAGCAACGCCAGAAAGGCGCTTTTCCGGATCTGACCGTGGACCCGATCGCGGAACCCGCGAACTTCAATGCTCCGGGCCAAGTCGTGATCGCCGGCTCGACGGACGCTGTTCAGGAAGCCATCGCTCTGGTTAAGGCGGGCGGCGATTTCGGCGGGGGCAAAGCAGTGCCCTTGCAAGTGAGCGCTCCTTTTCACTGTCGCCTCATGGCGCCGGCCCGAGCACGAATGGCGGAGCTGTTTTCGAACGCTTCCAAAGCTGAGCATCCGAAGCTATCGAACATCCCGTATGTTCCAAATCGGACCGCCCGACCCACGCACGAAAGCGGCCTCGTATTCGAACTCCTGGTGGAACAGGTCAACAGCCCCGTTTTATGGAGACAATCGATCACGGCTCTTTTGGAACTTCCGCTATCGTCGGGAACTCCCGAATACACCGCGATCGAATTCGGTCCTGGCAAGGTCCTGACAGGACTCATCAAAAGAATTGCCCAGCCTCTTGGAAAAACGTGCCGCCTCCAGAACGTTCCCGATCTCGCCGGAATCAAAGCGCTTGCCGTGCTCAGTGAGGCCGATTCGCGCGGCACAGGTAATAAGGAGAATTCGACATGAATACAGCGGCAAAATCTTTTGCTTTGGTCACCGGGGCTTCGCGGGGAATCGGCGCGGCGATCGCGAAGCGCCTCGCCAAAGACGGGCATCACGTATTCATCAATTATGCTTCAAACGAGGCCAAAGCCGCCCAAATCCGCGATGCGATCGTGAGTGCCGGAGGTACGGCCGAACTTTGCCATTTTGACGTTTCCAATTCCGCGCAAGTCGATGAAAAGCTCGATTGGATTCATAAGTCCTTCGGCCCGCTCTCGGTTCTGGTCAATAATGCCGGTATCACGATCGATTCCCTGCTCCTCCGGCTGAAAGACGACGACCTCCGCAGAACACTCGCGGTCGATCTTGAAGGCGCTATTTACTGCACCCGTGCCGCGGCAAAGCAGATGATGCGCGCGCGACAGGGAAGCATTATTCAGATTTCGTCCGTGATCGGCGAGTCCGGCAATGCCGGCCAGAGCGGATATGCCGCCGCCAAAGCCGGACTGATTGGATTCAGCAAAAGTATTGCAAAAGAATTGGGAAGCAGACAGGTTCGCGTCAATGTCGTAACTCCGGGTTTCATTGAGACGGATATGACAGGGGCCTTGACTGAATCCCAAAAAGAGGCGATTCTGCAGACCATCCCGCTCGGATACCTTGGAGCCGCTGATGATGTTTCATCTCTGGTGGCTTTTTTGGCTTCGGGGGCCAGCCGCTATATCACGGGCCAGGTCATCGGAG
>Ga0208958_1002112_pt1 | contig 17826 bp, 17 predicted proteins | sample RifOxyB1_FD_184032 | JGI IMG/M metagenome (GOLD analysis project Ga0208958, IMG submission 184032) | Soil microbial communities from Rifle, Colorado - Rifle Oxygen_injection B1 (SPAdes) | ecosystem: Environmental > Terrestrial > Deep subsurface > Rock core/Sediment | place: Rifle, Colorado... | reverse complement strand
ACTCAGTTCGCGCCACTGTCTCAAATTTTCAAGCAGATCAACCTGCTTTTGCGCTTCACGTTTAAGCTTTTTAAACTCTTCCAACAGAACGGTCTTAGCTTCGCTGATCTCCTTGGTTAAATAAGATCTCCTCTTGATGTGCTGCCAAATATGAAATACCAAAAACGAGATGGCGACGACCAGCGCCATAAATCCAATAGCGCTAAGAAATGTAAATCCGGATAATTGCAAAAATCCTTGACTCACGGGAATCAAAATCGGTTCATTGAAAAAACTCTGGCCGCTATCATCAGCAACAGTCCTGGCACTGACTTTATATACCCCGGCAGCAACTTTATCTTCATAAACAAAAACGAAACTGCCGTCGGGGCCGGCGTGAATCGACCGAACTGGCATCTCTTTGTCGTCTTTTAAAACTTTAAAAATCACTTCTGAATCAGGATATGACTTCCCCTTCACAACCAAAATCTTTCCCGCCGTCAGTTCTTTTGGATACTCTTCAAAAACCGGAGGCTCAAGGGATTCAACGAAAAAATCTTCTGTCTCTATCCGCGAGTTGCCGGCCTTATCATAGGCTTCAATAATTACAAGCCCCCGACCGGGTTCGTTAACAGACAGAGAATACTCCCTGCCCCCGACTTCTTCTGGATAAACTTTCACGGCAACGGGATCATTGATCTTAACAAGATAATAATCAATTCCCGAAAGCTTATCTTCTGTCTCAAATTTTATTTTTGGTTGAGACTTGACCGAATTTTTGTCTCCAAGAAAATTAATCGAGAATGGCTCCGGCTCAGTCTTGTCTATTTGAACGCGAAAATGAGAGGCTCCGCCCCAGCCGTATTTATTCTTCAACTGAAGATGAAAAAACCAAATCCCGTCCGTAATCCCCTTGACACTTTTGACGCTTGTTAAAGAATCGTTGATGATTGTCGGCTGAGATCTGGCCAGTTTGTCAAAAAGGGTCCTGACGCCAGTCACGCCTGGTTCCGACTGCCATGAAAAATTTACATCAGAAAGACTGTACCACTTTTCCTGATCCGGATGAGTTTGAGAAATAATTATTGGCGATTGCGGCGTCAAGGGGTCAACGCCAATAGGGTCTGTACCGGGCACTGTATTGCCTTGTTGCTGCACGGAAAGACTCGATCCGGTTAAACCAGACAAAATATTTGTCCCATTCCCATCATTAGCCAAAATTGAAGCGCTGGAAAAGGAGATCAATGACGTGCCAATATTTTTTGCACGGAACTGGATTGAAATCACCTTACCGCCAGAACCAGTAAACCCCGGATTCAAAACAATTCCTTCAAAATTCAACATACCAGAAGAATTTGAGAAGCTCGGCTCCTGAACCCAAAGGTTAACAATTGAACCCGACTTTGAAACACTTAAAACCTCCAGCTTATCAGCGGGAAAATTCAAAGATCCCGAGATTGCATTCATTGCCTGATGAGGACTTGAAACGTAAATGCCAATCGTGATCGTCTGACCCAAAGAAATATTGCCGACAGCCGGAGAACTATATAAAGAGGCCGCGGCGGCAAGGCCGGGACCGAGAAAATACAATAAAGAAAATAAAACAAAGAATTTCAATAACCTGATTGTTTTCATATTTCTTACTGTTCCGGATTCTATTCTTCTACACTTTATTGCATTTTAAAAACCAGCCAAATAAAGCTTTTCTCAAAAAAAAGACTGAAAGAATCACAGATATCATTATAACCCAGCGGCTCTGATCCTGATACCAAAAAATCGTGTTTTGAGCTTGAATTATTGACTCTTTTTCATTTCCCAAGTTATCAATAGCCTTAACCTTGATCAAACTATTCAGATTCTGATCTTTCAGTAAATACGGCCCATCCTCAGTGACCTGCCAACGGGATTGAAAAAACCTTTGCCAAAGATAAGGAGATGTTTCCCGAACTTCATAATGGTTTATGCCCGAACCTTTGTCTTGAGCCGAAAAAACTAGTGCCCATTGATTCTCAAAAAGATTTTCATTTTTAATAATTTCTACTGAAAACTTTTCCGGTGCCTCCCTGTCTTCAGAAATATTTTCTAAAGGTGCCTGAATCTCCGATTTAATTACTAATAAGTGGCTTTTCAGATTAAGATTTGTTTTTGTCCCCAAACCATCATTTAAAAGAGCGGAAAAATCTTTAGTCAAAATCTCAACCTGCCCGGTGGCAACCGGCTTAAACATCACTTTAAAAATTTCGCCACGATGATAACCCTCCCAAAAAGGACCCAATTCGCCAAGGTACCCACCCGGCATCACTCCGGAAAAAACAATCTCTCCACTACCGCTCGGATTTGGTTTCTCGATCCACAAACTAACGAGGGAATTCCCTGAATTTACAGAAATGACTTCCAGCTCTCGAGGAATAACAACCCTGCCCTCAATCGCGTTGATTTCTTTTCCCAAGGGATCAAGCAACAAAGCCGCAGAAAATCCTTGCCCGACTCCGACTTCAGAAGGCGCCTGCCAGTAAATCGAAACGGCGAAAGCGCTATCGGCAAATAACAAACAGCAAGTAACAATAACAATCAATATTTTTGGTTTTCTCAGTTTAATCATTTAAAATTAGTTGTTGAAAATTGAAGCTTCCAATCCAGCCTGCGGAATTTTTGCTATCCCGTCCAATAATAAGCCATGATTGAAAAATCAACTAAGGTTACCTTTCCATCGGCATTAAAATCAACCCCATTTTTTACAGCCGAGGTCAATGCTCTTTTATACCAATAAGCAACGATTGAAAAATCAGTTAAGTTCACGCGGCAATCACCATTAACATCGGAACGCCTGTGGCATGCCAATGTTTCCTGAACGGCCAGAACATTCTTGGTCCCGACTTTGAAACTAACAGATTTACCAAAAACACTGATCTCACCGGAGATCGCTGATTTTGATTTCGTGAAGTGATCCCCAACTTCCAATATTGAAGAATCGAGATTCAACAGGTAAGCACCCGCCTGATCGGAAATAATTTTAAAAAAATTCTCTTCTTCGGAAGAAACAGAAACTGTGATCTCTGATTTCGGAAAAGACTGTCCGAAAACAACTATGTTATCGCCTCTTTTCACCTCAGATTTATCAACTGCAATCGTCGGAGAGATAAAAATTCCGCTAACCAGAGTTGTTGCGCCGGAAACTATTGAAACCGGAAACGTTAAGAGCGAAGATCGATTCCCCCTGCTATTCTCACCGTACAAAGAAAAAATATAGCTTCCTCCGGAGATACCGGAAAGCGTTACAGAAAAATTCGCATCTTGACCGGCTTTTACTGTTGTCGCGACCTGCGCGTCTTTAAGCAACACCACATTACTGCCAGGGTAAGCCTTGCCAGAAAAAACTACTGTTGCTTGAGTCGGTGGCAAAATCATCCCGCCTCCCCCACCTCCTCCACCACCGCCTTGCGAAGGCGTCGGTGATGGCGTTGGTGAAACAGACATGGATGGCGAAGGACTGCCGACTATTGCTGTCACTTCCACGGCATCAGCGCGATTGACAAAATAGTTAATTAAAAGCTGGTCAATCTTAAGGAACGATATAGAAAAAAAGGAAAGAAAAACAAAAGCTAATGTTGGCAAAAGCTTTTTCATAAAGATATTATAGCGCCCTTCTTATTTTTTACCTCTTGCCTAAGGCTTTAGAAATTATCCACTGATTGTATTTTTTCAGGACAAAAGGAGCCAGAACCAATACAATTAAAATTAAGACTGTCGTCCCAAACGCTTTCCAGTTGAAAACGAAAAACCAGATCGACTGTGTCGATGATTTTTTAGACTCTCCGAAATTCAAGTTCAACTCTGCTTTCAAAAAACCAAAAGCCAGAGACTTTGGCTGCCATTTTTCTTGGAAGCTTTTCCTGGTCTGGGGCAAAATATTTAATCCGAATTGATTGATTGACAAAGAATCTTTTGTTTTTCCGAAAACATTTTTTATTAAAATATTTCCTTGTGGTTTCAAATGAACATTACCGGTGTTTTTAAAGATTATATTAAAAACGATCGGAAGTTGAGTTAAAAGCTTTTTATTTCCGGAGGTGGAAAAAGACTCAATCCCGCCTTCTTCTTTAATATCTCCCGAAACAGTCACGTAAACCAAAATTCCGGCTCGGGTGACAATCGAAACCTGCTCTTGACCTTCAAAATCAGCCGGAGCCGTACTCCACCAAATTACAGCAAAATGGCCACCGGGTGACGCGTCTTCGGGCACCTCGATTGAAAAAGGAATCCTGGCTTGCTGGCCTGGTTTCAAACTGATCAGGCTTTGAGCCTTGAACCATGTCGACAAATCAGACTCTTCACGCGTGAATTTTTTAACGCCTTCTTCTTCGGTAAATTTCTCAAAAACCGGATACAACGTCCTTGCCTGAGATTCTTCGTTTTGAATAAAAAGTTCTCCGGAAACAGTATCCCCGGGATCAACACTATATTCAAGTTTAACTGGTCCAACAGTGATGGCAAAAGACGTTAAGGGAAGAAACAATAAACCCAATAAGGTTAAGACAAAAAATCTTTTTGCCATATTAAAACTAGTTTTCAAAATAACTTATTATCGATACTGAAACTTCTGTGATAAACCGAAAATCATCAGTTTCCGACGCAACCATAGGTGATGGTGTCAGCATAAGAACCAGCCGCAGTCAAGCCAGAAATGGCAGCTTTATGAATAACAGTAATTTCTCGTCCAGAAATCGGAACAGAAGAAGAAGCCAAGACTGAGGTACCCAAAGTCAAACCACCAACGTTGTCGCCGGTTACCCAATAATTAACACTTGGATAAAGAACACCGCCAGAACCGTTCGCTGTCGTCGCGGCCTGTATGCCGTAACCCTCTGTGCCCGCTGATAAGGTTGCATCAGCAGACTGAACAATATCAGAAGCGGAAGAATTCCAAAGCCCAGGATTACCACCGCCGCCAGCATCGTTAATATTAAGATCGCAACCAGCGCCGTAGTTGCAAGACATCAATAGGGTTGAGTTCGGCGAGGCAGTCGCAATAGAACCCGTGGTTAAAGTGCCAAAAGCAGTGGATGTTGCCGTGGTTGAACACGAAACACTAGTTGAAACGCTCGCTGTTACTGCCACATCATCAGCAAAGCTCATTTCCGGTTCGAAAATAACACCCGTTAAGATTAATGCTCCGACTAAAAGAATGGCCAAAAAAGTTTGTTTTTTCATAAAAAATTTAAAAAATTATCTTCCTAATAAATTATCTTATCTAAAACACTTAAAGTCAATAGCTCGACCGTTAATGACATAACGTTATTATGACACACTTTAGTTTCCAACGCAACTATATGTGATTGTATCTGTGTAAGAACCGACTTCAGCCAGATAGCCAACAGTAGCTTTATGCGTAATTGTCAATTCCCTGCTTGTATACGTTGAAGTTGTTGAGGCTATTTGCGTTGAAGTCAGAACTAATCCACCAACGCTATCACCTGTCTTTAAATATTTACTGTTCACTGAAAAAACCGCCCCGGAACCGCTTGAAGTCGTCGCAACTTGAATACCGTAACCGTCTGTCCCGGCAACTAATAACGCGTCAGCCGAAGCTATCAGATAAGTCGTCGCAGTTGATTTCCATAATCCCGGGTTTGATCCAGAACCAGCGTCATCAACCGAGATAGTGCAACCCGAACCATAAGTGCAGGAACTAGTAATCGTCGCGTTAGGAGATGAAGTATAAACAGATATCGGCAATATCGATCCAAAAGCTGTCGTCGAAGTCGATGCTGAACATGAAACTGTCGCGGCTTGAAAAGTCGCGATTTCCGGAATCACGGAATAAGTATTAACATCGGTATCATCTGATTTGCGCACCCGAAAACAATAGCTCGTGCTCCCCGGTGCGGAATTATCTTTCAAAGAAAAATCCCATTTTCCGTCTTGACCGGAAGGAATTGCGGCAACGGTATTGGTAAAATTATTTGCCTCTTCATAATCTTGATTAACAACAGTATCTCCCCCGTGAGTCGGATCATTAACATTGGCTGTCAGATTGTCGCCATCCGCAGGAGAGTTAGCTGTATTAAAAGCAATCACAGTTGATCCGGTCACGTCGGCATAGGTTTCTCCGGAAAACCCCGTGTCACACGCAACGCTTCGTTCGGCAAACTGGAGCTTAAAACCCTGTCCGTTCAAATTTAATTTGGTCGTGCCGATATGCAAAAGCATACGCAAACGAAATGCCTGACCGGAAGAAGTAAGAGTTGCCGAGCTATCTTGAATCGCTAACGCAGAACCGACATCCGTAGAATCGGCATTATTAAAAAACCGGTAGGCCGACTGCTCAAAAGTTGTCAATGGCGCCAGCCTAAAGGCAAAGTCAACCACATCAGTCGTCACTGAAGCAAGTGAGGTTTCCAGCGCTCCGCCACTGGTCAGATCTGTCCAGGCCGTTCCATCAACGTCTATTCCAACCCAAACATCTGCCCAAAGATCACTATTGGCATCTGCTGTTAGTAATAGAACCCTGTCAGCGCTTGGATAATCAAACAGATCAATAAATCTAGCCGCACCGCGCGACCGCGCATTAACTGTCTGGTTAGTAATGGCATGGTTGGAAGCCGATGTCCACCAGTCAATATCATCGGCGCCAGCGCCAGTGACTGACGAAATCACGGCCACTCCACGATAAGTGCTACTAAAATAGGAAACCGCGCCCAGCTGATAGCTCGCAGCCCAATTTTGGATAATATCGTCTCCGTTACCACCGTCGGTAATCGTGCCGTCGCCTTCATAAACCCAGCCTTCTGAAGGATTTGAAGATGCGGCATCGCCATGAGCAAACATCGCCACCGTATCATAAGCGCCAGGCTCTTGGGCGTCAATAAAGTCTGTTGTCATATCCAATCCGGTCCGACTCGTAAAAGTCCAGGTCGTACCAGACAAATAACCTTCGTAAGCCGTACCTCCGCCATTGGCAGATGCGTAAACAACCATGTCTCCAGACAAGCCTTCAAAACTGATATCAAACTTTCTCAAGTCGCTTACTGAAGCCGAGGTCGTAATCGCCTGACCCGGTTCATTGGCTGTAGCGCTTCCGTTCCATTTATATGCGCTGACATCATCATTGGTATCAGAATAAGCAATACCTATTTCATTGCTTCCCGGTCTTGATGTCAATTCCACCCATTCCACCGCGCCGCTTGTTCTTGTTGTTGTAATCTGCGCATCATTTGACCACGAACCATTAACCCACTCTATTTTACGAAGCTCATCAGTTGTTGCTGTTCCGTAAACCAACAACGCGTCCCCCGAGGATTGCTCGAAAGCAATATCGTAATTTCTGAAACCGTGCGCACCAGCCGTAGCGGTAATTGTCGTGGCCGAACCGCAAGAGACGCCGCCATCAACACCGGAACATATCTGGGCCTTGATAACATCGCCAGCATCCCTCGTGGCGATAATCCATTCATCGTTTATGGGACTGGCAACAACCCGAACCCATTCTATGGCGACTGAACCGACCGAAGTTGCGCTCTGCTCAGTCCCGAAAGTTCCCAAACCGCTTGATCCATCAAAAATCTTGTATTTTGGCATGCCGACTGTGCCGTCAGTATAAACTAAAAGTCCGCCAGAATACTGCACAATCGGCGCCGCTTCTGCCAATCGAGATTTGAAAGAATCCGCCACAGAAGGCTCGCGCATAGACTGCCAGATGCGATCAACGACATTTTTATCTCTCCAGATTTCAAACATCGCGCCCCAAAATCCCTCCGGAACATTTGACAAAAACATCGCAAATGCAAATAACAAAGCAAGCAAGGGTTTGATTATTTTATTTAGATAAAACATCTGTGGCGGATATGGTTTGATTTACTTATTCAAGATTATTCCGAAAAGTATTTATACGTCTCTTCGGAAATGCGTTGCATAAAATCACCGATTTCAACTTCGTTTTCCTCTGGCGACTTAACCGAATCTCCTGATGCCATCACCGTAATAAGATTAGTCGCCAAAAGTACGAATATTAAAAAAACAAATACCCGAAGCGTGTTCATTTTTCTAAAAATCATTGATTGATAATATTCACCTGGCAAATTACCGATGACTCCCTAACGCCATTTTGCGTATAAATAATCGGAATGGTAAAATCTCCAACCTGTGAACCTGATTGGTTAATAATCTCCAGTCCAATGACTGTTTCGTTTTGAGAAAGATAGTAGGCATGATCTTTGTTTCCTGAAAAAATAATATCAATCCCGTCAGGCAGACTGCCGATTTCCAAAACAGACGGATTGACACTACCTTTAACAATAGTCAATTCAAACAACCCCGTATCAACCCCCGAAATATCTTGTGAAAAAGGTGTCAGATAACAACCATGATCCGCTTGATTGTCAACTTTCACTTTCTTCTCAAATTTTCTTTGTTTCAGAACCGGCTTGTCTTCAACTTGATTGAAAACAATTGGTTCAGAAACAACAAACTGCTCGCTTCCGTCAAAATCATTATCTTCGGTATTTACAACCGCTCCCTCCTGTTCCTGGCTGGGTTGTAAAATATTTTCGACAGTCGAAAAATCAAGGCTATAAACAACTTCTAGCGCAACGTGTTCCAATAAAATTTCCGAACCAGTCAGTTCGTTCGGCAGTGACGATATTTTTATCTGAAGTTGCGAAAGTTCATCCCAATCAAAATCAGGTATTTCAAAAACAGAATTTTCAACTCCCGGCAAATTCACCCTGCCCAAAGACGACCAATTTATGCCATCAAAGCTGTAAAAAATTTCCATCAACTCAGGTAAAAACAGCGATGGCACCAAAGCCTCCTCTTCAGAAAAAATCTCTGTCGAAGATGCGCTCTGATTTGTTTCTATTTCAAGAAGAATTAAAGGCGTTGAAGACGCGTCCTGGTCAATGATTGGTGTTGGTTCAAACGGCGACTCTAATAAAACCTCTGGCGTCGAAGACGCAACCATGGAAACTGTTGGTTCTAAAATTGCTTCCGGCGATGGTTCTGGCGTAAAAGATAACGACGGTTCAGGAATCAGCGTTGGCGCTGATTCTGGAGACGGCCGAGTTGTTTCCTGTGTCTGCGGTTCTTGACTGGAAATAATTTCTTCTGCATGCGCCAAGGCCGATTCAAAATGCGCAATCATAAAGATTTTTCGGAAAAAACTAACCGGTGATTCTTCTGGTGTCGGTAAAACTGTTTCTTCTTGTGGTAGAACAATCTCCAGTTCAGGAGCTGGGGAAACCTCGGACTCTATTGTTGGCGAAAATATAATTTCCGTGGTTGTCCCCTGATTCAAGGCTTCGGGATAAAATTCTTCTGTCGAAGACGAGATTGATTTGATTGTCAAACCGAATTTTAAAAGGACTTTTTCTGGCCTTGAATTCTCAGGAATTTCGCCGGAAAAACCTCCGCAATAAATCTCGGCGAAAAAATTCGACAAAACTGCCGAGTTCTCACGATTAAAATCTTTCGGACTTTCTGTCTCGGCTGGTCCTTGAGCTAACTGCGGATTTTCCCATCCGCCGAGACACGATTCAGGATAAAAAATTGCCGACTCAGTCTTCCCTTCATTGAAAAGAATGATAAAAAACACGGAAATCGCCAGAAGGAAAAGGATAACAAACATTCGTTGCCTGAGAAAACGTTTAAACGGAAAAGTGGCTCCAGAAACTCTCACCGGCAAAGCAAAATCGAGTCTTTTTTTCATTTCTTTTCTACTGAAATAACAACATAATAATCTTCAGTTTCAAGATTTATTTTTTTGCTTGAAACTTCGGGGCCGACAGAAACAAGACGAATCCGTAAATCTTTTGTCGCATCAAAAAAAGCTGATTCTGGATTTTGCGGGTCAAGGCTCAATATAACTTCTGCTGGCAACTGATTGGAAAAATAAAGATTCAAATTTGCCGAAACCTTTCCTTGCCAAATACAATAAACGCCGATCGGACATCGCGAATCAGAAACCACTTCTTTAAAATTTATCCCAACCTCACCGGCATTCAATATCGCCGTCTGACCGGAATACAGTTTCTGGCGTAAACCAAGATCAACTCCAAAGACATCCGCTCCGTCTCCGCCCCAAATTAATTGATAAATCGCCACGCTTCCGGTCAATGGTAAAGAAAAAGTTATGGCTTTCTCTCTTTCATCTTTCGGCTCCGCTTTCACAATGATTTCTTCAACCAGAATCGGCTCTTTAGGAAATTCAAACCGCCAAGCCTCAGAGCTGCCTTTTAAATCTGAAACGCTTGCTTCTCCCCAAAATCTTTCCGCGTTCGCAGTTCTGGCATAAATCTCAACAATCTTTAAATTTTTTCCTAGTACAATCAGACCATTACCATCGGAATCAACCGAAACATCAATAACCTCGGGAATCAGGTGCGGAGGCTCGCCAAGATTATTCGCGGCCCGAGACAACTTCTCAAAAAACCCCTTGCCAAGACTGCATGTTTTCGAAATCGCCGTTTGAACAAAAGAATTGCAATTCGAAAAATCAGTTCCTTTGAAGAACTCCCCGGAAACGAAACTGACCCCAATCAAAACTAAAATCGAAAAAACAACCAAAAACAACCCTTTAGGCGGGCTGAATCTTATCTTTTTCTTTTTCGCAACTTTCCTCGGCTTTTTAGTTCTCGACAACGGATCAAGTTTAATCATATTTAAAGTAGCCAAATAACCCGAAAACAACGGGTCTGGCCAACCTCATTTTAAAGCCTTTTTCATCTTAGTTCAATGAGGAAAAACAGTTCTAATGCGGCCAGGAAATCAACACGGCCCCAGAAATCATCAAAATCGCGCCCAGAATCACTTGCCAAGTAATTTTCTCTGCTAAAAAAACAGCGGAAAATAAAACTATAAAAACCAAACTCAACTTATCTATTGACGCCACTTGTGAAGCATTACCGGTTCTCAAGGCCCAGAAATAAAACAGCCACGAAATAGCGCCGGCGACGCCAGATAGAATAATAAACACCCCTTCCCTTCCCCAAAATAAGTTCGGAGAAAATGTTGAAAGCTTTCCGGAAAAAACACCAAACAACAGGAGCGTCAAAACCACAAAAATACTCCTGATAATCGCTACCAGACTTGAATCAATGGTTTTTAACCCGATTTTGGCGAAAATTGTCACCAAACCGGCAAACAGGGCCGATAATAATGCAAAAACAAACCACTGCATATTTTCTAAATTTTCCGACGCTCGCGGTCCGAACCACGACTGTTAAGGTAGAGACTATTTTCCCCAAACGCCCCTAAAATTATCAGAGACACAAACATTAATCCCGTGCTCAAAAACATCATCCAAAAACGATATTGAGCCAAAAAACCCATAAAGCTCAACGGCAAGAGCAGGGCAAGAAAACTTAGACAGCTCGGACAGATTGGCAAAGTTACCGACAGAAAAGTTCCCAAGCCACCAAAAAATCCGCTTTTAAATTTATGTCCGACATTGCAAACTTTGTAATCATTTCGCCAAGTAAACAAAGAAAAACAAAGACCAAAAAGCAAACAAAAAAGAATATAGAAAACCAAATCAACTGGTTTCAGTAATGTAAACCAAAAAAAGAAATTATTAATCCCCTGCTGTGCAACCTGGATCACCGGATAAAAAATTCCCATGGCCAAAGAAAAAACCACAAAGATACTAAAGTATCTTTTTTGTCTAAAAATCTGGAAAATCAAAAAATTATTCAATCTGTTAATTCTTTAATCGGTTAATTAACGAGCCCCTTCCCAGTCAACCACATTCCACCAGGCTTCGACGTATTCCGCTCTTCGATTTTGGTATTTCAAATAATAAGCATGTTCCCACAAATCAAGACAAAGAATTGGTTTTGAGCCCTTTGATAACGGACAGTCCTGATTCGGCAACGACTCGATCACCAATTTATTATTTATATCTTTTGACAACCATACCCAACCAGAACCAAAATGCGTCACCGCTACTTTCATGAATAATTCTTTAAACTTTTCAAAACTAAAAAACTCTTTTTCAATCGCTATTTTTAGCTCACCCATTGGCTCATTCGGTTTACCCAGAGCGAAGTCGGAGGGCGCCATAATCTGCCAAAACAAAGAATGATTAAAATGCCCGCCGCCATGATTTCTGACTGCAGTTCTAATGTCTTCCGGCACACTACCCAGATTTTTCAATAGCTCCTCAAGTGTTTTACTTTCAAGTTCTGGATGCTTAGCAATCGCCTCGTTAAGTTTATCAACGTAAGCTTGATGATGCTTGGCGTAATGAATCTCCATTGTTTTAGCATCAATGTACGGCTCCAGAGCATCATAACTATAATTTAATTTTGGTAGTTGAAACATATCTGTTTTTTCTAACTCAACTAATTATAACAAAATCTCATCGGCCGATAGCGTACAAACGTTTTCTACCCTTGCCAAGTTTCAAGTTTGAGTATTTTCTATATTCACAAGCAATTCCCTCCCAATTTTCCGGCGATAGCCGCAACATCTGACCATTATAAGTTAGGCCAGTATCAACATTGAGATTGGACAGCCGCATAACTAAGGACGATGGTTCTTCTTTGAAATTAAGTAAGCGAAGAGTTGAAAGAGCTCCCGGTCCAATTGAAAACCTGCCAAACAAATCAATGTATTCAGGGAATTGATAACCAACATCAATCAACACTTCGGTCCACAGAAAACGAAGATTAAAACCAAAAATCGGGATTATTTTATCCAAGGCATCAAATACCGCCAATCTCTTCCATTTTTTTATTTCATCGGAAACTAAAGGAACAATTTCCGGCAAATACTCTGTTATGAATTTTTCTCTTGTCGGCGTTCGGCTCTTTTGGATCACGCTCACCGGAAAAACATAAGCATTGCCAAATCGCGGTCGAGATGATTCCATCAACCTTGAATAAAGCTGTCGATTATCTTGGTTATCAAAAGACAAGAGACCGACAATTTTAAGAGTTTCTGATCTAGCTACCATCCGGCAGTAAAACACGTTCAAAAGCCAAAGAGGAAAATCTTCACGCAAGGAATTCAACAATTCGTGAAACTCAATGGTCTGCCGGTCAAGCTCGCGAAAAACATTACAAAATTTGTATTTAGCAAGAATTGAATCTCTTGTGTACGGTGGAGTCTCGCCAAGTGTTTTCTTCTCCCAGATTTTCAAACGTTCATTAACAAAGACAATAATGTTTTCAAGAAGCTTCTTATCTCCGGGAAACTCTTCCATCTGCAACAATGTGTTGCGCTTTGCGGACAAGTGGTCGCTCCAATGACGATACGGCTTTTTAAATTTATCCGGTAATTCCATGTCAAAACAAAATCGCAAAAATCAAAATCGTAAACGTAATCCGGTACCAGCCAAAATTCGCAAAGCTGTTTTTTGAAATGAATCCCAAAAACCATTTCACCGAAACAAGAGCACTCAAAAACGCAATCAAAAAACCAATCCCCAAAGTCTGCCATTCGGAAAAACTGAACAAAGAATAACTTTTATAAATATCATAAACGGTCGCGGAAAACATTGTTGGCAATGCCAACAAAAACGAAAATTCCACGGCGGCTTGTTTTGATAACCCTGTCATCATGCCGCCAAGAATGGTTGCCATTGACCGCGACACGCCCGGAATCATTGCCAGAGTTTGCCACAAGCCAACGGTAAAAGATTTTTTCAAATCAAGCTGCTCACTTGTGGTGAGCGAAGTCGAATCATTCTTCGGCTTAGAAAACTTTTCAAACAAAATCAAAACAATGCCGCCAAAAAACAATGTTGCCAAAGCGATGTAAATATTTCCTAGCAAAGATTTAAAAATACCATAAAATAAGAACCCGGTGGTAGCGGTCGGGACAAAACCGACGGCAACGTTTTTAATCAAGGAAAAATCGGAGAAAATCTTTTTGAAATACAACACCAAAACCGCGCAGATGGCCCCGAGCTGAATGGCAATCTCAAAAGTTTTCAAAAACTCAGAATCAGCAACACCAAACAATCTTGAAACAATCATCAAGTGCGCCGTCGAAGACACTGGCAAAAATTCCGTTAATCCTTCAATGATTCCTAAAAAAATCGTTTGAAATAAACTCATTGCGAAAAATTATTTATTATAAGCTTATTTTAGCAAGAAAAAAACCGAAGAGATTCGGTTTTTTTCTTGGTCTTCGCGCGTGATAATTAGCTTTTTGAAAAGTGGGTGGCCTCGTCTTTTTTATTAAGAATACCGGCCTCCCGAAAAAGTTTTATTTGTCCCAATTTCAGACGCGAAAACCTATTTATATTATAGCCAACCGTCAACAAACCGCGGTGGATAAAAACCAGAGCATTAAAGGCTTGTCACAATCATTCCAGAATACCGTCAAGATTGACATCATAAAGTATCGATTCATTGATTAGGCGATAACTGATCAACTCCTCAGATTTAAACCATAAAACGATTTCTTTTTCTGCATCGTCGACAGAACCAGAGTTATGGACCAAATTTCTAACCGCTCGCGAATCAGTATCGGCTGCTGCATAAGAATCAATTGTGAAATCACTTCTTATTGTTCCAACATCATTACTCAAAGGCTCGGCAGATTCTCCGGTTATTTTTCTAACAATTTTAACGGCATTCATTCCTTGCCAAACCATTGCTACAACCGGACCAGAACTCAAGTATTTCTTTAAAACATTCAAAACATTTCTACCTGATTTTTCCGGATTCATTTCCGGAGGTTCCAGTCCTTTATCTTTGTAAGCCTGAATCGTCTTTGTTCCCCTCTTAACAATCCAATCAGGATCAACCAGATAGTGTTTCTCTATCATCCCCTCCGTTGGCACAATAAATTTCAAACCAAGGAGTTTCAAACCAGTTCTCTCGTATCTTTTTACTACTTCACCCACCAGCCCTCTTTGGACACCGTCTGGCTTAATGATCACCAGCGTTTTTTCTTTTTTTATATCTTGCATTTTCTTTATTTTTTATTAATCAGAAAATTCACAGATTTTTTCTGTTTTTATTTTTAGATTCTAATTTCTACTTTTTATTTTCTATTTTCAAACCCAGTTCTTTCAGTTGCTTTTCATCGATTGTTGACGGCGCTGACATCATCAAATCCCGACCGTCTCCGGTTTTCGGAAAGGCAATCACCTCTCTGATGTTTGGTTCATTTTGTAAAATCGTCACCAATCTATCCAAGCCCCAAGCAATGCCACCATGTGGCGGGCAACCAGATTATTTTGGATTCTTTCTTTTTCATATCCCATCACCTCAAAAACTTTTTCCAAAGCGGCTGATTCATGGTTTCTGATTGAACCGCCGCCGACTTCCGAACCATTCAAAACCAAGTCGTATTGAGTCGTCAAAATCTCCGAGATTTTTTCTTTTCTCATCAACATCTCTAAGTGCTCTGGTTTTGGTTTTGAAAACGGATTATGAGTAAAAGTCCAAGTACCTTCATTAGTCTTTTCGAAAAACGGAAAATCAATCACCCAGCAAAATGCAAGGAGATCTGGATTATCTTTTTCACCTCTGATATCTGGCCTGTCTGTGCCGTATTTTTTCATGGCTTCTTGATAGCTGATTCTCGGGAACGGAATGATCTGGATTTTTTTTTGCGGAAATTCCTTTCGGATCAATTCAATCATCAGCTTCTCGTTCAAAGCCATCACGTCTTCTTGCTCAACAAAGCTCATTTCGAAGTCCATCTGAGTAAACTCCGGTTGTCTGTCACCGCGCGTGTCTTCGTCCCTAAAGCACCTCGCGAACTGGAAATAACGCTCAATCCCAGAAACCATTAGAAGCTGTTTAAACTGCTGGGGCGACTGGGGTAAAGCATAAAAACTGCCCGGCTGAAGGCGAGATGGCACAATATAGTCCCTGGCGCCTTCAGGCGTTGATTTGGTCAAATCTGGTGTTTCCACTTCCAAAAATCCTTGTTCAGACAGCCAATTTCTGACAAACAAAATCAATTTATGCCTGACTTCCATGTTCCTTGCCAATCTCTGCCTCCTCAGATCAACGTACCTGTATTTCAACCTTAATTCCTCGCCAATTTCTTTGCCATCTGTCTCAACGGAAAACGGAGGTGTTTTTGCTTCGGAATAAATAACCAACTCTTTGGCTTGAAGCTCAACCATGCCTGTTTCAAGCTCTTTATTTTCCATGCCTTTCGGCCTTTGGTTTAGAATGCCCTTGATACCAACCACCCATTCAGAACGCAATTTTTGCGCTTTTTCATACGCCTCTTTTTCGCCTGGCAGGCTTGCCTGACCGGTAGGCAGGAACACGACCTGTAAAATTCCGGTTCTGTCACGCAGGTCAATAAAAATAAGCTTGCCGTGATCTCTGCGCGTATGCACCCAGCCAGCCACAAAAACTTCTTGTCCAGCTTTATCTTTAATGTTGTTGATAAACCGTTTCATATCTCCCGATTTTATCATAACTACTTGTTATCCGCTATTTGCCACTCGTTGTTTTTCCACAAAACCTTCACCAAACCATTAACATCAGTCCTCAAGATTTCAGCACCAACGCCAGACAGTCTCAAAAGCGCCTCAGGAGTGGGGTGGCCATAAGAGTTCTTACCAACCTCAATCACGGCATATTCTGGGTGCAAAGTCGCCAAAAACTTTTCCGAAGAAGAATATTTTGAACCATGATGCGCCACTTTCAACAAATCAATATCAGGCAAAATACCCGCCAAAACCCTTTCCGCATTTGCGGAAATGTCGCCGGTAAACAACGCAGAAAAATCTTTAAACTCAAGCGAACTGACAATCGAAGTATCGTTCAATTTTTTATCAGGCAAAGTTTCGTGAATTTTGAGATCCAATCCAGGCCAAATAATCGAAAGTTTTGCCTCTGAGAACTCAATTTTCTGACCACTTCTGGCAAAAACAATCGGGATTTTATTTTGCTTGATAACATTGACCATATTTTTATAACTGCCTGATTCTGTATCAATGCCATTCATCATCACAACCTTAACTTCGTAATGTTTCAGAATCTCCTGCATGCCCCCAAAATGATCGACGTTCGGATGTGTAATTAAAATCAAATCAATTTTTCTTTTGTAAACCGGAATCAGCTTGTCAAGTTCAGACACAACTTTTGTTCCGGGCCCGGTATCGATCAAAACCGCATGTCTTTTTGTTTTGATCAACTCTGAATCGCCTTGCCCGACCGGAAAAAAATAAACCGATAATTCCTGACCAAAAATCTCGCTCGTCAAAGACGAATACAAAAACAGATCCACAAATAGCAAACAAAAAGTTATAGCGAGCTTGTTCATTAACAATAATTATATATCCAAAATATTTCAAAACCCTTATCAAAACCCTTGGGAATTAAATTCCTCTGTCGCCGGTCTTCCCAATTGGGAAAACCGGCGACAGATCTTAATATTAAAACGAATCCCTATTTTTTATCTTGTGAATTCTGTAGATGAACCAAAATATTCCCAGATAACAAACAGTTAATAATAGCGGACTGATATAAATACCGCTCAATCCCGCCATCGGCAAACCGGCAAAAAACTCAATCACTTTCACGAAAAAATTCAAAAACGGATAGCTGAAAAAACCAATGACTCTGCCCAAGGGCTCGAAAACAATCATTGCCAAACCCGAGAAGAAACTGAATCCCATAGCCAACCAGATCCACGGTACCAAAATAAAATTCGCCAGAATCCCAACCAAAGACAGCGTGCCGAATTTGTACAAAATCAAAGGCAGAACCATTATTTGTGCCGACAAAGTTTCAAAAACTGTTTGCACAAAAGAATTTTGTTTCTGCTCTGTGTCCAAATCATGGCGGCGCGTCGGACTCGCCCAGCGGGTCAAGCTCGGCGCCACATAAAAAATTCCAAAACTCGCCAAAAAAGACAGTTGCAAACCAAGAT
>Ga0208958_1002110_pt1 | contig 17839 bp, 17 predicted proteins | sample RifOxyB1_FD_184032 | JGI IMG/M metagenome (GOLD analysis project Ga0208958, IMG submission 184032) | Soil microbial communities from Rifle, Colorado - Rifle Oxygen_injection B1 (SPAdes) | ecosystem: Environmental > Terrestrial > Deep subsurface > Rock core/Sediment | place: Rifle, Colorado... | reverse complement strand
GAAGTCGGTGATCTGGGAGAGATTGATCACCGACTTCTCGTCCGTCCCGATCAAGCCTTCCGGCAATTTGAATGCGGTGTTGCCCTTCTTGTTCTCGTACGCCTTCACCGCATACCCGAAAATCATCTGTGGGATTTCCTGTAGCATCTCGGTCGAGGTCTCCCCAAGAGCACCAGCGCCCATGTTCTTGACGATTTCGAGGACGCGTTCCCGGAAGATGGGGTCTCGGAGCGCCAGCTTCGCCCCCGTGGAGATCTCCTCCCCGGTGAGCGTTCCGATGTATTTTCCGATGCCGGGGATCTTCGACATCGCCTTGAGACCGGCAACCTCGAGACCGGTGTTGATGAGGCCCACCGCATGGGCCGCCACCGCGGCCACTTTCGGGTCGATCTTGTTTCCGAATTCATCGGCCTCGTCGCGGAGGTCAAGGAAAGCATTGCCCGCTTCGAGGTTGTAGATGGCCTTTTTCGACGCGGCCGATGCGCTTCCGGCGAAGGCGGTGGCCGCCATGGCGGTGAGAGCCGGCGTGGAAAACGACATCGGGTTCATCCCGGTCGCCATGATCATGCCGAACGTGCCGCCGACTGTTCCCGCGACGGTCTCGGGCGCAGTCATCACGCCCAGACCCGCCATCATCGACACCATGTACCCAGTTTCCGAAACCAATCGCTGGGGGAAGTTGGCCTTCTGTTTCGTCTCCTCTGATTCGCGCATGAGCGTCTTGAGTTCCTGCGCGTATGCCTCTTCTTCGGCGGAGATCGTTTCGCCGCGCCACTGCTTCATCAAGAAATTGGTCCCGACTCGGCCGGCCTCGACGCCCGCGGCGCCGCCGACAACACCGGCCTTTCCCTGCTCGAGAAGGCCGGGAAACAGGTCGATGATGGCCTCGCGTTCCTTTTCTGCCCGGGGTGTCTGGAACGTGACATCGCGATCACGACGAAACCTGGTCCACTTCTCTTCGGCCGCCGCGAGATTCCCGGCGTCGTCGTATGAGATGGCAGCCCGGTTCGGGTCTTCGTAGTACTTCAGGAGAGACTCCGTTTGGAGGAACAGTCCGGGGTTGTTTTCGATCGTCTTCAGACTATCCGGGCCCAAGGTCCGTAGAAATGGGACTTCGATTCCACTCTTCGTGGAGAGTTCCTTGTAATAGGCTTCCTTCGTGGGGTCCATGCTGGCCGCGAGCGCCAGCGAATCGGATGCCTGAGACGTCTGAGGTTTCCCCGTGTCAGCCGGTCCGATGAGCGGGTCGAGCTCATCCTGGGGAAGCACCATGGAATCGGAAGCCTTGGTTTCCCCCGTGATACCAGAGATCGCGAACGGGTTGAACTCATTTTTGGGCATTGCGGAAACTCTCCTGGTACAAGTTATACAAACGAGCGACGGCTTTTATAGACAGATTGGCCGGGTTCTTGAATAGTTCCTGATGCTCCCGTCGAGACCAGGCCAAGAATTCCTGAACCTTAGGTATATGTAACCCCTTGCCATCCGATCCGATAGGGAACACCGGCGGTTGCCCGGTTGTCAACTCCGGTGCCAGAACCTGATCAATGAACTCCTGCTGTTGGTCCTCATCGATTTTCATACCGTGATACATCTTTGTCACCTGCGGAATTGCCATCGCCATCGACCGCAAAAAGGCCGCATCCGCAGGGTCGGCAGCGACATTGAACGCAGTTCCCAACTTCACGGCCTCGTATGCGGTGGCGGGTTTCACGCTCCACCAGCTACCGAGCATCCCCGGTTTGGTTCCAGCTTGCTCCACAAGAATCTGTTTCGCGATGTTCTGCAAATCCAGGTGCGTCGGTTTCTCCCCCGATCGGACCCGCGCCAGGACCATTTCGTAGATGCCGGGGAAGTCATCGGAGTCTTTCGGTTTCCCTGTAGTGGTCTTGAGGCCCAGCGCGCGAATGGCATTATTGACGTCCGCGGAGCTGACTTCGCCGTATTTGCCCTGCCCGGCCGAGTACTTCGCCAGATCCTTCACGCCCTGGTCATCAATCATCGGCGAGCCATCGGCCGCGGTGAATTCAGGGGAGGTAACCTTCGCCAGAATCTGGTCGGGGGTGACCGCCCGGCCCGCATCTCTTTCCTGATCGATGAACGCACGCATGCGGGTGAGGGTTTCCTGCTTGGCGCCCTCCCGGAAAACCTGCTCCCGGAGCGTGGCTTTCGCAGTCCGGGGTCTCTCTTCCTGCATCCGACCCAGGGCATACCGGACGAGGTTTTCCTCGTCAGCGCCTGAATACTGCTTCCGGATGATCCCGGTCAGTTTGGTGGGATCGCCATCAGCCAGCGGGGCGATGGTCTCGTATACCTGCTGGTATTGATCGAACTTGGCCTCCTGCCGGCCTTCCCGGCGTTTCTCCGCGGCCTCGGACATCTGAATCGAACGCGCATGCGCCCGAAGCTGGAGGTCTTCCGCGAACCGAATCCGGAAGGCCTGCTCGGCCTGGGCCCGGACTTTCAGATCGGTGATCCCATCGACGATCGAGCGCCCGGCCGCCATGGAGGGCGCCGCGAAAACCGTACCGGTTACCTGCTCGACCCGGGCCTGCAATCTCGCCTGCTCGTACCGGCGCTTGTCAGCGAAGAGAGCCTGGGTTCTGGCTTCGACGAGGGCCCGCTTCACCGGGTCTTGAATCGTCTTCTGAATCTCAGCCATGGCCTTGTCTTCGTCTTCCGGGGAGGGGTATTTCATGCTGAGTTCATCGCCCATCTTCTGAGCGAAAGCCTGGTCGTTCATGTGGTTGATGGTCTTCTCAAGGTCGCCAGTGAGACGCTGGTCCATCTCCTCTTTGTGCTGCTCGAACATCGCCTTGGCTTCCGCAGTCCGGCCATCATTGAGCATCCGGTGAACCGCTCCAGAGAACGCGGCCGTCTTGAATTCCATGACTGCCCGATCAAATACGTCCTTCGTAGCACCGCGGTGTTTCGAGGCGAGCGTGCCAACCCCGACCTCGATGTGGTGCTGAATCGTTTTCGGGTCGTACGCATTGGCCGCCACGGCCGAGCTGGCGCTCGCGATGATGGCGTCATTCGTCTGGTCCTCGGCCACTCGGATCTGGTCAGCCTCATGCCGGGCCGATGCGGTGATCGAAGACTGCTTCGTGCCATCCCAAAATGAATCGAATAGCCGGCGCTGCGCCGGCGTGAGGCCTTTCACTACCTCACTCTGGATCTGCTCGAGGCCCTTGGTGGCCTGGTTCGTGAGGCCCCGTGCCTGACTCCCGCGCTTCGAGAGTATCCCCTCCTTGGGATCATGCATGAACGTGAGAACCTGTTCCGAAGCCCGCTGGTACGCGTCCTTGGCTGCAATCGCGTCCTGGCGTTCCTGGATCTGAGCCCCGAGCCGGGAGAGTTCCCCTCCCATCTGCGCCAGTTCGCCGCCAACCTGCCCGGTGGCCTGCGCGACATTGGCGCCGAAAGCGGCGGGGGAGGCAGAATCCTGCTGGCGAACACCCGGCACCCCGGCGAGATTCGTGTTCGGTTTGAAAACCGGTATGGTGGGCATGACTTTTCTCCTCAGCGGCGCCGGCGGGGCGTGGGGAATTGGTTCGCGAACATCCCTGCGGTCGAAAGCAGACTGGTCGTCGCGGCGAGGCCGCCGGCGGCCCGAGCCATCCCGCCCGCGGCGGCCGCATTGGCGGCGCCCATCCGGGCCATGCCGGCCTGATTGCGTTCGTTCTGCGCCTGGACCCTGAAACCCCACTGCTCGAGATCGGTGTTCCGGTCAATCGCGATGCGTTCCCGGGTGGCCTGCGAGGAGAGATCCTGCTCCCACGCCATGGCCGACCCGGTTCCGACCTGGACATTCCCGGCGGCATACCCGGCTCGACCGGCGCCGCGAACCTGGCCGACTTCCCGGGTGAGTTCCTGTTTCTTCTGCTCACCCCGGGTCACCGCGTCCTGCGCCTGCATCTCGGCGATCTTGGCATTGTTGTCCGCCACCATCGCCGAATACTCGTTCGCCTTCGCCTGCGCGGCATACTGGGCTGATTGCGCCGAGGCCTGCATTTTCGTCCCCTGGTAGGAGGCATATCCACCCACCAGACCGAGCGCCAATCCTACTGAGCACATTCGGAAAACTCCTTTTCAGCCAGGTGAAAGGGAAGCTGGTCAGCCCCGTACTCCCTGGCCGGATGAATCTTGAAGCCGAGCCACCCCAACCACTTCAAGGATAGCACGTTCCTGGCGTCGACAAAATTCACGAGATGGTGGAAACGCGGGTAGCAGGAATCCAAGGCCCTCCTCGACGCCCGGAAAAACGATACCGGCGCCATGCCGATGCCGTCGGTGCCCAGAAGCCAAGGAACCCCGAAGCGGGCGTCATTCGACCCCAAGGGGGCCACGCCGCATATGGCAACCGGGAGAGCCCCGATCCGGACCACCCAACGGAACACGGATACCGACAGCCCCTGCATAATCGCGTCAGCGGGGGTCTGACGGTTCGCGGACCAGATCTCGTCGATGTCGGACTTCCGCATATGCCCGATCACCCACCGCGCCTGATCGCTTGTAATGTTGGTGTCGAACTCAGTCTTCTTCAACTTCCACCTCCGGAACGGTCATCAGAACCGTGACCGGAAGCGGGTCTGATTGCCGGATCATGATCCGAGCCGACCGAGCCCATTTTGTATTGATAGCTATATCCTTGTCTCCCGTAAACATGCGGGTCGCCTCGAGGTATCCTTCGCTCCCGCGAAGTTTCAGTTCTAGGAGGTGATCTTCATCGGAGCCGACGAAGACGCCGCGGGTGTTGAGGAGGCGAAGAATCGCCGCCCGGGTCTGCCGGCGTTTTCCCGACAGCTGGCCTTGTTCCTCGAGTTCGAGGGTCTCGAGGTCCGCGGTGTAGGGAAGCCCGATGTGAACCGTAGCGAACCGCCGGGGGAGCGTCACCACGCCTGCGGCCGAGACGGTCAACGACAGGACGTTCCCGTCGGCCAGGACCGCGACTTCCATCTCCGCGAGGTGGTCCATCCCGGAGATCGTCGTGACCCCGCGGCGCACCTTCCCGCCCGAGATGTAGGCCGAATACAAGGCCGCATCGATGGTGGGGTAGGTGGTCGGTGGAATCGTCGCGGGTCCGGTGATATCCCGAATCCGGAAGCTGGTCGCGTCCACCACCTCAACCTCAAACCAGGTGTCATTGAGGTCATCGAGGGAGAGAAGGGTGCCGGTTACTCCAGCCCCCAGCAACTCGGTGATCCTGACGTAATCCCCGGTCGCGAGCCCGTGCGCGGTAGCGGTCGTGACGAGGTTGGTTCCTGACCCGGAGAATCCGGAGACCACAACGGGGTTGTCCCAGGATAGGCCGGCGTCGACGAAATAGGCCTGGCTCAGATCGTCATCCGGAAGACGGTCGCGGAACTGCTCGACGAATCGAACCCATGAACCGTTCACCAGGCGCTTCACAACGACATATACCTCGTCAGGCTGACCTGGATCACCCGGAAGCGAACAGATGGACTCGAAAAGCCCGTTCGTGTCGTGCCGGTGCCACGCCCAGATTTCCTGCTCCCGAAGATACGTCAAGCCAAGAAGCACGCCGTCATCGCGAACGCACCAGAGAATCGAATCGGGGTTTCCCTGGTAGGCCCACGCGATGATATTCCGGCCCTCGAACAGATGCGGGGACATGACCGATAGGTCATCTCCGGTGTAGGAGTCATCCTGGAGTTGGTAGCGGAGATCCCGTACGACCTGGCCGCCACGCTGGAGAAATAGGACCGTGTTCCCGATGACCACCGGGGGGACGTCGCTCGAACCTCGGTATCCCTGGACGTCGAACGAAATGTCGGTCGGGGTGATCGGCCCGTTGGCACCGCAAAGCCATTCGGTGGAGGATGTCATCACGAGCAACTGTCGAATCGGGACCAGGTGGCGTATCTCGTTCACCTGCCTGGAGGCGATGGTCGCCTCAATCGCGTCGGAGTCTTTCAGGGGGTCCGAGGTTGAAAAGTTGCTGAACAACCCGGTCTGCGAAGCAAACACCGTCTGGGGTTGGCTGTCCGTTCGAGCGAGCACCAGCCTCTGCTGGAAGATCGCCACCGCGCCAGGGTAGTTCCCCGCCCCGGTGAAGGGGGTCTGGGATATCTGCGGGCTGTCGGTGTAATCCGGGGCGATGTTGTCGTCGCGGAACGTCAGCCCCGTGGTGTAGCCGATGAATCCGAAGATCGAGTTAAAATTGTCCGATCTATATATGTTGTAGCCGGTGATGCCGCCACCGACCGCCGCGTTCCACGTCAGAACCACCTCGGCCCCGGAGAGCCACGGGTTCCCGACGACCGCGGTAGAAACGGCAAGCCCGTTGGGGGATTCCTCCCCCGCGTCGTTCACCGCGATGACCTTGTAGTACAGGGTTTTCTTGGGATACTCGGCCGACCCACCGCTGGTGTATGTGAGCCCGGCGGTCGAGAAGGGGTTCCCGTTGATGTCCATCAGCTGAAAATTGTCTGGGTCGACCGGCGACAGATTCTTCACCCTGAAAATCTTCTCGTTCAGCGCAGCGCCCATCGTCCCGACCACGCCAGTAATCCGGATGAGGAAATCATCAACCAGGCCGTGGCCGACCGACGTAATCTGCGCCGGGTCCGCTGCGGTGATGGCCGTGATCGTTATCGCCGCCCGGTTCGGGGCGGTGAAAACAGAAGAGAAAATGCTCATCCCGCTGGTGATTGTCGGGCCAGTGGTCCCATGCACGGCGAACGTCCAGGCAGTATGAGAGGTCCGGGTCAGATCCTGCGGGGCCACATCCGGATGGACCAGATACATCACGTCTGCGGACTGAGTGTATCGCGCCTCGAGGATCTGTTCGAGGGTAAACGGAGAGACCACCTCGAGCGGAACCCCAGGGGTAGATTCCACCAGGGCGCCGTCCTTGAACACCCGCAGCTTTTTCTCGGTGAACTCGAGCACGTAATTCTGCTCGACCGAGAACTCGAACGGTATGAGCCGCGCCTGGGCGTTGCCAAGGGTGTTGTTGAGATACTGAGTTCCGCCCCGGTTCGAGGCGCCGCCATGGCGGTGGACGATGAAATTGCGACAGGTCTTCAAGGCGATCTTGTATTTCGCCAGATCGACCCGGCCGCCGAGGGAAGGGGATATTTCCCCGGCCGCGAATGCAGGTTGAATCAGTCTCACGATGTCACCTCCGGGCCGACACGAGATCCTCGCCCGCGGTGACCCGGGTCCGGCTCTCGCTGGCGTCGATCGTCTTCCCCTCGTTCAGGGTGAGGATGTAGAGTTGCAACTCGGACTTCTGGAGGGAGGGCTTGCCCGCCAGAGGCACCGCCATCTCGGAAGCCATCTTGTGGGCGAGGGCGTCGATGAACTGCTCGTCGAAGGCGTTCGGGTCGATGATGTCAGCCACATACCGGATCTCGGCGTCCGCCTGGCTCGTAACGAGAACCTTCCCTGCGCCATCGATCGCCCGAAGCTCGAACCCGATCTGGGAAGCCGGGTCAACCCGAAGGCTCGGCGAATACGAGTAGACCACGTTGACCGGGTTCACCACCTGGATCACCCGGAGGCAATCAGCCGGAAGGGCGTAGACGTAATCATAGTCGGTGACCGTATCAGAGAGCAGAGACAAGGTCGCGAACCGTTCCGCCCAGTTCCAAACGTGCGACCGAAGCAACGCTCGGCGGGTCCGGTCATAGAACCGGGCGCAATACCGGGCCTCCTTCGATTTCTCGCTCAGGCTGGTGATCTCGTCATGACCCAGGCGCAAGAGGGCCAGGTTGCAGATGTCGATGGCAGAGGTGGGCATACATTCCCCCTATATAGAGAAAAACGGGGCAGGGACGAAATATCCCCGCCCCGGTGGGCACGAAAAAGGATTACGAAAAGACGTCGTCAACGGCCGATTTGGCCTTGGGCTTGACGGGCGGCGCGGGTTTGGGGGCCTCGACCGGGACCAGATGCGGGGGTAGCTTGTCCCCGGGCTTCACTTCGATATTGTAGATCCCGTGGTACTTGATGTCGTTCGTCCGGAACTCGCGGCCCTGGTAAAAACAGTCAGCGATGCAGCGTACTTTCATGAGTTTCCTCGCGGGAGGGCAGCCACCAGGAGGCCTTTACAACCCCCTGGTGGCAGATCCTCACATGTCGTTGGTGTCGATGCCCTTCACGATCTGGGCGTCAACCGTGCCGGCGGTCAGCGTGGCGCTCGAGACGAACTGGAGAGCGACATACTGAAGCAAGCCGCGGGGGATGCGGAGCTTGTAGGACTTGCCCGCCACGTTAGTGGTGTGGGCAACCGCGCCGGTCTCCCACAGCACCGTGCCCACGCCGGCCGTGATCGTCGCTGTGTGGGTGCGAAGCTGGGTGTTGATGGTGCCGGAACCGGCCGGAGCCGTGGTGAAGGTGACGACGAGGAACAGCTCGTCGTGAGCGTCGCCGGCCTTGAGCAGGTCGAGAACGGTGGACATGGCGTTGGTGGCGCCGCTGTCGGTCGGGAGGGCCTGGGCATTGCACAGGATCAGACTTTTATCGAGAATCATGGGGTGTTCACTCCTTATGATGTTTCACTGGCGGAGCCCCCAGGGCGCGAAACCCCGGGGGCGGAAGGTGCCTTAGGCCGCGGCGAAGGTGCCGGTGACCGCGGACTCGGTGTTGAGAAGCTGATCGCACCGGCGAATCGGCACACCGTTGAAGCTCAGGACCGGAGAACCCGGGTTCTTGAGTTCACTGTAGGTCAGGTGCAGATTGGTGCGTTCGAGCATCTGAAGCTCGAGGGCGGTGCGGACCAGGCTGTTGCAGTAGAACACCGGGCGGCCCATGCCGGGGACGAGCGGGCGGGCGAGAGCCTTGATCATCAGCTTGACCAGGTCGGCGGCGCCGGTTCCGGACTGGAGGTTGGCGGTGTCGATGTTGGCGATGCGGACGATGTAGCGCCAGTTCCGGACGGTCAGGCCCGTGTCCCACTTGTAATGGGTCCGGTAGCCGACGTACTTCCCCGGGGGCGTGTTGTCGTCGTAGAGGACCTGCTCGCCCATGTCCTTCATCGAGAAGCCGGCTTTCGAGCCCTTCGGGAAAATCCCGTGGCAGGTGTTCGGGCCCCAGAAGATGAGCCAGATGGACGTATTCACGCTGCCCGTGCCGCCACCGTCGAGGATGTTGTAGCCGGACGACTGCGGGGTGCCGTTCGTGACGGTCGCATCGGGGGTATTGAAGCGGGGCGTCAGACCGACGAACTTTTCGGGGTCGACCGCGGTGTTCCCGTAGAACAGAGTGGCGGCCATGGTCTGGTTCATCGCCTCGAGGAACGCCATGTCTTCCGACAGACGGAAGGCGGCGGTGTTGCCGTTGAGGTCGGCGAGAGCCTTGTCGACCTCGGAGAAGGCCTCAAGCATGCCGCACGTATCGGTGACCTGGCGGGTCGTGGACTTCGAGGGCTGGACGCCGTAGTTCAGGAGGCGCCAGGTGGCCGAGGGAAGGCCGGTGCGGATCGTGGTCTTGTGGCCGGTCGGCAGGTTGCCTTCGACGAACGTCATGTCCTGGAGGATCTCGTTGGACTGCGCCATCAGTTCGATGATGGTGGCAATGCTGCCATCGCAGTCTTCGCGGCGGGCGAAGTCGAGAAGGGTCGGATTGTTGGGCATCGTCATGGAACGAACTCCTTATTTTTTCGTGAGATTGGGATAGAGAACCTGTTCCGGCGGAAGAGAAGCCGGTTTGGTTGTCTCGGTGCCGGTATGAATGGTGTGCTCGGCAAAGATCTTCCCCACCTTCGCGAAGGTGTGGATGATGGCCGGGTGATCGCCCAGCCATGTCCCCATGATGAGCTTCATGGCTTCCGGAGTCGCGACAGCCGAAAGACCACGTTTCGCCATGGAGAGCGTCTCGCCGTGCTTCGGATCTTTCTGGAACTCGGCAACCCACTCTTTACGCTGGGTGTCGAGGGAAGCGATTTGAGCCTGTTCGAGGCCTGCGACATGCTTGGCATACAGGTCCACGAACTTCTGGGCATTCTCGTTCGAGAGCCCCATCTCCCGGGCGAGCGGCTCGAACCCCTCGAGGATCTTCGTGTCCGGGGAGACGCCTTCCGGCATCTTGAGATCGTATTTCTCCGGAACCGAAGGCGCCTCGGAAGAGAGAAGACTTTTGCCCTCCGGGGCCGGCGGAGCGGCCGGGGTGGTGGGCTCGGTCGTCGCGGCCGGGGCCGCGGGTGTAGCCGGGGTGGTGGGCGCCGCGGGTGTAGCCGGGGTGGTGGGCGCCGCGGGTGCAGCCGGTGTCGTTGCGGCCGGGGCGGGAGTCGTGTTATTCGTGCCCGCCGGCGTCATCGGTACCGTCATTGGTGGCCTCCTGGTTTTCGTTCTTCAAAAGATTTTCCTGCTGCGCCTGCCAGAACAGTTCGGGGCAGGCCTGCATGATGTCCTGATAATAGGGTAACACAAATTCTCGACGACCCTCAAGGTAGAACGTCTGCGAATTTCCGGTGAAGCACGATCGGAAGATGTTGGCGTCAGCCAGCATCCGCCATATCAGGCGTCGGCCGGCGGCATCTCGCATCACATGAACGATGTCGTCGAGTTCCTGAGCCCGACGAGCCTTCTCTTCCGGGGTGACCTCGTTTGCCTTTCGACGAGCCATTACAGCATGCCTCCCATACCAGGAGTTCCGCCCGGGGGTGTGCCGGGCATGCCGGTCGGGTTACCGCCCATCAGCTGGGTAAGGGCGTTATTGGTGCCGGTGTCGGCGTTGGCGAGGTTCTGCGTGGACTTCGTTATCGACTCGATCGCGGCCAGGTTCTGTTGTTTCTGCTGCGCCGCGGCCCGGTCGTCCCGAATCTTCTGAACGTCTTCCTCCGGCCGGAGGAGTTTCGGCGAGACGCCGACCGCATCGGCATAGAGTTCCACAGCCTCATCGGTGTCGATCTTGTCAAGGGCGTCAGGGGCGGCCGCCACCAGGTTCCCCACGAAAGCCATGGTCTGTTGGAGTGATGTGACATTGATCATTTTCTGCGCCTGCGCCAGGACCGAGATGAACTCGACGCGGAGGGACTCACCCTGTATTTCCTCGGGCGGTTCCGGAATCAGGCCGCCACGCCACATGATCGCGAACGTCCGATCGATCAGCGGGGTCAGAGCCTCCGAGTGAACACGCTCGAGAACCGGCCCCATCATGAGCAGTTTCTCCTCGTGCCGCTCGAGAACCTCGGTCGCGGTCATCTGCGACGGGACTGGAGCGCCCGACAGCATCATGAACAGGTCATAGAACAAGCCCCGCTGGATGCGTTGCTCGACGCGCATGATCTTCTGCTCGGCGGCCGGGAGGTCCGGCCGAATCTCGTAGAGGGGGCGAATCCCGACGCCCGTACCGGTTGAGTCGGCGTGGGTGAGGCCGCCGGGCATGGTGTTGATCAGCGAGCCCTTGAGGTTCCCCGGGGCGGTGACCGGCGGGTCGATGACCTTGTCGAGGGCGACCAGGCTTTTCCGCTCGAGCTTGTGGAGCATCTTGCAATCGGGGAGCACCTTCATCCCGGGCGCATAGCCCCAGACGTTCGACCCGGCGACATCCCATCTCGGGGCGATGATCGGAAATTCCTGGTATCCCCCGACGTCGAGGAACTTGTTTCCCTCGAGCCCATACTCGAAATAGATCGACCGCCAAGAGAAATCTCGTGGCAGTTCGAGCTTCATCCGGTCGTCGTTCGGCTCGACGAGGTGGCAGACGGCGACGGGCTTCTCGAGGTTGCCGTTCTCGAACAGGCGCTGCACGGTCGTGGAGCAATTGCCAATCCCGAATTTGTTGACGACCTGGCCGACCGTCATCCACACCTCGCGGTAGAACGTGTCCACCACGCCGCGGTGATCGGCACCAATCCAGTACTCGCCGATCTCGAAGGACTTCGCCCGGATGACGGTGTAGAAGTCTTCCTCGAGGGCGACCGCCGCAGTTCCGAAACCGCCCAGCTGGTTATACATGGCATGCAGGGCATTGTAGATGTTCGACCGGGCGAAGACCTGCATGATGCGCCGCTCCACCTCCCACAACCACACCTTGACCTGGTAATCGTCGGCCAGGTCGGCGTCGGGAATCGTCAGGCGGAACCACGGGCGGGCGGGCGACGTAAGCCCGGAATGCATGCCCGCGGCAAGAACCTCGTGCGCGTCTTCCGGCACACTGTTGAAAATCGAACCGTGCTTCTTCGCCCCGTCGTTGACCTCGGTCTCGCTGGGCTTCGACCACAGGCCCTTCCCCCGCCAGGGCAGTTGAAACTCAACAATCTCGCGCCAATGAGCCTCGAACCGGTTCCGCTGGAGCTTCATCTCAGCGGTCCGTTGTCGGATCTGTTTTGCCATGTCCTGGCGCTCAGATTCAGAGTATCTCGGTTGCATGTCGGCCGGTGCGGCCTGGTTGATCATCGTTTCCATGCTACTGCCCCAAGAGGGTTTTGCCGCCGGTGGCGGCCGGACCAGGGATGCCGAGACCGCCCGTCTTGAGCGTTCCGCCCATCCCGGCAAGAGCCGCGGCCTTCTGCTTGGCCTGACGCCGCGCCGCTTGTGATTGCGCGTCTACGTCCTTCAGGGGCTCGGTTGTCATGAGAGACGCGGGGGAGGGCGTCGGGGCGGGCGCCACGACCCGGGAGTTCGCCTCGTTCATGGCGTTCTGCATGCCCTTCTGGGCTTGATCGTACTGGTGCTTCACAACACCAAGGCCGATTGCCCCGATCACAATGGGAACCAAAGCGGGTCCGCACATATCATCACCTCAACGCATCATATTCGGAGTTGGACCGCAGCGGAGGGGCCGCCACGCCCGGGTATACCTCTGCTTCGGCCTCGGACGGGAATACAATCCCCATCTCGGGATCGCAGACCCTACACGCACAGTCTATCACGTCGTCGTGGACCGCGACAGGGAACGCCAGAAGTTCGTCCTGGAGGAACACCTTCACCAGGTCATATGGCATCCCCTGATAGTCGAGCTTCAGAAGCTGGTAGGGCAGGAAGAACCGGCCCTGCTCGAAGATCGGGACAAGCCGTTGAATCCGGTCGAACTTCGACGCGGCTCCGCCCAGCTCCCGGATCTCGAAATGGTAGGACTCGGCGTCCATCTTTTCCCGGATGTGCGGGATGTCGGCCTGGAGCCCGTATTGCTCATACCCGACCACGATCGGCCGGTATTTACGGACCAGGTGGAAAAGCGCCTTCGTCCGCTCCGCCAGATTCAGCCGATCCCGAATCCCGTCGATCAGGTAATACCGTTGATCGGGGGCGGTCGCGATCACCAGCATCGCGGTGTAATCTGATCTCTTCCGCTTCGTGTTTGCCGGATCGACGATGACGTAATAGTTCCAGCCCAGACGGGGTGAGATGATCGCCTGGCGAATCCAGTCCTGCTTGAATCCCATGGCGACGTCCGCCACCGGGTTCTGGAGCATCTGACACCCGAACACGTACGGGCCCATCTCGCGGCGTTTCTTGTTCAGACTCTCGCGGTCGAGGAGGACGGGGTCCCCCTCGAACTTCCCGGTCACGGTCGCCGGATACAGGCGCGGCGGAATTCCCCGCTCCATCATGTCTTTGTATGCGTCGCCGAAGTGATACCGGGTGCCGATGGTCCGGGTCGTGCCGCCGCGGGCGCCCAGGTTGAGGGAGAGCGCCCAGGCCTCGGTGGTCTTGGCGCACATCTCGGGGCTCGTGACGCTCTCTCGGGTCACGACGTCATCGTAGATGAGCTTGGTGAAATGCTTCGAGGTGGGTTGTCCATCGACCAGACCCCACGCCTCGACCGTCGCCTCCTTGGGGTTGCTGCTCCGCTTCACGATGATGCCATCGTCGAGCGACCACTGGATCGACTCCTTCTGCGGGTTGGCGAAGAGGATCTCGGGGAACAGGGATTTCAGGAACTCGTTCTCCTCGAGTTCGCGCTTGATCTGCTTGAGGAAGGCCTTCGCAATCGGCCTGGTGTGGGAGAAGATCCCGATCGTGACCTCGGGGTCGATCAGGATGTCTTGAATGGTGCGTCCGTAGGTGATGATCGTGGACTTGTAATGCTCGCGGGCCCAGAGATCGAGGTGCCCATCCGGCGAAGCCTGGACCTCGTTGCACCTGTCATAGACCCAGGGATGGTCCATGTCTTTCCGCTTGCACCCGATGTAAAGCAGGAAGAACAGGTCACGACGGCAAAGCGCCCGCATCGCCTCGTGGTCATTGTCCTCCAGCACCTGGAGATACAGGATCTTCGCCTGCTCGAGCGTGAGACCAATCATTCGAGCCAGTCCGCTTTCCGAAGGATCTCGAGGCGCTCATCGAGCCCGCGGACCACCGACACCTGGAGGGGGCCGGTGGTCTCGACCACGGTCTTTTCGACGAAGTCCATATGCGCCCGCCCCAGAAGCTCGGAGGCCTTGAGGCGGTCCTTGGTGAACTGCTTCTTGTCACGCATGATCGAGGTCCACATCGAAAGGCGTTCGAGGCGGGAAGCCACCACACGCCCATGGCGCCGGCTCCGTTCCTCCCGCACCTTGTCATACAGGCAGGCGCGGACATGGGCGTATTTCGGATCACTCATGAGCGCCTGACAATACCCGGGCGCCAGGCCGGTGATCTTGGCCGTCTCGGTCACGCACCCGGTGAACCCATCGACGAAAGCCGCCTGCGAGGGCGTCAGCCCACGGGCGTCCCGCTCAACCATCATTGCCATCGCTTACGAACCTCCGGGTGAAACAGCAACCACGTTCGGCGTGGCGGCCGGCGTCTGCCGCTGGAAGTGCTGCAACGTGCCCAACAGGGCCGCCACCGCCATAATGAGCGCAATCAGGGCGGTCAGCAGTCGGGGCCCGTCGTCCGCATGACGCGGAGACGGTAAGGGCCCCGGCGCATGAGCCGGAACCCCCGACGACACCGACACAACATTTCCGCCGCTCGGCGGCCGCACCGAATAGTCGATCCTCATTTCCATACGGGAGGTGCGGTCAGCAATCTCGTCTATCCGCCCTCGGATGTAGCCGATGCTTTCCATGATTTCCCCGTGCGCCTGGCAAGGTTTGTCACCCATGTTTTGACTTTGCTCCTCCGCTGGTGGCATGAAATCACCCCCGTTCACTCTAACGATATCCGGTTTACTCGAGCCAGTCAACCGTTGGCGCAGGCATGCCGAGAGCCCAGGCGAGTATCCCAAGGGCGTCCGCTGTCCTGAGGGAGACCTTGCATTGGGGAAACATCCTCGAGACCTTCTCGAGGATCGCCCGCTTTCGAGCCAGCTTCTGCGGGGCCGCCATCCCGGTCGGAAGGGGGCGGAACATCTTCATCCACACCACTGGCGCCACAGGTTTGCGGACCGGAATCCCCAGGCAGTAGAGGACCGCTTCGAGGTTTCCGACGTGGCGGCCGAATTTGACCGAGGCCGACGCCCGGTTGCCAGGAAAGTGAGCCCCTACCTGTTCGATGTAGCACTCCAGGCCTAGATTTTCCATGAGGATGGACTTGAACAGGGCGTGTATCGCGGTCATACCTGGCGGCATGGTGATCGCTCGAATAACCCCATTCGGTTGCCGCCATGCAATTCCGCCGGAGGCGCCCGGATCGATTGCCATTATCGGTTGTCGAGTTTCATTTTTCGATGCATTTTTCATTTTTTGGCCTTTCTCTCTGAGGGAGAAGGGTAGAGTGTCGATGATTCGTGCGATGCGAGGTTGGGGGTGACTCCTATAGTCACACCCCCACCTCTCGCAGTCGCGAATCGGTCACGGGGCGATCGCTCACAAAACTACCTCGCAGACACCTCTCACCACGTAGATACGCTTCCGATGCGGTTCTGCGAGAACTGGATACTATCCTCGCAGACACCTCTCACCACGTTCAAAAACTGTCCATTTTTGACGCGAATATTCACCTCGCAGGCACCTCGCGCTACGTAGATCCGCATCACCAGCGGGTTTGCGTTTTCTTGGATACTATCCTCGCATCTCCTGTTGTGATGCCCGTTTGCCTTGGTTTTTTCGCCTTTTGTTCGCCAACGAAGTGATGCGGGTTTGCGGGGCGTTTTTTCGGTATTTTCTAGCCTCATAGTATTCACGTTTGGATACTTTCAAACGCCCGGAAAGAGACTTTTTGTCACTTCGAGTATCGTTTTTCCGAGTTCCTCTGGTGTGCTGCAGTTATCCACCCGGGGAAACCGAAACCCCGACATTTCGATCGCCCGGAATGACGACGCCTCCTCGGTATTCGCCGGCCCATACCCCGGTCGGACGATGCGATACACGACACCCCCGTTTTCGATGATCCACTGGACCTCGTTGAGATACCGAACGTCAGTGATGACGATCCTCGGATCTTCCTTCCCGGCCGACCACCGTTCGATCTCCGCGGCCAGGCGCTTGATCCAGATCATCGGATCGAACGCCCGGGCGGTGGCACCCCAGGAGACCAGGAAGGGCCGCGCCTTACGTTTCTGCTCCAGGTCACGAAGATCGCAACCGACCATGTTGAGTAATGGGTATATGTCCTGTTTCAGGGCATCGGCGAACGCGAAGCGTTTCCACCCTGGCATGCCGGCCGCAGCAGTGTCCTTTCCCACGCCAGCGAAGCCCATCAGGCCGATCATCTTCACTCCATCCATGACTTCTCTTCTCCTTCCTCTTCCCGCTCGATGATTTCATCATCGGAGGGTTCTTTCGGCTTCGTGTATTTGTTGTCCCCGGCGCCCACCAGACCATTCCCGCGAGACTTCCCGGTACGGTTGTGGATTGCGCCTTCTTTGATGAGAGCCAGAACGGCATCGCGGATGTCGGCTTCGGAGGCGCCCTCCCCGTGGGTGCCGAAAATGCAGGCATTCCCGATATACCGCGGTGACGTCTTGTGGAACGACCACAGATTGCCAGTCTCTTCGCCCTCGCGGATCGCCTCGAGGATCTCGGTGGCGATTATGCTCCGGAGTTCCGTTTGCCGGACCGGGACGTAGATGCCCCGATCGTATTGCAGGAGTATCTCCCCGCCCGCGGCCGAGTAGTTCGCCTTCTCGTTCGAGAGCACCCGATACGAGGTTTTCTTCTTGGGGTCGTGATATTTCAGGAAAAGGCGGTTGCGGACCGCGTTATTCCACGCCGTGGACCCGGAAAATGTAGATCCTACCGCCTTACTGGGGTGAGACAGGATGACGATCGTGGCGTTGTGACGTTGGCCGAGGCTGTTGAGCCCCACCTTGACGAACGCGTTGACCTCCTGACGGTTGTTCTCGTCGCCGGCAAACATGTCGGCCGCGGTGTCGAGCACAAGCAACTTGGGTTCGTCGCCCATTTCCTCGAGAGCCTTGTCGAGGACCGCATAGAAAGGCCCGGGCCGGACCTGGCCGCCTTCTCCGATCGCGAGGACTGAGGCCTTGCCCACCCGGCACATCGACCAGAAGGGCCGATCCTGAGAGGCCTGGAACGGGTCGTGTTGCCGGCAGGCATAGAGGCGCCGGTCGATTTCGTCGTCGTCATCCTCGCAGGACACGTTCAGCACCGGCATCTGCCTCGTTTCCATCCCGAGCCACAACTGCCCCGCGGCCACCGCATAGCCCAGCTGGAGGGCGAGTTGCGATTTCCCGGTACCGCCATCGCCCGCGAACAACGTCGGACAGGTTCCACCCATGGGAATCCACCCGTCAACAATCCAATGGCGTTCCGGGTATGCCAGACCGATGTCGCGATACGGGCGCGTGATGGCCTCGAGTTTGACTTCCTCGAACATCCCGGCCGCCTCTTTGTTCTGCCCGTCTTGTGATGCGTTTCCGGCGCGGTCACGGGAATACCGGTACGCGTTCTGGACTTTCAGATACAACTCTTCCGGGCCCCATGGCGGGGAGCATCGGGGATTCCAGTGATGCATCATCATCCCGTGGCAGGTCT
>Ga0208958_1002108_pt1 | contig 17852 bp, 14 predicted proteins | sample RifOxyB1_FD_184032 | JGI IMG/M metagenome (GOLD analysis project Ga0208958, IMG submission 184032) | Soil microbial communities from Rifle, Colorado - Rifle Oxygen_injection B1 (SPAdes) | ecosystem: Environmental > Terrestrial > Deep subsurface > Rock core/Sediment | place: Rifle, Colorado... | reverse complement strand
AGGGGGCGGCTTTTCAAAACACGGTCTTTCAGACGACATAATTTTGATAGGCGGGGTTGGTCAGTTAAGACTTGTACATACTCCAACCAGTTAATATTATTCCATTTTTTCAATTTCGAGGGGGGATTTTTATTATTTTTATTTATTTGTTATTGTAATTAATTAAATCTTGAATAATAATTAATATGAATGTGTATTTCGAGGAATCTACTATGTCAAATCTAATTTTTACAGGTCAAAAAAATAAACACCTTGTTACAAGCGGGTTTGCAGAAACAAGGAACTACGAACCTTATAATGGCAAAGGTCACGAAGGAATCGATTATAAAGATAAAAAAGGTACATCTATTTATTGCGAAATAAATGGACTTGTTGAGGATATATCTTATCAGCAAAATGTTTATGGGCATAGAATTTTAGTTAAAACTAATCTAGGTTATCTAACAAAAGAACTCGAAGGATGTATCATATACCATATTTACGGGCATTTGTTCAAAGTAGATAACAATATTAAAATTAAAAAGTTTGTTAAAGCTGGTCAAAAGATTGGACAGATGGGAAATAGTGGTTTTTGTATGTATCAAAATAGTAGTGGAGAATTGGTAAAAGTTACAGAAGAACAAGCAAAAGACTCAAAATTTGAATCTGGAGTTCATCTACATTTATCTTTTTATACTGGATTAAAAAATACTTATTTAATTGACTTAATTAAACAAAAATTGAACTTGAATAATAACGATTTTTATCTTAATCAATGGGGAAAATACTATTTACATCCAGATTATTTTTTAAAATTTTTAGGAATGTATTGAGGATTATTGTTATAGATGAAAATTATATTATTAAAGTTACCCAGCGAATTATTTACGCCAATATTTTCTATAAAAAGACATTGCGATCGTAAATAATTCGCTGGGCATATTAAAAGAGTGTGGTAAAATAAGTATTATTATTCCTTAATCTTTTCTTCTTTCTCTTCTTTAGTCTCTTCTTTAGTTTCTTCTTCTATTATACAATGATATTCATTTTTAAATTCTTGTATTTTCATTAAAGATTCTTCTAAAGATTTTACTCTTTTAGTGATTATTTCCATATACTCTTTAATCTCAAGTTTACTTGAGTCTTCTAAATTAAAAAATATAAAGTTCTCAATTGTTCTTTGAACATTTAAAAACGCCCCCATTATATCAGAAGCAATTTTTTGATTGTTTTCCATAGATTAACTCCATTATTAAATAAATTTTGTATAATCTTATGGGAGTTACTATAAAAAACAACACCGATAAATATCTACTGAATACAGATATATATTGGGGTTCACAAAAATTATTCTATTCGTAAAAATATTTAATCATTTTGTAACATTGTTTTGATAAGAGCTGCTTTGTTATGTTCGCATCCAAATTTATTATACAATATATTTATTCTGTCAGATACTGTCGATTGTGCAAGTCCTAATTTGTATTCTATTTCTTTATTTGCAAGACCTTCAAGTAATAATCTTCCGAGTTCTTTCTCTTTTTCCGTTAATCCAACCTTCTCACATCTTTTATAAAAAATAAGTTCTTGTTGTTTTTCTTTTTCTTTATCTGTCATTACGCTTTTTTTTGTTGTCATTGCAGAAGTTATTATATTACTTGCTGTTTTATTTATGGTCGCTTTTCTATTTTTTATAAGTGCATCTGCTTTAGCTATTATTACTTCAATTGAGTTAAAGGGCTTTGTTATATAATCTACTGCACCTTGTAGCAATCCTGCAATTTTTTGTTGTTCCGTCCCTTTAGCGGTAAGAAAAATAAACGGTATATCTTTGTAATTGGGATTCTTATCAATTTCATTGAATAATTCTATCCCATCCATCTCATCCATCATTATATCGGAAATTATTAATTCTGGTTTTTGTGGCATTTCTTTTAGCATTTCTAAAGCTTCTATACCATTTATCGCAGGATAAACATTATAACCAAAAGAAAATGCCTCAATCAACATTGCTAATTGTTCTAAATTGTCCTCAACAATCAATAAATTATATTTATTATCATTATTAACAATTCTTATTGATTCTTCTATATTATTATATGAAATATCGTTATTTAAAATTACCTTTTCTGTCGTATCTTCTGGTTTTATATAATATCGATTAAAAGTTATAATAAAGGTTGTTCCTTCACCTACTTTACTTTCAATCTTTATATTTCCATTTACACTATCAACTATTTGTTTGACTATCGATAGTCCCATTCCGATACCTTGATAATTTTGTTTTTTGTGCGAAGATTGATAATATGGTTCAAATATATGTTGTTGTTGCTCTTCTGTAATATGTTTACCAGTATTAGAGATCGTAAACTTTATATTATTTTCATCTGCATTTAAATTGACTTCTATTAATCCTTGTTTCTCAGTGTATTTTATTGCATTATCAACAATGTTATATATGATTCTGTCTAATGCTTGTGGGTCAATTTTTAGATAAATATCTTTATTTATGTTTGTATTTGTAAATACTTTTTTTGTTAAAGCATATTCTTTAAAGAGTTTCATCGTTTCAGTAAGGATTTGCGAGAAATCTGAGATTTTACTATTATCATAGATTTGTTTGCCAGCGTTAAATCTTTCTATATCAAAGAAGTTTAATATATCTCTTTTAAGTTTATTTAAACTATTTGATACGATTTGAATGTCTTTATCTAGTTTAAGATTCATTTTTTTTATATATTTATTAAAATATATCTGAATTAATGTTAGAGGTGTCCTTAATTCGTGTGAAATATTAACAAAAAAGTCAGTTTTTTGTTGGGATAGTTGCTCGATTTCCTTTTTGGATTGCCTAAGTTCTGCAGTTCTTTCATCTACTTTTTGTTCAAGTTCATTTTTTAGATCGATTAGATCGCGATGTTCTTGATTAAAATTATCAATTAAAGCATATCCAAAAATTATACCCATAATAATAAAACCAGTATATAAAAAAACAGATGGAATTTCAATATTCATAGATGTTACTATACCACCAATAAGAAACGATATAAACATAAATCCAAAACCAATTAAAATTATATTCTTTTTAACGGTATTATATTCTTTATTAATAATTATAAAAATTACCATTGTTATAAGATATATAATTGCCCACAATCCAGCTAACAAATAAAAAAACATTAATAGATATTTAAAAAATATCCAAGAAAAAATATTTATTATTCCTATTAAAGTTAATATAGATTGACCTATATAAGTAAACAATTTTATTTTTTTTAAATTGTATATTGTATGAGAAAAATAAGCTATTGTTCCAGCTGATAAAATAGTAGATATTGTAGAGAAAATATATAAAATATTTTGTTCTATATTATATTTTGGTAATATTTGAAAAGAAATCATAAGACTACATATAGCAATATTAAATAAAGAATACGCTAAATTAGATTGATCTTTTTTTCTTCCAATAAAAACAAAAAAATGATAAATACTAAATGTTAAATAAAAACCGACATAAATTTCTATTACATTCATAATTTATAAACCTAAAGATTTCTTTATATGTTCTTTTTCTGGCATAATCATTTCTAAATATAAAGATATTGGTTTTACTCCAGTTTTAATTGAATGTATTATCGCTAATGACGCTAAATCTCCTGAGATTAAAGCTGATGGTATTCCTTCTCCCATACCAGAAAGAAATCCAGCATTCTCTCCTATTAATAAAATATTATCTCTTCCAAAATAAAATCGAGAGTCTTCTACTCTTAAATCTTCTAAACAAATCTCTTTTCTTATAAGATTTTCTAATTTCAAATTAAATTTTTCTAATAATTTGTTTTTAATTAATTCTAAATAGTTTTCTTTTAAATTGTTAATACTATATGTTGTACCAATATAAATTAAATCATCTTTTACACAGAAGTTAGAAATCATATCAGTATATTTTTTACCAAAAAGATAGTAATAATAATTTTTTTCTATATTACTATTTCCTTTGTAAACAAATTGTTTATAACAGCCAATAGTATTTATATTAATAGAATTATCTAATAATCTTCTAGTTGTACCTAATCCTCCATCTGCTCCAACAAGATATTTACAAGTAACATAATAATCTTTATCATTATTTCTATATTTGATTTTTATATATTCTTCTTCCTCTGTAAAAGAAAGAAAAAAACTATTTTCTATAATATTAGCTTTTGATTCATTGATTAACCAATAATCAAATAAATGTCTTTTTATACTTACCCATTCATTTTTATCAATATCAAAGAAAGAATTTCCTGTTTTTGACATCTTTAATGTTACTGATTTAGGATTAGAAAGTATATTTTCTGGAATATTACCAAAACTGCCATTTAAAAATGTAATAGATCGTTTTGATAATATTCCACCGCAACATTTATATCTTGGCAATTTTCTTTTTTCAATTACAAGTGTTTTAACTCCATTCTCAACAAGATGTTTTGCACAACTTGCACCTGCGGGACCAGCACCGATTATTATAACGTCGTAATCAGTTTGCATAATGTTTCTCCTTTTTATTATTCTTCAATTTCTTTGCTAAGTTTTTCAACTTTTATATAATTTTCTCTAAATTTATTAAGTTCAGATTCTATAAAAAGCATTGTATTTCTAAAGTCTTCTTGATTTATCGTTTTTACATCAGCGTTTTTAAATCTCTTAATATTTTCTTTAATATTATCTAGTTGTGAGCTCATTACATCTATTAATGTGTAAGATTCTTGTTTATTTTTATCCATAAAATATTCCTAATTTAATTACATTCTGTATATATTTTTATTATATTTTAGAAAAATAGTCAAATTAAAGATAACACTTTTAAAAATAAAGTATATAAATACAAAAAAACCCTCCCCCCCGCAATTGAAAATTAATTTATACTAACTGGTTGGAATACTGTACAAGTCTATTCAAATTCCCCACCCATTAGTCTATTCTTCATTTTATTTATCTACGGTATTTCTCGTCGGGAGTTCCGCTACGGTCGTCCTTGACCTTCGCCGACATAATGTCCGTTATCAGAAGTTTTGACATCCTTGTCAACTTCTGATAACGAACATTATGCCGACTCCCGACAGTTTTTACTTGCCCACCCCGGAGAGGCTTATTCTTTTTCAATTGCGGGGGGGAGGGTTTTTTTGTCGAATATATTAAACAAATTCTAAATATGGTATAATAAATTATTAATAATAAACAAGATTATATTTGACAAAAAGTAAAATATTTGTAAGAATAATAAAAATTATTGTTTTTATAAAACATTTAAAAAGTTTAGGAGAGTAAAAAATATGAAAAACGTAATTAGTATATTATTTTCAATCTTATTTTTGTTTGGCTGTGCTAATCCAGATACAAATCAAGCAAAAGAACCCCAAAAAGACGAAATTAGCGTTGATTTATCTAATATCAATTCAAATCTAATACCATCAATTGAAGATGTAAACATAGAAACAACTAAGAAAAAAGGTTTATTTCCTGAGTCTTATAAGACATCTTGGGTAATAAACGCTATCGAGGATAAGTTTGACTACTTTGGCTTTAATGGTAAAAGAATGAATGAGATTGGAGAGATATATAGAAAGGCTATTACTGCTAATGTATTATTTAGCATAGTTGAAAGAGAAGCAGAATATAAAAAAGTTAAAGAAGAAAAATATAGTAATCTAACCTGCAATATATCATACCAAAAGATTAAAAAAGGTGATATTATACTTGCAGAGACAAGAAACGCTTATTTAATGGGTGTTGACTCTGAAAACAATTTACATCACGCTTTATTATGTGTTAAAGACCCTACGAGTGATGAAGACATTGCATTTATAACAAATAATGGATTTGGAAATCCAGAAGTAAAACTATATCCACTCAATCAATTAAAACAACACGATGACTATGTCATAGTATTAAGATCATATTATCCGGAAAAAATAAACATTGATAAAATTGTTAGTTATGCTTTAAGTCAACTTGGCAAAGGATACAACACTAACTTTACAGATAAAGAGACAGATGAGAGTTTTTATTGTACTCAATTAGTTTGGAGAGCATATATTGAAGCTGGTATAAATATAGATTATAATGACCATTTGTATAATGATTATAACCTTGTGTTAGCCTCAGATATATATAAGTCACCATATTTATACATAGTTGATTTTAGCGATTAAATAAAAAAGTATAGGAGTTTAAAAAATGAAAAAAATATATTTAATTATCTCAATGATTGTATTATTATTTATAATAGGATGTAGTAATCCTACGATAACGAGTGAAAATAGCAATAATAACAACGATAAACAGACAACCGCATTACAAGAAAGCAATGTTGATTATAAATTAACAAGACTTTTAGCAGAGAACCAAATATTAGCGATAAAACAATTTGATAATAATTGGGATGGTGCTGTAATATCTGATTATTTTTTGTGGTACAATCCAATAGTAACAGATAGACCAGCATATATTGAATATAAACTAACTAAAAATAATCAAGACGCTGGCTACATAATTGTTAGTACAACAGAAAAAGACTTTGATATACCAGAATATCATACATCTGGTAAGGCAATGTATGAAATAATGCAAGAACAAGCAGGAACAAAAGATATAAAAGGTACAAGATTTAATGCTTTTAACTTTATGGTAGAATACACGAAAAATAATACTCCTAATAAACTTTTTATGGGATCATTATCAGATTTTAATGATATTGATACTAATACAGTTGCAAATAGAAGTATAGTAAACTCAGAATATGAAAATTATTTAAATAGTTATATTAGTAAAAGATATTCAATAGGTGATACAATTGGAGGAACAAAGAAAGAATTAAGTCAATATCATCAAATTAAAGAAGAAAATAAACAAAGAAATATAATTGAAAGTGCAAAACATAGAGGAAATCCAACTCCTCCATATCAAAAATATATTAATGCTCAAGTACATAATGCTTGGAATATACCATTTTATCAACAATATGGCGTTAGTGGTAAATTTTATAATTCTGGATGTAGTGCAACAGCGGGAGCAATGGTACTTGCTTATTGGTATCTACAACATGGTAGAACAAAACTATTTTCTTCAAGACCTCCTATATATTGGGAAAATAATAATAATGATGTTAGAGGTGTAATTGAGACACTAAGAAGCCCTGCTTATATGCACACAGATTATAATGGTAATACTTGGATTTATGAATGGTATAATGATGTATTTGGTTATCGAGGTGCTTATTATGGTTTGTATCAATATGTTTATAATAAGGGATATAATTATAGTATATGGAGATACTACAATGTAGATAATAACGATTACGACCCTAGTACAGAAGCAGGATGTTCTAGTATAATAAATGAATGGAAGACTATATTTGATCATATAGCAAATGATAGACCTCCAATATTATTTTATAATGATAATGAAAATGGTTTTGGTGGTCATGCAGCGGTAATACATACATGTACATTAGAAAGGAACGAATGGACATCTGATGTAAATACTGCTCATTGTACAATAAAGACAGGATGGGCTGGTGATAGAGCTAATCAACCAAGAGAAAAAACAATTAATTCTACAAGTTATTTTTTTCATGATGTTATAGTTATTGAAGTTCACAATTATTAAGATATTAAGGAGTGTACAAAATGAAAAGGAAAATAATACTAATATTATGTATAATAATACTATCACAAATTAATATATATTCAATTGTAACTAATTATGGTTGTCTTGATGAGGCTAAAAGTTTAGAAAATAAAAAGTTTTCTATTGGTGGATTTAACACAATAATAACAACACCACTTATTTTAATTACAGATATTTATACTAATACAATAGGAATTATAAGTTATCATTCTATAGTTACCGCAATACCAATTGGTTATTTAGGAGTAACAGGAAGATTTGGACTAAAATATAATATAGAAATTGGATTTACTCATTTAATATCAAGCCCATCTAATATTTATCAAATGATGACTCCTTATTTAGTAAGTATATATGGAGATTTTAGTTTTAAAAAATCTATAAAAATACAAAATAATAAATATTTTGCTTATAGATTTATTTTAGGGGTTACTTCTACTCCTCCTTATGGTATGTGGACTCATATAATATTAAAAAACAGTTTTTTATTTGGTTTTGTATTTAACAAATATAGTTTTAATATTGTACCATCAATAAAAAATAGTGTATCTATTAGTGGATATTTTACTGTTAGTCCAGAGATACTGGTTAATTGGCATTTATACACAACTAAAAAAACTAATTTAATATTTGAATTATTCTTATCTAATGAGTTTTATTTTCATGGAAGCGATAGTTGGTCAAGAAGTGTTTTTAATAGAAATAGTGGTTATATTGATTTGTTTGATAGTGCCTTATGTGTAGGCTTCTCCTTTGGAGTTAGTTTCACAAATAAATAATAATAAAGCCAGAGTAAAATCTGGCTTTAAAACTTGCAAATTATTCCTGCTAAGCAATATATAGCGTAATAACAATAAGGGCAGGAATAATTTGTAAGTCACATTTAAAATTATGGTGCGTAAATCTCTTTTGATTTCGGTTTCTAATATTTTTAAATATTCAAAATAGTGTTTATTTTTTCTCTCAATTTTTCTAATAATTCTCTTTCATGAGGATGAAACTTTTTTCTTTTTTCTAATTTATTATTAAATTTGCCAATAAAATTATTAGTTAAATTTTTAGCTATTCTGATTTCTTTTATTTCTTGATTTTCTTTTTGTTCAATTTGTTTTTTCAATTGAGATACAGAAATATTTTTATTGCAAATTGTCTCAAATAATTCTTTAACTTTTTCATCTTCATCTATTCTTGATATAAGATATAGTTTTTCAATAGATAAATTTTCTAAATGTAAAGTCGACTTTACATCGTTATTAATACTGTTAATTCTAATTGTAGACAATAATAAAATCTCTAATCTCTCATATACAGTTACATATTTATGCAGCTGTACTCTGCTGATTTTATGTTCTTTTACTGCAAAATCTTCTAAAGTTTCATAACCTAACTCTTTATACAATTGAAACTTTTTGAAAAGATGTAATCTTTGACTTTTAAATATTATATTCTGAACAAAATTTTTATCTAATATTTTTATATCTTCGTTTAATTTTTGTGTATCCAATAAATCTTTATTTTGTGTTGTTTCATAATCTAATAATTGAACTCCATCAATTTTAAATCCCAACTCTTCTTTTTGTTGTGCGGTCATTTGGTTTAAAGATTCTCTCATTTTATCTGCTGTGCTTTTTATTTCAAATTTAACCATTCTTTTTCTCCATCTTTAATTTTTTAAGAAGTTCTTCTACGAAATTTCGGTAGTCTTCCGCCCCTTGACTTGATTTATCATATTCGATAACTGATTTTGTAAAAAAAGGACTTTCTTTTATTTTTATATTTTGAGTTATTTCTATTTCAAAAATTTCATCTTTGAACCTATCTTTTAATTGCTGTGCAATCTGAACAGATAAGTTATTATTGCTTTTTTGATTTATTACAATCCCTAATAGTTTTAGAAATTTATTAAATTCTAACATTTCTTTTAGTTTTTTAATAAGTTGTTCAGTTCCAAGTGGGCTATAAAAATCTGGACACATTGGGACTATTACATATTCTACTGCTAAGAAAGCATTTGTTACTAAAATACCGAGTGAAGGAGGACAATCTATTATTATAAAATCATAGCTTTCTGAGATATAGTCTAAATACTTTTTTAATTTAAACCAAATATCAAAAGAATTAATTGTTTCTACATCAGTTAATAAAATATTTGACGGTATTATATCTATATCTTTTCTAGCTCTTGAAATTAGATATTCTTCTCTAATGTCTTTTTTTTCTCTCTCAAATATGATTAAAGCACTTTTATCTCTTTCTACTTCAACATCTTGACCAAGAAAAGCCTTAGTTAAATTCGCTTGTGGGTCTAAATCTACACCAAGAACCTTATATCCTCTATTTGCCAATGTAATTAAAGTGTTATAAGTTAATGTAGTTTTGCCTACACCCCCCTTTTGATTAACAATGGCTATTCTTTTTGATTTTAAATAAGGTTTAAAGAGGGCTTCAACCTCATCTCTTTTGAAATAAAATTTCTTTGCCGAGTCCGTTAATTTAAATGGTTTTAGTATTCCATCGTTCAAATACTTTCGGTAAGTAGCTTCGTTTAATCCTAAAAATTTAAAAATTTCTTCACGAGTCATATATTCATTTGTTTGATTTTCTTTTTCCATAAAAAATTACTCCTAAGATAAGATAAATACAATTTATTATATTTATTGTTTAATGTCAACCATAAATATAATATACTATAATAAATCTTTATTTTAATAAGAATCTATTATTATCGTGATATTGATGGCAAAACATATTAAATTATATAATATCTATTTTGTGTAATAATAATAAAATTATTAGTTTGTTATACTCAGAATATGCAATTGATTTGAATTATCTATCTTTTTTAAACTTTTTGTTTAACAACGCAGGCTATTTTGGGTGCGTGGCGTTTAAAAATTTGTTGATTTTTTTTTTAAAATGTATAAAATATTTAATATAAAAAAAAAGAACCTCTTGGCTGAGAGATTCTTTTTTTGTAGAAGTATTAATATGTTATAGTATGTATAAAACAATGTATAAAATACTAATTTCTACGATGTTTTAAGATAAAGACATATTAATATTTTCTTTTTCAAAAGTCAATACTTATAGGAGAGAAAATATGTATATTTCTGATGTTTTAAGAGAAGAATTCAAACTTGATCTAATTTCAACGGCTATTTTACAACATTTTGCATTTTGGATAAATAAAAACGCTTCGGATGGAAAAAATGTTAACAATGAAAAATGTTGGACTTTTCAAACGCTAAATCAGATTGCAAAGTATCTAAAAATAACAGTTGCTAGAGTAAGATATGCAATAGATAAATTAGTAGCAAAAGGTTATCTAATAAAAGACAATTTTAACAAGACTGCTTACGATAGAACAATTTGGTATTCGTTTAAAGATGAACAAATACTACAAAAAATTATATCTGAAATAAATAAAAAAAATCCGCCAATTAATTCGCAAATGGAAAAGATAAAATTATCAAATCCATCTGAAGAAATTAGCGAACCTATACCAAAAGCTAAAAATAAGATATCTACAAAAGAAGCTTTAAACGAGTCTCAAAGTAAACCTAAAATAACTTTTGAAACAATATCTCAAGAGAAAAAAGAGATATCTGCTACTTTGGTTAGTTTTAAACTTTCTAAAATGCAAACAAATAGAATAATAAAAGAATTTGATATTCCGTACATACAAAGTAAAATTAAACAATTTGAATATATTTCTAAAAATTACCCTAAAAAGTTTAAAAAATATCCTAAAGCAAGTTATTTATACAACTCGATTTATGACAATTGGGAAGATGAAGATTATTTAAAATATTTAGCAATAAAACAAAAAGAACAATTAAAAGAACAAAAAGACAAAGAAAACAGAGAACTATTAAAAAAACAAGAAATCATCCAAAAACAAAAAAACGAATATGAAAAATACATAACAATCGAAGCAAAAAAAGAATATCAAACTTTAACAGAACAAGAAAAACAACAGATTGACGATACAATTAAAAAACAAATTGGTTTAAATGCCTTTGTTATGCAAAATAATGCTATTTTTAATAGAATAATAGAGACAAGACGAGTAGAATTCGTTTTAGAAAGAATTAAAAATAAAATTATTTCTTTTGATGAGTTTTTGAAACTGTTGCCTGTGCAATGATTTTTATATAGATTTAAAAAAAAATTATATTTTTGTACCAAATTGTGGAAAAACAATAAAATAATGATATAATATATATAATACTTTTTAGTAATATTATTATACTGATGAGTAAAAAATCTATGTTAATCAGTGTTATTGGAGGTAATTATGACCAATGAAGAAATAATATCACAAATCAATGCAATAGCCGACAAGGATATTAAAATACCTACTAATATCCCAATTGAGGACTACACACACGAAGCAGAAAAACTTTATCAATGGAGTCTCGAAGATAAAGACAAACTTATAGGACGAGGATTAAAAGTTGAGTTAATTGATAGTTTACCAATAAGAATTATATCTTTAAGAGATGCAGAGTCTGCATGGCAATTAGCAAAAGTTGGGCAGGAAGATTTAAAAAAAGAATGGGCTGAAAAATCAAAAAATGCTTATGCTCTAAAAAAATTATTATTACATGATTTTGCGTTTGCATTTAGAGACGATAAAGAAATATTAAAAAAAGTATCTGCTATAAAAGAGGGGTCTGGACATACTGACATGTTCCAAGATATGAACGATTTAGCTTTATTGGGTAAACAATATAATAATAAATTAGAAGAGATAAAATTTGATTTGAATTTACTAGAAAAAGCCTCTGACTTTGCTAAAACCTTGCCCCCTATATTTGCTACTATAAATAACAAAAAAGGTAACTCAACCACAATTAAAAAATTTAGAGACCAAGCATATACTTATTTAAAGATTGCTATTGATGAGATAAGAAAATATGGGCAATTTGTATTTTGGCAAAACCCAGAGAGAAAAAAAGGTTATTATAGCGAATACATGAGAAAAAAGAATGCTAATAGAATTAATAAACCTAAAGAAGAAAATAAAAATATTGCAGTATAAATAACAATAAAACTATTACAAAAAAGAATTATAAAGCTACACGAATGGCATTATTCAATACTATTAACCGTCAAAACATTATACGAACTGGGTATAACTGTTACACGAACATACAAATTGTTATCGCTAATAATACTAAATGCTACACTAATAGTGTATAAATGTTATATAAACCATAGATTTTAATGAATTTTTACTACAAATATATACCAATTACACCTATTAATATTGAGATATATGTTAATAGATGTCATCTAATAGCTGCGGTAGAGGAAAAAATAGTAATATTTTAGCAAATAGATAAATATCTGCTCAAACCAGATATTTATCTATTTGCTTTTTTTTATTATTTATTTAAGATATAAATAAGAACTAACCCTAAAAGTTTTTTTTTATAGTTTGTATTGAGTGTCCACAATCATTTGATACAAACTAATTTTACTATTGATATATTTATTTCGGAGGAACAACGGAATAACATATAGATTCTTTTTTGAAATTAATTGACTCTGGGCTTGTATTGCTAATCTTTAGTAATACAAGCCTTCTTTTAAAACAAATATATATTCAGAAATCGACATAACAAAGATTATAAGAAATTATTGGAAATGTATTTCAAATCCATTCCTCAGTTAAATTATACAGTTTGTAGACCAAATTATCAATTTTTTTGTCGATTAGGGTTATTTTTTTATTTTTGCTATTTTTTTTAACTCCAAATAAACACCTTCAATTTGAACTGCTAACAATTCATTATAAGAATTGCTAAATGAACTCACAAATTGTTGTGGAATATAAGATTTTAAAAGGGCACTTTTAACAAATTCCATATAATCCTTATTCAATTCATTAAGTCTATTTACTAAGTTATCTCTAGGAATAGAGTTATATAAATATGTATTTCCAATTCCATTTATTTGATTTTGTTTATAAAAAATACCAATTTGATATAAATTTTGCATTTGAAAATTTTTAATATTTTTTTGTTGTAATGCGAGTAGTTCTGCATAATCAAAAAACTTTTCCAAATTAGAATAAAAATATACTCCTAATTTTTTTATAAGTAAGTTTTTGTGTTTATTCCAACTATAATTTTCAATCAAGTTAGAGGATTCAAACATCATTGTATCATTTAAAAAGCCATTGTTAAAGCATAGTTTTAAAACATCAATATTTTTTTTAATTTCATCAATCTCTAAAACAATCATAGTTGCTACATTTTTTATTTCATCTTTTTTTTGCAACTTATATAAAATAAATATAGATAATCCTGCAACAAATAAAAGAATAGTTTGAAAACCATTTGAATTAATAAACTCAATAAACTTAGTAAAATCTAACATAATTTACACTCCTAATAATTTTATATAAAGAAGTTTAACTCCTTTCAAATCCATTCCTTAGTCAAATCATCAATTTCTTTTTGTATTTTAATAGTTTCTGCTAAAACATTGCAAACTTTAATGAAATGCTGTAAATCTGTGCCGTTTAATATATAGTTATGTTTTTTTCGTTCTTTTAACCATTTATCAAGTACTTGGTAACCGCCGATTTGGTAATCCCAAATATCTTTTGGTATATTGTCAAAATATGTAGTATCATTAAACCAAACTTGATTATTTTTATATTCTACCTTTGTTACTGTCAAATCTGGCTTTGATACAGGAAAATTAACTATATTTGTATCAAAATCGACTTTTAACAAGTGTAAATCTATTAATTTTTGACCGATTAACGATAATTTATCAAAAAGACTTGTATCCTCTGTAAACGGAATTCGTGGAAAATCAATTTTTAAAAACTCATAGTATTTGGTTCTATAAGTTGGTGAGTATAAAATAGCATAAATATATCCTAAAATATCCTCTGGGGTCTTGTTGTCTAAGCCTTTTTGTTTTATGAAAGTATTAAAATCGTTGGTGAAATTTGGTATTTTATCCTGTGAGAATGAATTGGTGTCGGGGTATAGGTAGAGTGGAAGAAAATAAGATTGAGCTGATAAATAATTAATATCTATAATAACATTAGAGATAAATATTTGTTGCCAACTATTCGTATTTTCAGCTGTTCTCCTTATTATTAATCCAATATTATTTTTATTAATAAAATTTTTCATTATATTAAATCTATTTGTGCCTTTTTCTAATAAATCTAAATTATAAATAACTTTTCTTATATCAAAAGGTCTATAAGAATAGTTATGAATAAAATCATTTATTTTAATATTTTCAGTATTCTTTTTTGCCTCTTCAATATTCCAATCCCTTGTATTATGTAAATCCATAGTTTTTAATATTGTTTCAATATCATTTTTTCTAAAATCATTAAAATTATTTATTAATTCTTTTTCTGAAAATCCAACAACAAAATGGTCTCTATGAGTTTTTACCCCACTTGAAAACTCTCTAAAAATCTCCGTAATTTTCAAAAACTCATTATATTCGCTTTCTAAACTCAAATCCTTCTTTTTAAACCAAAAATTTGGGCTTTCTGCATTTAATTTATTCCATTCTACATTATTTATTAACTTTTCATATAAAAAACTATATTTTTCATCTCTTAGACTTTGTAAACTATAATAATAAACGCCAGTATTTTCATTTTTCTTTTTACCAGTTTTAACAAAAAAACTAATACAAACACCTTGTTTTATATCAAAAACATTTTCATCTTTTGACCCATCGGGACAGGTTTCACCTATATTACTATTGCCATGTAGATTTAAAATGTAGATTTCGTCAAAAGTTTTTGTAAGTTCTTCTCTCATTCCACGATGTATAATCCCATCTATAAAACTATTATTTGTAATAACTCCGATAACGCCTTTTTTAACCTTTTCCATTTTCCAATGTGCAAATCTTACAAACTTAATATAATCATCTGATAGAGGTTGAATATTCCTCTCTTCTCTAACCGCTTCTTTATAGGATTTCATTATATTTTCGATAAACTCAGTCTTATTGCTACTTGATACAGAATAAGGCGGATTACCCATAATAACTAAAATATCCTCATCATTTTTTACTTTGTGTGCAAGTCCAGCCTCTTCGTCGATGTCGTCAAAGAAATTGGTTAATAAAATATTGGTGTGGTTTTCGAGTGTATTTGTTAAATAAATCTCTGCTCTTTCTTTTTTGTCACCTTGATAATGGAAGCCAAAACTTTCTAAATATTCGTGTATTCTCAAATGACAAATAATATAAGGGACTGCGAGTAACTCAAAACCATAGATATTTTCAAGTATAAACTCATTTACTTCGGTATTAAATAAACCTTGATTATTGGTTCTCCATAGTTCAGTTTTTATAAACTCAATCAATGCTAAGATAAAAGTACCCGTACCAGTTGCAAAGTCCAAAACTTTTATTGACTGGTCTAAAAAACCTTTTTTTATATCAAGTTTCTCTTTAAGAATAACATCAAGCGAACGAATAATAAAAGAAACAACACTTTCTGGGGTATAAAAAACACCTCTGCTTACCTTTGTTTTTTTATCATAAACTTTTAGAAACTCTTCATAAAAGTATAAAAATGGATCAGCTAAGTTTTTTTCTCTTTTTTTGAGTAATGAAAGTTCTTTATAAGATAAACTATCTTTAATAATTTTTGTATCAATATTGTTTAAAAGTAATAATATTTCGTCGATTATCCATAAAATATTAGATTCCCATTTATCAAAGCGTGTATTATGAAAAATATCTTTTAATAATGGTATATAATGTGGAATATTATTTATAATATTTTCTTTAGTTAAAATAATATCTTTGGAAAGCCTAAAAAACAATAAGCCAAAACTCATAATTTGAGAATAAATATCTGTGAATAATTCTTTACTTAAATCTTGTATTATTGCTTTTTTAAAGACTTCATAAACTTTTGAGAATTGACTTTTTGTATCGTCAGTTTGTAGCTCATCAAATATAAAATCTCTTAAAATCCGTGTTCTTTTTGCAAGTTCTTCGGATAGTCTTTTAGTACTTGTTGTTATTTCTGGTGCAGTTAAAAAGAATTTTGTTAGAATATCTTTAAAAATATCGATTTCTTTTGTTTTTGGTTTATTGCTTTTTAAATCTATTTTACTTGATATACTACAATTAGCCATTATACTACCATTTTTAAATAATATAAAATCAATATAATTTGTCAAAATTAGATTATTTGAAACAGATAAGTATTTTTTTATCTGCTCACTTTCGATTAAGTCTCCAATATCTGTATTAATATCTTTACATTCAACATAGCCAATAATATTACTTGCTTTGTCAATAATTTTAAAGTCGGGAGACCCAAATTTAGCTCTTTTCCCTTCGTGAATAACAGTTAAATCACTTCGTTTTAATTCATCTTTCAAAAAAAGATTAAGCATATTTTCAAATTGAGTTCTAAAACTAAGTTCTGCGGATTCACCAGATTTATATATATTTGAAATTTCTTGAATATAATTATTAAACATATAACACCTTTTTATAACATTGTATCTATTCCCATTTTTAACAGAAAAACAACACAAAATCAAATGAAATATTTTTAATATTTTGTATTTATTTTTCTCTATTATAATAAAAGAAAGAGAAAGAAAGAATTTGCATTGATTTTTATAATGGAGTCTATGGAATACAAGCAATGCAAATTCTTATTATGCTAAACTAATAAAAAAGGAGCTACTTTAAAGGTGTTGCATTACAAAACCCGTAATCTAAAAATGGTAAAAAGTTTTTGTTTCATCATAAAATTTCTTAATTATTATTCTTTTAAAATAAAAATTATTACTATTATTGTAATAAAGTTTAACTTTTTGTCAATATTAATATTATTAATTTAAAATATTTTTTTATTTTATATAAAAATTACTAACATTATCGAAAAATAATAAAAATCCCCCCTCGAAATTGATCTTATAACCAGCAAAGACCAAGTCCGTCTATCAAAATTATGTCGGCTGAAAGATGCCAAGGATGGCAAGTGTTTTGAAAAGTGCGTTGACGAAAAAAGGAGAAATACCAAAAAGCAATTATTACAACATCAAAGACTATACTCTTATAACCAGCCTTTTTCGTCATAAGCAAGCCCCCTTTCCTTTTTCCCCCCAAATTTCAAACCGTTTCCACTTAACGGGGGATAGGAAAAAGGGGGGTTTGGGGGGAAAAAGGAAAGG
>Ga0208958_1002107_pt1 | contig 17854 bp, 12 predicted proteins | sample RifOxyB1_FD_184032 | JGI IMG/M metagenome (GOLD analysis project Ga0208958, IMG submission 184032) | Soil microbial communities from Rifle, Colorado - Rifle Oxygen_injection B1 (SPAdes) | ecosystem: Environmental > Terrestrial > Deep subsurface > Rock core/Sediment | place: Rifle, Colorado... | reverse complement strand
ATTGAACTAGCAGGATAACCACACTCCAAAGCAACCGCAGTAATAAGCATGTGAGAAAATGAGTGGAGCATATAATAAGTTATTCCTGGAAAATCCTCTCGGTCCTCAAATTCTTTTTCTCGTTCTAGAAAAAGTCGTCTCATCCCATCAATAAGCTGGCGACTACGCTCAATAACTTTAGGTCGGTTGGCCCATTCTTCGACTGTCACTTTATCAAAGCCAATAAATATGCCTTCTCCACGGTTTTCTACAGCTGGAACCCATGGAACTTTCCCAAGGGAGAGAGAAGCTCTGTGAACAGTATCATCATCATCGAATTCACCATCAATTTTTAAGCTTAGTTTATCAATTCTCGTGAAGCCGATAAGTGCACGAACTTCACGCAAACGATGAACCAATACAAGTCTTGAGAAATTTTTCATGAATGAATCTTTTCCCCAATTATCTTTTTTTATCGCCTTTGAGTAAAAATTCCCTACAGGCCAGTCTTTTCCTATTTCATCTTCCGACGAAAAGAGTGTTTCAAACTCAGCATCTTTAACGGATACGTTCTCAGAATTTTGCCCAGTTTTTTTAATTTCAGTAAGACATTTCCAAATCAAACCAAGGTCATCGCCTTGAAAATCTACTTTTATCTCTGGCTGTGTTCTTAAAATAACTTTCAACTCTGCTTCGTCTTCAAGTTGTTCTAGGCATGAGAAGTGTTTAAAGACTTTATCACCAAGAGTGATATTCTCTTTAAATGGAATTGAAATAACCCCCATGACTTGAGGAAAATATACGTTCGATGCATTTCTGATAACTAAACGTGATAATTCATGACACTCTTCTCGTCCATCAAAACCAAGCCATGGCCTTTGTCCATTACAAAACCCAAGTCCATCTTTGCTAGGTTCTTTTGCTTCCTCAAGAAGGCGAGATTGCCCACATGAGCACGAGACAATAATATCTGAAGCATCTCCAGAGCTTCCCGTTTCTGTAAAACGATAGATTGGTACATTGCACTCCCTACTTCCATGATGAATGAATTTTTTCCAGTCAATATCGTCAATATGTCCATGCTTGCAAGCTCTTAAAAAACGAACAGGTACCACTGGATATTTTTCCCCATCATCATCTATAAATTTTCTTTTAATTATTTTATTCCCAGGTACTAAGTATCGATCAGAAGAGTTTTGAATTTTAGTAGTCACAAACCAATACGGAAATTTATATGAAACCATCCCTGTGGTATCCTCCCCAAAGGTGGTCTGCTGAGCGGGGGGACTTTTAAGACTTTCTACATGCTTCAAATCTTGAATCATTTTAATTTTTTGTAATAGTCTAGGTTCAACGATCTCAACGCTTGTGTTAATTCCATCTAACCCTGCAACAATCACTGAGTGATTAGGAAGATCGATGAGCGCCCCTGGCCCAAATGTTGTGATGACCTGACTTTGACGTATTTCCCCTGGTGCTTTTGCCATAAATTAATCCTCTAGTCCTTGGCCTATTCTGTTAATCCAAATATTGACGGTTGGTTCAACCTCTCGCATGGAACGATTTGCCCTAAACTTTTTATATTCTTCGGGAAGAGAGTCGAGCTTTGGATCAAGATATGGATGAATAAGAGAGTATTGTTCTCCCGTATAGGTCAAAGGGGCATTTTTGCTTTCTGCGTATTTATAAATTTTTTCCCAATCATCGAGAAGAGAAGCTAGCCTATCGCTCAAATTCTTAGAGGCTTCTATTGTTAGATTATTAGCAGAATCTATTAAGCGTTCGACCAAAATCTTAGAAACAACTTCTTTAATTTCATCTTTCCTTTGAATAATCGTCGAAGCATTCTGACTTTGTTGCATCCCTTTCAAAAGATGTCGTGCTAATGAAAGATAAGTGCCCGCAAGACCTTTATCTAAAGCTTTTGTCGAAAACGGAGTCACGCTTGTTGTTTCAACATCGCGATAATAACTCTGATGATAAGGAAGAAACTTTTCATAGAGGGATCTGTCCCTGTGTCTATGTATATTGTATAACGTAACAACTAATCCAGGGGTTTCGCTTCTTCCCACTCGGCTTGACGCCTGAATATACTCCGCTGTTGTTTTAGGTTGGCCAAACACAAGCATCAGTCCAAGACGAGTGATATCAAGTCCAACAGAAATCATGTTTGTAGCAATAGCAACGTTTACAAATTCCGAATCATCGTATGGTTTTGAAAGACGAAACTTTGCAAAAGAAACATCGGCCGTATTTACACGAGAAGTTAATTCAAGAACATCAAATTTAATAATTCTATCGGCCATCAAATCAGATTTTTCTTCATTTTGTCGTTTTCTATCTCGAGAATAATTTCTTAATCTTGAATTGACCTCGTCCTCAATAATACGTCTCGCTCCTCCAAGCTCACGAAGTGAGTTAAAATATCCAAGCGCGGTGAGATAAGGATCTGCAAGATTTTTACTTTCCATTGGTAACAGCTCTAGTTGTTTTTGAGCTGCACTCATACTGCAAAGATAAGATCTCATTAAAAGATTTTTTGTCGATCGCCCCTGGGCCGCAATTCCAATATACAAACGTCCAGGTTTTTCCATTGATGAAGGAATAATCTTTGCAAAAAATGAATCTTTCGATGTGATCCCCGGAACTGGGAATACATCAACATCCTTTCTTGCGAAGAGGGCCTTTACTTGCTTTTGGGCATGTCGAACCGTTGCGGTTGAAGCAATGATCTTCGCCTTTATTTTTTTATCACCAATCATTCGTGAAGAGAGTTCATCTACAGCCGTCTCATATAAACCAACCATTGTTCCAAGAGGGCCTGAAATTAAATGCAACTCATCTTGTATAATCAAATCTATTGGTTTAAGAGGCGAAGTAAGACGTTGACTCCTCGCTCCTTGTTCAGATGAAGAATAGAAGCCATTTGGCCCATACTTTTCTACCTTTCCAAAAAGTTTTCCAATTTTTTCTTCCCATGGCATGGAAGCGAGTTTATCGACAGTAGAAATAATAAAACATGGTAATCTCTCATAGATAACTTCGTCGATAATGACTAAGGGAAGATACCCGATCTTGCTTGATGTAAAATCACAATCACGATTATCACAACGAATTTTGAGATCCTTCGGATGCTTTGAGTCTGGATAAAAATAGAATGAATTATTTTTATGAAACGTTGTTCCACACCATGGACATTTTTCAAGTGGCACTGGCGATTTTCCAGCTCTGTCTTGATATGCGGAGAGCATGGCCCTTGCGGAATATGGATTCCCATCACCTATAACACCCAATTTATTAGGTGTTGCTGCCTGTCCTACCCATAAGCCAATTTCATAGGGCCACTTGCCTAAATCGTTTTCCCGAGTTCGTCTCAATATTTCTAGAGCACATATTAAGGTCGTTGCTCTTTCTAATTGATCAAGAGTCAAAAGCCGAAGCGTATATCGCATGAGGATACTTACTCCTGCTGACGACATTGAGGGATCAGAAAGTCTTCGGTAAATCAGAGTAAAAGCCGCCACTGCCAAGTAAGCTTCAGTTTTACCACCACCTGTTGGGAAATATAATAAATCTACGGTCTCTCGATCTTTTGATTCAGGATTTGTAATCCCTCCGATATTCATCAATAAAAAAGCAAGTTGGAATGTTCTCCACTCTGGCCCCTTGCCATGAGGATAGGTTATTCTTTTTCTAGCAGCAATTCCCATTACCTGATTTGCAAGTTTAAATGCTTCAAATATTTTTGGATCACTTAACAGATCAATCCCTTTTTGAATTCTTCGAAGTGCCACATCATATTTTTGTAATAAATAATTACCTGTCTCAATTCGCTTCGTAATCCCTTGGGGAATTAAATCTTTTTGAGCAATAATCCATTTTTTATATTCGGAAAGAAGAGGGCCTATCGCTCTCTTTGCTTCTTCAAAACTTCCAAGTACCGAAAGATCTTCCATTTTAAGTTTCAAATCTTTAATTGTTGGAACATCAACTGGATCAACTTCGTGACAAGGTATCCATGAGGTTCTAATTTTTGTGCATAGATCTTGAGTTGTATCAAAAACTGCTGCTACACCATGTCCTGTTGCATATTCATGGACAGTCGAGAATTGTAAATCGGCAATACTATCATCTGGATCGTTCGAACTAAGAGCGCGTAAATTTGGGCGAGGACAAAAGCCATCTTTATCTTCAACTTCCATTTCTGCTTGAAATAAAAATAAGTGATCAAGTTGATCCCCTTGGCATTTTGTCTCTTTTCTATTTACTAAAAATAACGAAACAGATTTTGTGTCATCTTCTAATAGCCCATAAGAGTCACCAGCAAGTTTTAGTGATTTGAAGTTAACAGTTAAATTCACACCCGAGGTCACTGGGATATTACAATTTGTCTTATTCTTAAGTTCGACCTTTACGGTATGTTCATGAAAATTTCTCTTCCAAGTTGTTTTATCATTGTTCAGGATCGGCTCGTATTGGCCCCAAGTGCAACGCACTTCTAATTCGACAGACTGTTTTTTAGCAAGAAAACTCAGGCCAATAGACGAAGGATACCGTTTTATAAAAGCACTACTTTCCTCTGCTCCAGAATCATTTTCTTCTTGATCATCTGACGCCAGACTCGAGTCATCTTCTTCAATATCAACACGAGTACGCGCTTCATGAGGGACAAGAAACCCTGTTAAATAGTAAAGAGATGGTTGAACACTTAGCATCTCTTCTTGATATTTTGTATCTGATATCGGCGTTGGCCCAATCAGATCGAGACGAATTGCATCTACAACATTTTTTCTTACGTGACTTGAATTCATTGCTGCCTCATTTCTTCTTATGAAGTCCCAAACGAACTTCTTCCTCGTATCTTTCTTGGTTTAATTTTAAGAGTCGTGCCAAAATCTCATCATGGAGTTCTGGGGCGAATTTATGACGAAATGGCTTTTTCTTTATTCGTCCACTCGGCTCATCTTCATCCTCCTCTTCATAATCGAGAATAAAATCATATCTCATCTCGAGGTCTTGCCAGCCGTAAGCTTCAAAAACACATGCATCTAATTTCTTATGCAGTTCGCGAAGTTTGAGAACTTGAGTTTCGACCTCATCGGGATCATGAAATTTAGTATAGAGCTTTGTTGCTCCCTCATTGTTTAATGCCATTACCTCAGATCTAAAATCAAAGAATTCTTTTCCAATAGATTCAAGATTTATATTTGATTGATATTTTGAAGGGAAAGGAAAAGTTTCAAAACAATCGGTAGCTGAATATCTGGGATCATCCTTCATAGATGAACCCATAAATATAGCCCAAGCTTCATGAATACTTGATTGTACGATAGAGAACATTGCATAGCTTTCTGACGATATAACAACTAATGAATCTGAAAAAATTTGCTTGGCTGGTACAAGTGCAAACATTGAATACTGACTAACTCTTGAAGTAACGATAACATTTTTTAAATTTGAATTTCGTTTTCTTAATTCATTGCGAGAGCGCCAGTATTTCCACCATGGATATATTTTTACATCGTCAGCCTTTGCGGAGCGATATGACTTAACCTTATCTTCCAACAGCGATTTTATGTGCGGGATGGTGTTCAAATCATCTTCTGAGAAATCGTTAACATCAACAATATATCGATTCGATGTATAGGTCGGAGAATCATTCAATTCTCTACCTCCTAGATATGGAAAAATATATGCAGAATACCTCTTATTCGTCTTGATCAAGTTTTTCATTTCCTCGACTGATGAAGCATTTTCTTTTGGTGCCTCCTCAAACATGAATCCTGATCCCAATGGCTCACAGCCTTTTGAGGCAATATTAGAACTTCCAACTAATTGTTTGGGAGTATCAATAGGCCCCAAATGCAATAAAAAGGGAGTAATTTGACTAACTGTTTTATTATTTAATTCACAAACTAAATTTTGAGATGATTTGATTAAATGAATCGATGATACGATAACGGCAGCATTTCCAGGCCACAGAATTCTTTTTCTAGCGTTAAATATCTTAAAATTATTTGAAGATAGTAAATAAGTTAACCCACCTTCTCGTGTATCTCCTTGTGAAATAGTATTTGTCGTTATTAAACCAATAGTACCTTGAATGCGACAGAGCTGTGCACATCTTCTCAAAAAATATGCAACAAAATCCATTCGATTTCCTGATTTTTCAAATTGATTATATATCCACTCTTTGTATTCAACACCGAACGATGAAGATATTTTAGTTCCTCCTAAAAATGGTGGATTCCCGATAAAACAATCAAAGCCTGATTGCTCTCTATCAAAGACCTCTGGGAACTCAAGCCCCCAATGAAATGGAATAATAATTTCATCCATTCCCTCTAGTTGTTTCTTACAATACACGAGCAGCTTGTCATCAACACCAGCAGTAAAATAATTATAAATTGTGACTTGGTGTTTTTCTATGTTAAGAACACGTTCTTTTTCTTTTTTTCCATCAAAAAAACATTTTATAGCAAGATCCCCAACTAATTTCAAAGGAAGGATTTCGTCTGCGCAGGACTCTTCAACTAACCGAAGGGCGTCATATTGTTTTTCCTGAGTAGCACTTTGAATTTCTGCTCTTGCTTCAAGTGCCTCTTGAATTTTGTCTTTCATGTATGTAAAGAGTGGAAGTTCAGGACGATCTTTATAATCAAAGGCCATAATCTGTTTATTCGTTAACCCAACAAGAGAATCACCATGCTTTAAATTGTGATCTAAGAAACTAAATGCGTGATCTTTGGCAAGAGTTACAAGCCAGAGAGAAAGCTTGGCAAGATTGACAGCCATGTGGTTTTTATCGACACCGTAGAGACATTTTTGAGCAATTATTCGTTTCGCATAAAGTAGCTCATCTTCATCGGGAGGAAGTTGGATCTTTGTTTTATGATAATTCCATGACTCAATAAGCTTTTCTGATAATTGACGACAGGCTTCTACGAGGAAAGCACCCGATCCCATGGCGGGATCACAAATTTTTAAATCTAAAATTTCTTCAGGCTTTGGATTATTACCGAGTCGTTCAAATATTGGTCTGAGAGCGGTACGAACAATAGGTTCAGTCAATTCTCTTGGCGTGTAATGAGAGCCTGATTTTCTTCTCGCCTCACTCGGACTTAATACCATGGCGCCTTTGCTTAAACGATATGGCGTGGCCCTGCGATCAATTCGTTTATCTAAGATGTTTTCAATTTCTGCTATCGTCTTGGTGGCGTTTAACTCTTTCTTCAGTTTATCTGTTAATTTGATTTCAGAAATTTCCGTTAACTTTTTAGATTTGTCTTTTGCATCGACAACTTCATTAAGATTAACAGGAATCGGAGCACCATGAGGCTTTGCTGGTTTCAGCGCAATCGTTTCGCCTTTGGTAATATCAAGTTCAAACCCCATCATGGTTTCATAGACTGAACCAATCTGCTCCACATCAAGAGTTCTATAAGAAATTCGTTCTCCATCTAGGAGGAGGAGATTTGATAAAACTTTAAAAATAACACCATCGGATATTTTAGGAGCGCGAGTATAGTTTTCTGTTGTTGTTTTACGTCCTTCTAAAAAAAGATATTTATTGGGATCAAAAAGATGCCCATGTCTTGCGGGAAGGATAACTTTACCTTTCTCTGAATCATATTCAGCACCATCGTAAACAAGTCTGAATAGGGAAAGAAGCTGTGCCCATGCACCATAACGGCTATCCATTGTATCGGGATTTTGAGCTTCGTCTTGGCGTAGGCGTTCAAACAGACCTGCAAGGGAATAACTGGATTGATAGACCTCATCTGTTGCCAGAAGATTGCGATCTTCCGAGTACATAATGAAAACCATGCGCAGAAGAACAGTAAGAAGGCCTTCATATATTTCTTGAGGACTTGTTTCTAAGGTTTCTTTGAGCAATTTACCATTGTCTTCATCATTCGCAGCTTGAAATCCTCTTAGCAGCTCATAGAGTGCCGCTAAGACTTGCCCTGAAAGAGCGACTGACACTTTTGCCTGATATTTTCTGCTCAATTCTAAAATCTCAATCAATGATTGATTTTTAGGTGAATTAAAAACTTTTGTAGCAGAGAAAAGTTCATTAAAAGCAGCAAAGATCAAACGACCGCTTGGCTGATACATGATATGGAATGGGAAATCGATAAAGCCCGAGGATTCTCCCCTTGGGGCAAAGATAAGTCTTAATTTATTTTTTGATAAAATTATTCCAGTGGAAACGTGTTTTTCCCTAAGCAACCTCTCAAACTTGAAGTGAATGCTAGAGTTCCACGAATCTTCAGATTCACTACTTTTATCAAAATCGGTATCACTATCAAAAGCCTTAATAAGAATTACTTGGGAATCATTTACTTTTGCAATATGAGTCGGAGATACAACATCTTCGAATTGAAGATGTTTAAAGGAGTAATTCGCAATTGAATCAGTAGATTGATCCAGATCGGTATCTCTCCAATCAAAAACATCAATAAACAGACTGCGACAATTATCGAGACCTTTAAATGTAAATGATCCATCTTTTTCAATGCAAATATGACGAGCAAACTCTTTTTGTTCTGCCACGACAGTATTGTTGATAACCACTTGAGCGTCATCAAGTGCCTGTGGTGAAAAAACAAGACCTGTTGGATTTAAATATCCGATCCACTGCTGGTGTACATCAATATTTTTATTGTAGGCCATATTTATACTCCTGCCTCTGGCCATAAGTAGACCATTCCCAACTTTTCAACCCGAGGAGTATGAAATTCATAAATCTTTTTTACTTTTTCAGGCTCTTCCATAATTTCACATTTTAAACGGTCAATCTTTTCTCGAAGTGCTTTTTTGTCAGCTTCAAACTGAATTTTTTCTCTTTGGTTAAATTGTTCAAAATCAAATGCAGGCTGTAAGACATCAGGTTCATTTAAAACTTTTATTATCCTTTCAAGCTGGCTTTCTAAAAGTTTTTTGAGAGAGTCTGCTTCTATTGTTGAACGATCTTGAAGTGCCTGCTCGACTGCTGTCCAACGATAGGCAAGTTTTTGCATTACTCCACTCGAAAGTTCATCAAAGTCTTGCTGAATATATTTTTTTATTAAACTATGATCAACCTTTGAAAACCTTGTCTCCAGTAATGCTGTTTGCAAATAATTAAGAGAACTTTCTTCGCCTGCCTCTTTAAAAACAGTAAGTCCGTGCGCACGATCTTTGATGCTTTTCCATTCCGCTGAAATAGGAATAATCTCTTCGTGTAGACGTCCAGCACCATACTTGCTAAAAAAAAGTAATCTTGTTAAAAGGACGGCCCGAGGTCTCTTAACCTTGCATGGGATAATACAAACCCTATTAAGGTCATCTCTAACAAAGCCTTGTGCAGCAAATTTATTTAAAAGCCTTTTAACTAGGCGATGCTCTAAATGTAAGTGAACAAAGTTCTCTGAATTTATTGATTGATCATGAAAAACAATCGGCCGATAAGTTGTTTCTACTCTCCATTCCGAATACTTTTGATCACGCTTTCGAGGAGGTCTTAAAGTATCCAAGGTGCCTTGCCATGATGAATCTTTCATTTTTTCAGTAACATTGGGAAAGACAATTCCGGCTTTTCCTTCTTGAAGTTCGGGAAGCCCAGACAATTTCAATGAACAATTTAAGACCGATTTCAGGTAATGGTCTTCCATAGAAATCCATTTCTGTGATTTCTTTAAAAGTTTTTCCATGTGCTTAATTCTTTCTTCAACTTTTTCTTTTCTTTTATTCCTAACAACTTCTAATTCTTCTTCGATTATTTTTCTTTTTTTTGCATCAATCTCAACTGTATTAATATTATTTTCCAGTTTTAAAATATTTCGCCTATCAATTCCTTTATCAAGCAATGTCGAAATCTGATAATCTAAGACTTGAGATAAACTTCCAAGTTCTTTTCTAATAATCTCCGTTTTTTTAACCAGAGTTGCCAGTACTTTATCTTCGCTACGGTGAAGGTACTCAAAGTAACGACAATACACTTCACCGCTGGGTTGAAGTTTTCGATCAATTCTTCCGTTTCTTTGTTCAAGACGACTTGGATTCCATGGAATATCGTAATGAAAAAGATTCCAACAATGAAGTTGAAGATTTAAACCTTCACGTGCAGCATCGGTAGCAATTAAAATTCTAAGTTTATTTTTTGATGGATGCTCATTAAATGCTCTTTTAATTTCTTCACGTTTATCCATTGATGTCGGCCCATGAAATATTGCAAACCTTTCTGCGAAATCAACTTGATTATCAAAAAACTGCACAAGCTGATTTTTAATATATTCCTTAGTATCTTCATATTCTGTAAAAATTATAACCCGTAAATCATTCCATTTTTTCTTTTCAGGACATAAATTGCTTTCAATCCACTTAAGAAGATATGTTGCTTTACCATCTTTTTGATACCGTACTTTTTCAGCAATTAACATCATCTCATTTAATATTTTCACCTCACCGTAGATCAACTTTTCTTCAGTTTCTTCATTGCTAAACTGAGTTAGTTCTTCAAACATTTTTGCTTCCAAACTTTCTAGCTTTTCCTGTTCCAATTCAGCCAAATCGTGATCTTGATCAATCCCCGCTCTTATCATCTTATAATCATCTTCGTGGAAGTTTTTTTTACATTTATTGCTATCTTTAATACTTTTATCAAAAGATTTTTTATGCACTCTTAAGGTTTTATAAAAAGCTTCAGGCGATGAAAGTAAACGTTGCTGAAGTCCAACCAGGACAAGACCGGCAGAGGCCTTTATCCTCGCTTTCGAATTCTTCATTCTTTCTTCTTTTGCCTCTTTATATTGTTGCAATAATTTTGAAAGTTTTATTTCAGGCCAGGAATCTTCACTTATTTGAACTGCATTAACTTTTCTATCAGGAAACCCTTTAACGATTTCCCTTAAGTCCTCTTTCAGTCGTCTTACCATAATCTCTTCAATCATTTTAGGATCTTTAATTTTTTCAGATCGATAAAATCGATTTGGATCAAGAATCTCTAAAAGAGTAGAAAAACTATTTGAATGTCCATTATGAGGTGTTGCTGATAAAAACAAACGGTGCTCAAACCGCGGAGACAAATCTCTTATTGCCTTAGTAAATTGACTTTCAATGGCATATACACCATCACTAGCAGGAGCAGCATGATGTGCTTCATCTAGAATAAGTAATGATCTTCCCCTAAACTCTGTAAGCCAATCTCTCAGCATAGATGTAAATTCATCATCGATAAGCATTCTATGAGAAACAAGAAAACGAGAATGAGTTTCCCATGGATTAACTGCCCAACCGCGTTCTCGCCTTACTTTCGAGATGTATTTTTTATCCATAATTTGAAAAATTAAACCAAATCTATTCTCAAACTCTTCTTTCCATTGATAGAGCATCGAAGGTGGTGCAAATACAACAATATCTTTTGCTTTTTTTCTGATCAATAATTCTCTGGCTATAAGTCCAGCTTCAATGGTTTTACCAAGGCCAACATCATCAGCAATAAATAAATTCACTCTCGGGAGTTTTAAGGCCTTCCAAAGTGGCTCAAGCTGGTATGGTTCAATTTTAATCCCAGAGCGAAAAGGCGCATGAAATAATTCGGGGTCCGTTGATGTAATAGAATTCCAATTAAGATTATGATAATAAGCAGAAAATAGTTTGGGATCATCAAGATTACGAGAAGAAAGGTCTGTCCAATTTTCGCCAGTGTTAGGAATTTTATCTAACTCTTTCTCCCAGAGAACGGTTATCTGCTGTCCTTGAGCATCGTCATCAATACAACTAAGTGTAACAATATGAGAAGGATCTTTGGTTATTGGGTTTATGGGTTCTTTAACTTCTTCAACAATATATTGACGTTGCCGTATATAAACGGCAGTTCCAATTTCGGGAATAATATTCACAAAACGTCCTTGTTAATCATAATCTTTTTAAAATGACTTATTTCCTTCTTCCAGCCAACCTGTCTTCATAACAACGAAGGAAAACATCATTAACATAGCAATACATGTTCATTGTTTTTTATTTAGTAATATTCTAACCCTATATTTCATTCAGACAAGTAAAGTTTAATTAAAGGCGAAAAATTCGAGTGATCAATTGAGAAAAATTGCTTGTCTTCCAGCAACAAATAATATTTTTGCAAAAATTAAAATCCAACTCAACAATTAGCACAATTGTGTTCATTTAACCCAAAGTAAAACCTGACGATCAAAAGATTGTTTTTGCCTTAACCAATAAAGCTACATTTAAATCCCCTCCTCTTGCCTTTTATAAAATATCAATATTAAAATTATCATTTTCTACCACCGACACAAGTTATAAACATGCACCAATATTTATGCATAAAAAGTATTTTCTGTATTTTATCCTTTAATTACATATATTTGTCATAGTTATAAAATATTGCAAAACCTGAATATTGTCCTTGATTCATTCGCGATCTGATTATATACCTTCTTAAGAAATTTACGGAGGCAAAATGGCAAATTGGCAGAGAACCACTTTTCGAGTAACCAAAAAGACAAGAGATCGACTAAGTAATTTAAGTAGACGTTCTGGTTTAAAACAAAAAGAAATTTTGGATGAAATTATTAAACGCTCATCTAGAAATGGAATCTGGGATTGTAATCCGAGCGAAAAAATAGCTCAAATCTATCTTGAATGCATTGACTTAAAAGAGTCAGAAAGAATTACCTTTGAAATTTCCGAAAAAGCATTAACAGAATTGAATAAAATTTCCTCACTTCATTCTGATCTTACAAGAGATCAAGTACTCAACTTAATGGTTTTTTCTGAAAATTTTCATCTCGGCTTTCCATTAAAAAAACAAAGGATGGCATTAAGTAAAATCAATCCAGAAATTAGAAACTTGAATAAAATTGCAAAAAAAATACAAATCAAAGTTAACAAGATTTTTGTGGCTGATTCAGAAGATGATGCTAGGGGGTGTATTAGGTGGGACAGTTTTATCAACGAGCTTAATATTATGACAGCGTCCATTGAAAAATGGTCTGCCACAAGAATCTCGAAAAACAAATTGAGAGAAATTTCTGGGAGAAATATATGACACTGACAAAACATGCTGAAAAAAGAACATCCCAAAGAGGTATCACCTCTGGGCAAATCGAAACTGTAATTCACTATGGTGAAACCAGAAAAAGAACTGGCGGAGTGGAGGAATATATATTGACAAAAAAGTCAGCACAACAGGCGATCGATGGTTTAAAAAATGAAATAAGAAAAATTGAAAAGGCCATAAACACTTGCTTAGTTTTTGATGATAATACAATTATGACTGCTTACAAGTCATCGCAACGCTGGTTAAGGGACTAGAATATGGATGTAATACCATGTGCATTTGAAGAACTCAAAGCTGTCGGATATGCTTCAAAAAATATTCTTAATAACGAACAGGCTTTTAGAATCAGCAGAGATGCTTACGGAAAATGGTTTATTGGCAAGAAGATTGGATATAACCAGCCTTGCGATCGGATCTATTTAAAACTAGATCTACTTCCATACCTAAAAAATGTTTTGGCCGCAATCATTTCACTGGATGCAGAATTATCCTACTCAGGGGGACGAATTTTTTTATCAAGAAATCATATCTATAAAAAAAGAGAAGGCCAAGTAATTTGTATTTGTTAACCCAATTATCTTCAGTAATTTGATATTATGTTTTATCCTTAAACTTTACATTGCAACTTGTTTCATCAAATAGTTTTTTTCTAGATTCAGCTTTTCGCATTTGATTCGATTCCACTTTTTTCAGTGTTTCTGCAAAACTTTCCTTGGGATTCCAATTTTCAGAATTATCAATCGGTATATTGTAGATTTTGCAAATTTCATTTTCTAATTTAATAACCTCAAGGCCAATTTGGCAATATTGAAGATAGCGTTCCTCGAAAATGTTTTCATAATCAGGAGGGCCATCTGAAAACTCAATAGCTGTTGAAATTGCTCGATCTGCTGATTCTGCCAAGGGCTGCAATGACAAAAGTTTATAAGCTATTTTTGGATCAATACTTTTCCAGTCAATATCTTCAGGATATACAATTGGCCCGGGGTCTTTAGCTTGAGGAACAAGACATCCATCTTTAGCTCTTTGACCTAGATTTAATCCATCATCTACGGATACCAACCAACACTTGTAAATATATTGTCTCAATGCAATTACAACTCTAATTGCCAAGTAGTGAGCATTTTTCTCGTGTTCTTTTTTTGCAGAATACCAAGATTGAAGCCAAGAAAGCATCGAACCAACGATAACTCCAATAAAACCAATAAATGCTTCTTTCATAGTAGTCCCTGACGACGCTTTTCTTCATTATACTCTCGAATATAGTTGCGCCTACGTTTAAAAAATACTTTCTCGGATTCTGAATCCAAAACTTCTAATCGCCATTGAGACGAGATATTGGTATCTTTAACGAAATCTACAATCCAAATATCACTTCGATAATTTTTTCCAATAACCTGAACGTAGAATCGCCCCCTATAATGTGGATCATCGTTTCGATCACGCCATGGATGATTGTTGCCAAGATCAACTGAAAACTTTGGTAAATTTTCAGACAAGGAAACTTCTGCAATCTTTATAAGATCACGAGTTGTTAGTGTTTGTCCGTACTGCATGGGCAAACATAATGCCGCAGGATAAAATTTTTGAGCAATATTGGCAGATTTATTTGCATTTGAAACCATTTCCAATATTTCAACACGTACGTTTTCTATTGGTGGCCCGGAATGATATATTTCTAAATAATGTTCGAATATTACAAGTCCAGGAGTACTAGAGCGTGACTTCGCTACAATTGTGGCAAATTCCTTTATTTCAATCTTAGGCTTGAAAAGGCACATCCGTATTTTTTCTCCAAATAAAGCTACCAAGACTGCTAATAATGTCCCTATTGAGCTGAGTGCTGGCCATGACCACCAACATGGCATTATTAAATTTTCACAAGAAGTCACATCAATCATCCTATTCTCCTCGTGATCCAGCTAAAGAGGCAACCGCAGCTCTAACAACATGAAGACAAATTTCCGCAGTATGCTTATCTGGATTAAATCCAGAACTCATTTGTTGATATGGATGTATATAATTTCTAAAATCCCTAACAGAATGACTGAATTTTTTAACATCTAGTGAAATAAATCCTATTTCATGGGCCACATCAATAAACTGAGAAAGTGACCATTCATTAAATTGTTTAACTTTCTCGTCGAATTTAGGGCTTGCTTGAGCAGTATTAAAACTTTTTGGATTTTTAACGGCTATACCTAATAAAAGTCCCTCAAGGATGCTTCCACATAAAATTATGCAAGCAAGATGAGCATTAGCGTTTTTACAAACATGTGCTTCTTGAAACCTCTTAGATAGTAATGGAACGAAAATTGGCTCTATTGTTAATTTTTCAAACTCGGCACCTTCAAATGTTTTTTTAAGGAATGCTTCGTCGGAATTTTCAAATTTAATATCTTGAACTTTACCTTGTAGTTTTGCGCAAGTTGCTATGGCATCAAAATATGCTGGTGGTAAAGTGCTAGTTCCCTTACACTCTTGCTGATATTTCCAAAATGAAAGCAGTTCTTCTATTATCTTTCCCACTATAACATTCGATTCCAATTCCCAAAATGCTCGAAGTCTTTTTGCTTTTGAATCTCCATAAGTTGAGTATTTCGCATCGTAAATATTTATTCCTACAGTCGATTGAAATAGCGACGCAAAGGATGGATTTGAAAAATCTAAAACATAACCAGAGGCCATCCCAAATAGTTCTTCAAATTTCCTTCTTTCGAGCATACTTAAATCAGCCATTAATTACTCCTGACATGAATTTTTTCAGAAGCAGATCCTGCGTAAATTCCAGGTTTCTAGTTTCCACACTAACAAAGATTAATTTATCAACAATGTGAGAAATAAATATATAAGTCATTCTCTGAAGTTTCATTAATTACAAGATAATAATGATATTGATATGCGCAAGGGATTAAATTCATTTTTTTACACAATTCTTATGTACAACTCAAATTTATTCGTCAAGTTCACCATAAATTCGTTCAAATCTAACCAACTCAAAATTATCTTGATTTTTAGGACAAGATTTAATTATTATTCTTAAATGGAATTTTGTTTTAAATGTAAAACCTATAAAAATACTTTTGAATATCAAGAAGACCTCTATTGCGATGAATGTCTTGAACCTATTGCCTTATCCACCTCAAAAGAAACAGAAGAAAAACCTAAAGCGAAAAGAGAAATTTTATTTCAAAAAAACCCAAAATGTGGAATATGCGGAAAACTTATTAAAAAAATTATGAACGCCAACATCGATCATATTATTCCTAAATCCAAAGGTGGAGGTAATTCAAATTGCAACCTTCAATTAACCCATATAGTTTGTAATCGTAGAAAAGGTAATCAGACTTCATAGATTTTCTTAGTTAAAGACTTTAAAACCACCTGCTTTATGACCGTGATCGATTTTACAAAAAAAATGCCCAGAATTTCTAAGAAACGCCTCCGGCCACTACTATTGGTTTTTTTTAATAAAAAAATTTCTACTTAAGAAAAAATTGCAATACTTAAAATAAAGATCATCCAAACCAAGCCTTTAGTTTTTTTTCAGCTAATTTAACCACTCCTTCGTCTATATAAGTAGTCACAGTTGCTAGTGCAGCGACTAGAACCCCTATGTCGTCTGAGTAGCCGATTACAGGAATAAAATCAAGGATTCCATCGATTGGTGAGATAAAATACCCCAAAGCACCAATAATTGTGGCCTTGGCCCAAGCAGGTGTTTCTGACTTTTGCAAAACGTAATACAATTTTAATGCCATGAAGATAATTTCTTTGCCAGCGGTCAAGGCATGTCTACCGACTTTCTCCCAAAAATTTTCTTCTGAATATTTTTTTGAATATTTTTCGTATTTCATTTGATCTTTTTCAGAAACAGATTCACCGTATTTTTGATGCATGCGACATCCCCTTTTTAGGAGTTTGTAATAATAACCCCAAATTGTGCAACGGTCGTTGCACAATCATCTTCAGATTTTCGATATTTTGTATTAGCATGCAAGGTTAGTCAACGAGACTCATGTACTGACAGGCCCATCGCAATTTAAAACATTTCAATCCTTCATCACCATCTCATAAAACCTTCGGAGCTGACTCGGCAATGCTTCAGAAATATAATCATGACATCTATCTCTTAATCTTTCTGGATCAGAATCTTTTCCGGTAGCGTGATCCCAATCAAACCAATTCAAATTTAAGGCCTTTAAAAATTTGGAAATATATTCTTCCGAAATATTTCCTAGTCCGCTCTCCATTTGAGATACTCTGGTTTTTGAAATTCCCATTTTATCGGCCAGGTCTCTTACCGAAAGATCAGATTTAATTCTTAAGACCAAAAGTGATTTTGATTCGGTCGTTTTTAATACTGTTTCATGTCGTTTACTCATAAAATTCTTCCTTTTTTTAAAAAAAAATGATGGTAAAACGACGAAAAAAGCTTGTTTTTGTCCAGCCCTTTGGAACGCAAAGAATGCGTTCCAATCGAGCTTTGAACGTTTTGCAAACGCAAAAAGGCCATTTTGTGCTTAGAAATTTCTAACGCAATTGCTTGCAAGCACAAGTTAAGCACAAAATAAGCCAATCAGTGAAAGTGCCAGACAGTTAGTGACAGTTTGAACCCTTGGGATTTGGATTAACTTACTGAAACCTCGTATGAATAATATTAAATAGATAAATATTTTTTAAAATGCCTGTTCAAAAATGTGGGAGTTTAACTGGAGGTGACGGCCGGATTTGAACCGGCGATTGTACGGTTTTGCAAACCGCTCCTTTTGACCGCTCAGGCACGTCACCTTTAAATCGATGACACCTATA
>Ga0208958_1002105_pt1 | contig 17864 bp, 12 predicted proteins | sample RifOxyB1_FD_184032 | JGI IMG/M metagenome (GOLD analysis project Ga0208958, IMG submission 184032) | Soil microbial communities from Rifle, Colorado - Rifle Oxygen_injection B1 (SPAdes) | ecosystem: Environmental > Terrestrial > Deep subsurface > Rock core/Sediment | place: Rifle, Colorado... | reverse complement strand
CGCAGCGCGACATCGCCCTTCTGGCAATCGAGCGCGAGCATTGCCACTTCCGACGCCACAACAAAGGTTTCGTTGATGGCCAGAGCAGGCAATCTATTCGTCGGGACGAGCAGATTCGCGTCCAGATCGCACAGGCCACTCGCCGCGGCCTTGGATGCTATGAACGCGTCTATGGCCTCATGGGTGTTTGTTCCCGCGTGCAAAAGGTCCGTGTCGTGATCCATCGCGGCCAACAGTTGGGCAAGTGTCCCCAAATTCGTGTTGATCTTCGTCGCGGCCCCCGGCAACGTGTCGGGATCGCCTGCTATGACTATTAGAACAGGGGTAAAATCCATTGTCAGCCTTCTTTCTCTGTTTCGTCTCTGCTAAGTATCGTTTGCATAGCCGCTTCCACTCTGGCTAGACGCTCCTGTAGCGCCGCGTTCTCTTCCTTGAGTTCCCGGATCTTTGCCGCGTGGGGGTGCGTCCGCTTTACGAGCCAGCCGTTGGGCTTGCGCTTGAATTCCTGCGGAGGGGTATCGAATACATCAGCCATTTCAAACCTCGCTGCAAATGACGCCGATTTTCTGCACTTTCGGGGTCCGTGCCTGATTGGTCGTGGTAAGTTGGATGCGGTAACGCACCTGAGTCAACGGAGCCAGATTGATCGTCCCACCCCCAGCATAAGCCCCATTGCCCGCAGAATTCGCGCCGGTGTCAGGATCGACCAGGGTAATCAGGTCATCAGTCACACTCACCGCTCGCCATGTGCCGTTCGCCGCGGTGTTACCTGTAACGCTGGCAACAACGATGATCTGGTCCTCCTGGTATGGATGGGCTACGGATTCCAACACTATGGGCGTCGTGTTGCTCGCATCCGTGACCGTGGCCTCGTCAGGCGTCTCGAATTGCTGTGTATAGTAGTTCTCGTGCTGTCCGACAGGGACGAAACCTGGTGAAGACATGATCTGGACCCAATGGTCTCCGTTATCATCGGAATACATGGGCGCGGCACTCGTTACCCCGGCGCCATTCGTCCCGTCCGCGTCCAGGAGCATCGTTGCAACTATTTTGTTCGGATAGTTGAGAGGATCCTCAAATGTCTGATTGGTCGAGATGTAGTCCGCCGATTCCACATGGAGCAGGAAGAGTACTCCCGCGATCTGTTCAACTATCTGGTATGACCCGCCAAGGCTCGTCACATCCACACGGAGTTGCACCTCGTTGATGATCTGCTCGAGTACCACATCAGTGAACGGATCGAACGGAATCCACGTGGGATCAACGGTATCGAGAGTATAGCTCCAAACGACATGCGTGCCTGGTGCAATAAACTCCTGGATTGCTAACGCGATCCTTGACGCGTCGATGCCGGTGATGCTGTCGAATACGATTTGGCAATCGTTTTCAAAATTGCTCTTATAGAGCTTGTATTTCACATCCCGCTTAGTCCACGGCTCCCAAGTCCGACCATTGGGCGAGTGAAAAAACACCCCGTCAGCAAGCGGCGGCCCGATGACGTTCCCGCTCTGCACGTCAATATCGCCAAGCTCCGCGACCCACACCTCATAGTCGGTAGTCGAAGCACCAGGAACGGTCACAAAACAAAACTCCGTATTGGGAGCGAACCCCATCACAGAATCGAACGTAAACACTGTCTCTACCGAGGAATCCTCAGACACCCCTACCTCGTTAGGTTCAAGCGTGCAGGAAGAATACACGACCTGACCGGGTTGCCCATTAATGGTATTACGGATCTGCATGGTGATAGGCTGGACACTGGATTTCCTATGGAAAAAAACTCCTACAGCAGAAATGTATGTAATCTCGCTGCCTATCATAAAAGTTTGTGCTATAGGATCTCCCCATGCAAAGTCCGTAATCTCCACTTGAGATACCGATTCCAGTCGATAGGTGGGATTAGGTAGTCCTATTACAGTGTTTTGTTTTTGGACAGCAAAACCCGCACCAAAGAAATTGGTCTGCGCCCAGGAGTAAGCCGGTTGACTCCAATGAAACACCTTGACAGGAACGGTCCCTGTCGGAATGCCCTGCGGCATTAGAAACGTGCCGGTTATGCGGCCTGAATTGTCAGTCTCAATGGTCGTGGCCCCCTGGTATGTGTGAGTTCCCACGGACCCTTTTGGATCTTGGGCACCTGAATCGTAGGTGAAGTCAACGACTTTGCCATTTATACTAATTGCATGGTCCTGATTCGGAACTAAACCCGTGATGCGAACCGTAATCTCTATGGGGTTACCGCCTGGATCAGTGGTTCTTAGCATCGGCACCATAGACATATCAACTACACGGCTACCCAGATCGAGATTGATGGTGCCAGGAATCTGCGTAAGCTGTATTCCGGTTCTCTCCCGCCATCCAACTGCCCACTGTTGATTATGAGGATCCCCTCCTAGACTCATAAACGGGTCAATGCCACCATTCACTATTCCATTAAGCCCCCACGCACCCCAAATAGTGGAGTTTAGGTCAGACCCATCGGTAGCGGCTCCAGTGAGGTTGTTGTCATAATCCACATTTATAGCTGGTAATTGTGTCTCGTCGAGAAAAGCTAACGAAAACGGAGTGATGTTCATATCACCTACGAAGTTTTCATAAACAAAATCTGGAGCGCAACTCACCCATATGCTCGCCTGCAATTGCTGGTCAAAGACTTCCGGTTGATAGTCCAGGCACAAAATGTTCCCATTCCTGCGGACGTGAGTTGAGTTCACCAGGTCCACGGAGAGTAATTTGGGCTGTCGTGTAGCCGGCAAGAGGAGTGTCCCTGACATTCGATCCACCGCGGCGGTATGCTTCACGCCGTTCTTGTCGAAGGCAGTGTCGATCCTGTTGAACCCGGTCAGTGCGTCAGTGAATAAACCCTTGGCCGTAGCCGCTGCCTGATGCCCTTCAACCTCCTTTTCGAGGGTATTGACCACATTCCAGTATTCGAGCCTGGCTATCCTGTCCCCGAAATTACGGAGCCCCTGCTGAGTGATTCGCAAAGGTTCCAGCGATGTCACCCGCGCTTCACCAGGACCGTAGGTGTATGGCGCAATCCGGACAATGGCCAGTGATAGGAGTCCTGTTTGCTCTGACGGAACCGGTGGCACCCTGGCGGGCGAGCCGGTCACAAGGCGGAAATCGCCGGTGTCGGTCAAGACGAGCTTGTCCACCCGGCTCAAATAATAGTTATAGTCGAACGTCGGGGACTCATCAGGAACCGGCCAAACACCCGTAGTGCGGAAATCTGTGCAGTCGCGGAGGTTGTCGGTCCCGAAGGTCTCGATGCTCTCGTACATATCGAAGGAGTCAGGGCCGACATAATCTCCTTCTGTCGCGTGATACCACGCTTCCAAGGTGATATAGTAAGTCGCGGCATTTTGTGGTTGCCCGGTTATTCCGGTATTGGGCGCACCTGCGCCGGACCAGTCTATTTGAGAAGTGGCATGCGCGAGGGCAGTGGAGTTTTTCAGGAAAGCGTACCTCGAATACTCGGTCGCGCCTTGCCCGGGCGTGTCATTGACACGAAGAATGCTCACTGCATCGCTGATCGAGCCGGAAAGTCCCGTAACCGGGCTGCCGTCCAGCACTTTCGTCACCGTGGCGCCGGTAAAGACGAGATTATCCGTGCCGCCAACCGTGCCCTTGACAACCTGTGCGTCTGTGACCCTTACCAGAATGCGAGCACCCTTTGTGGCATTGCGGTTATAAGCGCATTTCACCCGATAGGTCGCTCCCGCGTTCGGCTCGTCACCGCCCATGCCCGCAAAAGAGATCGTATTCCCCACCCTCACAAAATCCACACCGTCCAGGAAATCCCACTTCTCGTCATGGCAGTCCGCGGCCAGCGTCGAGGCCCCAAGGATATCGAGCGCATTCTCGACTCCAAGGTCATCGATATGCGTCGAGCCGTTGTGCGTCAGCGTCACAACCGTCTCTGTGCGGTAACTCAGGTCTGACACGTCCTTCACGTAGGCATCGTTGATGGGATAGATCCGCGTCCCGACCGGAGTATGGCCCCCTGTTGAGATCCCGAGGATGGTATAAGCGTCATCGGAGACGCTATTCACGGTCAGATTCTTGCCATCAACTGCCTGGATTTTCAGTATGCCGCCGGCCGCGGTGCATTCCACAAGTGTTCCATTTGTGGGATAGGCATTGACCGACGCCTCGATCTGTGCGCCCACCTGCGCGGCCGTCTGGCCACTACCAGAGAGCGTCACCACATGGGCATTCCCGGAACCAACTGTGAGGCTGACCTTCAGGCCGTCAACGTCATAATTCTCCGGGTTCGAGGTAATCACGTACCCGCCCGGAATGCTGAATCCATCCACGCCCGAGTTATTCACGAACATCACATCGCGGGCTTTGTTGAACGGTATCGACTGCGTGGCCAGGGTCTCAACTTCAAACCCCATAGGGTAGGCTTTTCCAGGGTTGACTTTCAGGAGCAATTTTGTCGCATCTGTTGTGTGTGCCACGACTTCCATTGGGAAGTTCCGTGTCACATAGGACCCAGCCAGGTCATAGAGTCTCCGCGCAGCGGCAATGTCTTGCATGGAGCGTTCCGGTAGGAACTGCTTCGTCTTGGGCTGTCCATCAACGAAATCTTGGATGGGGATCATGTTCGGGTCATCGACTACCCACACCACGTCAAACGTGAGTCTGTCCGCGCCTGGTGCGTTATACGCGGGACTATTAAAAACCCCTTCATCAATGTTCCGAATGATCGGGTCATCCTCATAGGTGAGGATCCCTGGCGTAATCGTCACGCCCACTCGTTCCGTCCCGGTTCCGGCGAGAGTCACTTGGCCTGCGGGCACTCTCAAATAGCAACCGTCTGCATAGATTTTTGCGGCTGTGAATGACCATGTGGTCCCCGAAACATGCACCGGGCTGCCGCCCTCGATAACGTCGCCGTCCTTGTGAATCGTGTCCGCGATGTCCTGAATTGCACGATGGATCATGGCCGTCATGTCGGACATCTCCATGCGTTGAGCGTAGCGCCCCGGTTGCACGAGGAGAGCATACCAGTACGGCCGGCCGGACGTGTTCTCGCTGGGAGGATGAATCTGAGAGTCTGCGGCTTGGCCAGTGTCGTAGATGTACCCGACCGCGACAGTCACTTCACCTATGAAATTCCAAACGAGGCCGATCTTCTTGAAGAACCGGATTTTCTTCGCGCCGGTCGGTATGGTCTGCGGCTGGACTTTGACCTTATTGGTGCCGTTCAGCACTTCAGCGGCCGTGGTTGTTGCCACTTCGTCAGATGCCGTGGTCTCGCCGCCGATGGTCGTGAAAGTCGCGACGTAGGAATAAGAGGCGCTTCCAGGAGCACCCACAATCTCCGGTGTTTGGAGAATCGGAGGATTCAGGTTATCAAAAGCCCGGACATTGTAATTATGTAGTGCTTCAACAACCAAATTGCCCATACGTCGCTCCTATATCGTGTCTTGTCCGATCTTGCCCAGAATCCGTAGTATTCGTTGCTCCCCGAGAATCGTCTCTTTCACCGCCATGTTTGCCAGTCCCATGACATATCCGGGATCTGCCACTCTCGCGGGACTCAACCAATCCCAATGGGTATAGCCCGCTATGGCCTGGAGTCCCCACAATGCCGCGATCTGCCGGAAACCGCCCACGGGCTGGCCTATCCATGTGTCGTATTTCACTTCCAGATACAGATAACGGGCCGGGTCCGCGATGCCCGCCTCGTCACTGACAAACTGGTAAGCCTGGTCCCCGATGATGATCCCATCCTCCTCGGGCGGGATCTCATCAACCGGTTCACACAGCGAGGCCCTGTCCGCACGCAAATAAAGAAACGGCTCGGTCAGCGTTTCATCCGCTGGCGCCGGTTCCGGTGGGTTCTCCTCATCCTCCCATGCCGAGCTTTTGCCAAGCCCGATCCAATACGGCCCCGCACTGATGAACGGATAGCCGACCGTGATATCGTCGCGGTCCCACGTAATCCCGGCATTGTCCATAGTCAGCCAGCCGGCCATTCGAGCGAGCGTTCCCGGCGGGAAAGGCGGATAGCCGACCGTGATATCGTCGCGGTCCCACGTAATCCCGGCATTGTCCATAGTCAGCAAATCGGCCATTTCGGCAAACAGTTCAATGTCGGAGACGAGCCTCAGATACCAGCACTCACCGCCCGCCGTGGTCTCCCTCAGATCCTCTTTCAAGCCGGCAATGTCTTCAAGCGCATCCCGGACCTCAAGCACAAATGCCCCATCATGCCAGTAGTCCGCGGCCTGAAGCGCCGCGTCATCGCAGCCCCATCGGCCCTGCACTCCCCACACCAGGAGCTTTGATGCCTGATCCGTGACCTCATGAGGGCTCGTGCCATTATCCGCAACCGTATCCGCAAGCCTGACCGCTGTGCCCTTATAGGAATGCCTCCTGATTGCGTTCCTGATGCGTCGGCGATTCCAGGGTCGATCTTTTGTACCGCGCCAAGTGTGGCCGACCAGGGGGGCCAGGAGAGAAAGATATCTGTCCGGCACCGTGTCCACGTTCCGGAGGTCGAATACTTCGCCGGCCTTGTCATGGATGTAAAGGAACTCCGAATCGACCACGCCGAGAAAACCATCGAGCACGCCATCGGTATCGAGGCGTTGCCAAATCTTCGGAACTCTCTCTACGAGTGCTTTTCTCGGCATAGTTATGCTGCCGTGACGGTCATGGTCCCCGCCGTGAGTATTTCCCCATTGCCGGCTGAAACATCGGCCAAGGGGAGATCAATATCGGCCCAGGAAACGCCTGCAACGGAAAGGGCCGTCGAATGGATATCCGAATAGGAGAGGGTCCCGGCGATAATCTGACTGTTAGTGGAGAGAAGACTTGTCAATGCAGCCTGGACCGCTGAAATCACCGCCTGTGAGGAATAACCGGCCACAATTCCTATTCTGCACGTAATATTGACGGGAACCTCGACCGCATCCGAAATGATATACCTTCCCGTCCATGCTCCCAGGTGGCCCCAATCACAGCACTTGGCTGTTATCAAAATTTCCAACTGATCGGACATGGGGCCACCGCCCTCTGAAACGATAAAGAGTTTCATGTAAAGGTGCGGATACTGGCTGCCGTAATTACGATCAAGTGCCTGACAGTGCTTCACGCCGGCAATGCTCTCGATCAGAGCTTCATAGTCTGTCGTGGTCAAACCCCTGCGCTGGGTCTGAACCACTCTCGGGATCCTGCGTCGGAAATCGGAGATGGATTCGACCGGACCCCCTCCGGTAGCAGGGTCCCCATTGGTCGCTGTAATTTTCTCGATCAGGTCTGAAGGCACGCCGGTAATCATTCCGTAACCAGCATTGCCGTTTTCCGCTGCCGTCCTGAGGAACTGGACCGAAAGGGTTGAAGGAGGAAGCTGTTTCCCCTCAACTCCGTCTCCCAGGACCAAATAGACGGTGTTAAACTCGTTGTTCACAGGTTCCGCGAACAATTCCAGGCGGAAATGGTAATCAGTCGAAAGGCTTCTCCAGAAGCTATCAATTTCAGTCCAATATGTCGGGGTCTCTCCATGCCATATCGCGACCGTGCCGGCCGCGACGTTGGCACCGAGATTGTATTGAGCCCTCCCCGTGATCTCGGATATTTCGAAATCTCCCGGTTCGAGAGATAGGGTGACGAGCGTGCCCTGTGTCACCTCTGCGTCAATGCTTTCCTCATCAACAGGCAAAGTCACGTCCTGATCGACCAAATAAGTCACCCCATCGGGCCTGGTGAAACTGGAAAACCTGGGAATGAGAAGCTGATCGCTAAAATTCGGCTTGCGAGTCAGCGTCAAGGTGTTTTGCGCTGAACTTGTGATCTTGGGCAGAATATCAACGGTTTTGGCAATATCAATGAGACTCTGCATAAAGCGAGCCAATTCAACATAGCCCTCACGAAAAGCCTCGTCAATATAGAAAGCCAGTTGGTCGGACTCACGCGCGAGAAGCCGCAGAATGCTTATTCCTGCATCCGAATGGTTCAGGTCTGTGAGTTGGGGCACTTCCTCTCTGAGTCGTGTAATAAGCGCCTCAAATCTTGCCGTGTAGTCACGTCCTGAAAAGTTGTAGTCAAGTTCGCTCATCTTAATTCCGTAGGGTTGCCACTTCCGTCAGGAGCCGGGCCTGCGAAGGCACTCGTATCAGCGTGCCGACCGGAGGCTCCTCCGAAGGGTCCGCGTTGTGTCGGCTCATGCCCGCTTCCGCGGCATCCTGGACCCACATTTGCGCCAGATAAGGCCAGTATCGAATGTCGCCATAGAGTTTCCAGGAAATCAGAAGCCAGGTATCGCCGTGATTGATCTCGTAAAACTTGTCGTCATAGTTCGGCGGCAGATAGGTTGACCGGCGGAACCGATCATGCGTGATGCCTTGATATTCCGATTGTCGAATATTGAAATAACGGCTCTGATAGTCGTGTCTGCTCGCGTCGACCGCGGCCACAGGATATTCCTGTGCTCTGGCTTGGCGAGGTTCCACGAATGGAGCGACGAGGTTCCCGACGATTTGAGCGAGGATAAACTCGACATAGGCTAGAGCCGGTAATTGGCCCTGGTCGATGCCATACCCGGAAGGTTTGAACTCCATCCCGCCGTTTTCAGGGAACCGCGCCCGCTTTTCCCACCGGATAGTTGATTCAAAAAAGAAATGCTTCAGGACCGGCCACGTTTCGCTTGAGTTGGGCTCGAACAGGATTTCCTGTATGCGAGATCCAAATTCCGGGAGAGTGTCGTGTTCTCCTTGATGGGTCAGAAGAATGTGAGCAATGGCTTCTGCGATGTGGTTCGCGGGGAAATCGGTATTCTCCCGAATGGTCCAGGACTCGTTGAGGTATTGCAGGGACACCGACCGGGGATCTCGAAGGCCCTCCGTGACCTGCACGCCGCCCGTAGCGGGGTTTGCCCGAAAAGGAAAGGCTGTGCCTCTGCCGTATATGGGGTAGGTTCTCATGCTTGCTCGCCATTCCCCTCGCTGCTGGATTCTTGCGTTCCATGAGAGACTTTCGGAGACGAACCGCCGCTGCTATATTTTCCGAAATTGCCCTGCACCGTTTCCAGAATAGACTTAAAGAGAGGAAGCACATCAATCGGGGGTTGCTCTTGAATGATCTGTCGGGTCGTGTAGATTGCGCCCTTCTTACCGTCAGCCCATATCTGCGTTTCTCCGACACCAAGGAGAGCGAGGGCGCTGGGAGCATCGAGAATCAAGTAAGGACCGATCTTGATCTCGCCTTTTTCCTTCTTACCGGACCAATAGACGACCACGCCGCCCTTGCTCTGTGCGACCTGGGCGAAGCCCTGGCTGTTCAAGTCCATGTGGCCCGTAATTTGCATGTCGTCTTTGAGTATCTCTTCCGGGAGTTTGGCGGTCTGAGCCATGATGGTTTTGGATCCGCGTGTCTCTCCCTGGCGGTATTGACTCCCCTCCCCCTGTTTCTCCTGTGCGTCTTCTTTTTTGCCCGGGCAAATCGAGAACCAACCGCTGCCGACCCAATCAACGATGAACTGGCATTCCTGTTTGCCGTTGTCGTCGAAGAAGATGGTAGCGCCTGCCTCGGTCTTGAGTTCCCGTATGCGTGTGCCTTTCCTCACGTCCTGATCTCCAATGGTTTTGGCTTCACACGGTATCAGGGCGTTTTTCGGTTCAGGCTTCGCCGCCGGAGCAGGTCCGGGCCAGCATTGTGGCTCAATGTAGTCACTATCCCAAAAACTCACGGCCACGGCCTGACCTGGGACCATAGGCCACCAGAATCCGAAGTCGCCGCTATTGGGGCCGCAGCCGACTGGCAGGCCCACCACTTCACACCAGTTTAGCCAGTTGCCAGTACCAGTATGGTTGATTGAGGGACATTCCACCTTCACGCGGTTACGGCCTTCCGGATCTTTCACATCGCGGACCACGCCAAGGTGCAGCGTCGCCGCTTGCTGCTGGTGCTGCATCTCTGCCGGAATCGTAACTTTTGAATCCACACCTGCCATATTGCCTAATCCATGATCCCCGACATCGAGGGCGGATACGAATTGTAAGAACCGTCTTTCTTTGCCTCAGACTTCTGAATCTGGCCCCAATTATTGATTGCCCATCCCTTTGCCTTGGCGATTTCGCCGCCGCCCCTGCCTCGTTGGAGTTTTATTCCCCACCAGAAGTGCATGACGTTCTCCCCTGTGCCATAGGTGAAGGTGGCTTGAGATTCGGAATTGATCTTGCGGCATCCCACGTAAACCGTGTCCTTCTTGTAGATGTCCGCATAAAGGACAACCGGCTGATCAATAGCCTTGCCATCCTGCCCCAATGTCGGCCGCAGAAGATTGGAGATAGTCCGGTATCCATGCCCCACATCCCATTCCTGGACGAGCCGCTTGACGTACCATTTCCCGGATGCTTCCGGGCCGACGTTTTGGACGGTGAGGCATTTCTTCGCCTGAAGCATCGGCTGGCCGACTACTTCAAGAAATCCGACTATGGTAGTTGTCCCGGCCCGGTTGCGTCGATTGTTGATACGAATGTCCCCGATGGACTTTAGTCCAGCGTCAATCATCGACATGATCGCACGGTCGCCGTTCACGATCTCCGCATTTGGGAAGTGCTTCCCGAAATTAAACTCCGGTTGCCCCTTTATGGGATCCTCCCCGTCGCTCTTTTGCTTCTCTCCACACTCGGTCATACCCATCAGCCAGCGGATGGCCGCATATCCCGTCTGATTGTGAACACTCACTACCGGGGGCATTTTCTCAGGCTGTTTGACATTCACATCAGGGGTCATCTTGTGGCCCTCGATGATGGATTTTAGAATTTCTTTGACGTCGTTAATGTCGGAATTACCGGCCGCGGTCACTCCGACCAGGCGCTCTGTGCAATCCAAAGCCACGAGCCTGATAGTCGGCCCCTGCTTGGTTGGAAAATCTTCCCTCTTGTCTTTGATCTTCATTCGAATCGTTGGAGACACTTCACCCTTGTGGTAGCCAAAATTGAGGCTGATCTCCTGCTCGGTCTTGAACACGCCGGAATACTTGCCGTCAGGATTTGCGAGGGTGACGGTCAGAGAAGAAATGCCGTCCTCCACGTCCTCCAGGCTCCATCGCTTCGTGATCTTGGTCACGTCGCGACCTCCGATTGTAACCACGAAGTCAGGGTCATAAGTTTTTTGGTTGCCTGGAAGCAGCATTACTTGTATTCCGTCAGAACCATATCGATATATGCCTCGCAGGGCACAAGTCCTGGTGTCCACAAGGGGCCATAATCGATCTTCAGGTTCGATATGACGCAGTTGACATTAATGGTATCGCCCATGATGAAGCGCACCCGCGGGGGCCGTTTCACACTACCGCCCGCTGTGCAGGCGCACATGCCGTACAATTGCTCAATGGCTCCCTTGACATAGTCAGGGCCGCGGTCTGCCCTGGAAAGAGCAAACTTGATATGAAACAAGCGAGGCTCTGCACATCCATATTGCAAGATGGGCTGTTCCCTGCCGGCGACCTTGAGTTTGTTCCACGGGATTCTTTTGTCCCCTACAGTCTTATGGGGATTCCACTGAAAACCGAACATGCCCCCGGTTTCCGGGATCAAATATCCGCTCTGAACCGGAATGTCAGCGTCGGTCATGGTCCCGCCACTCCTGAATTAAAACCCATCGGATCACCGCCAAAACCTTGATATCCGGTGGTGCGATTCCATTCGATAGCCTCGCTGATCCACTCGTAGATCATGCGTCCGTCGATATGGAGTTGATTCTGAAGTACGATCGGTGGGGGCTCTGTCATTGCTCCAGCCATGAGCGCCGGATCCATTGGCGCAGTCTGCCCCGGCATGATGGGTTGAGTCAGGGGCTCCGGGCCGTTGAAACTGACGGAAGGACCGCCAAAGTCCACGCCCGCGGCTATTGCATCGCCAGCCAAACGGCCAATTCGAGCGTCGCCACCCTCTCCGAACCAATTCCAGGGCATCATGGAGCCAAGGGTCTGGTTGAGGCTCCCGGCCTTCTCATTAAGCCAGGAGAAGATTTCACCGAGAGTTGTCAGTGCTCCTTGAAGTTGGCCGCTGGCTGAATTCATAAGCTCCGATGGACCATTGCCAGAAGTCCAGCCCTCCACTTTCGGACCGAGCCAGTTCGCCAGACCGCCGATAGACGGGCTAATTCCTTCCATAGAGGTTGCCTCAATCCACTGAAGCCATTTTGTCCATCCAAAATCGCCGCTGGCGGATATTTTGGCCCGTTCGCGGAGCGCAAAGGTATTCTGGACACCATAAATTGATTCAAAGAATCCTTTGTTGTCGTCAATGCGCTTCGCTGCCTCGTCAGGGCTTAATTTCTCCATGCGGATCAATTTATCCATCTGCATGGCAGCGGTATTGATATTAAAGGGCGCACTGAGTCCCGATGCGATGCGATGCGCCCATTTCGTGTCTGCTATGGTTTGAAAGAAATTCGACATTCCTGTTGATATCCGCTCCCATGCCGTCCCAGCATCATCGAGCGTTGCGAGTGCCTTGTTCGCCATATCTTCAGGAATGCCCTTGGTAGTAATGTCCTGTCGCAGCTTCAAGAAACTCTCCTGGAAGCCTTCCTTCATGATCGACTGTATGATCGGGAGGAAATATTTCGAGAACTTCATGTCTTCAGTGAGCCTCATCCCCTTGTCCTGTGCCGTCTTGACCTGCCGACCGAGCATCGGCAGGAACTGAGCCATAAGCTCTGGGTTCGACATGATTTGACCGACCATAGGCGAGAGGGCTTTCAGATTCATCTCATTTTGGAGCCGGGCCTGTGACGCATCGCCGCCAGCGGCCTTCACCGCAATCGGGTCTTGCCATTTGCCCATACCCATAAGCAGGGCGCGCGACGCATCGGTCGGGAACCGGGTAAAAACATCCTTGGTGCCTCGACCGGCCTGACCGGGCTGAAAGCCCATATCGACCAGAGCGCCATAGAAAGACAGGGCCGAAGGAACGTCCCACCCTTGGTTGAGCAATACCGGCAAGGAATGTCTTGCCGCGGCCGATATGCCTGGGCCCCAAATGTTCGATTTCTCGATAGCCGTGGTCATCTGTGCAACGATCTTGGTCGAGAAGTCGCCAAGATCCACGTTGCCATAACCGGGAACATCGGCCCGTCCGCCGCTTTGGATAGCCTCCCGCACGTCCTTGGTTTGGTACGTAAGGAGCGTCTTGGTCCACTGCGACATCATTTGGGCAGCGCCCTCGCCCTTCATTTTCGAGAGCATGGAAAATTGAAGGACTGCCTCATTCATCTTGCGAAGATTCTCAAACCCGACTTCATTCACGTCAAAGGCCGATGCCGTCTGACTCATGGCCTGCGTGTATTGCTCCGCGGTCACAGTCCAGAATTTCGTTGAGAAGGTCCGGGCCGCAGCTTCCGTCTTTGCCTTGTTTATGGGGTCAAACGACACAGCAGAGAGTTCACCAAGAGCCGCCGCTATTTCCTTGCGGGAACGGCCCATCATGACATCACGGAGCATGTAGCTTCCGCCCTCCATTGCCGCGGTCCATGCCCGATAGCGCAGGAGGAACCAGGGCGCTGCTCCGAGAATGTCATTGACTGACGCGGGGCCGGAACCCTTCTTGGTGGCGCCTGCTCCTGGCGAAAGGATGGCCCCGCTGCCCGCTGCTCCCGCCCTCGGAGCCCGAATAGTCAAATTCCCTGTGCTTCCCACCGCGGCGCTATACCGAGTGACTGAGGCTGTAAGGACATCAATCCCCGCAGCGGCCTTGACCGCTCGACCGGTGACACTTTCAAGTTGTTGAGCAAAATGTTCTGTGCGTCTTGCCGCAGTGGCGAGAGAATAACTGGTATTGGCAAAGGAGTTGAGCTTATCCCCCGATTGCACGAGGAGCCTGAGCATGCGGGTAGCGCGTGAGGTTCCGGAAAGCGCAGCGGTCCAGTTCGTCAAGACCGAGGCCGACTGAGCCATAGAAGTGGATACTCTCTTGATGGCGATATCCACTTGGAGCAGTTCTTTTGCGACTTGCTGGCTTGCATCGACCAGGTCCTTATGGCCGCTGACCTGGTATGCAATCCCTATATTCTGGTCCATTACTACTCCGGTCGCTCTGTTTGATTCTTCTCAAACTTCCGTTGCTCAACCAGCATTGCCCAATTGCGCCGTCGTTCCGTGAGAGGCCAAGAAAGAACCTCGCTACGCGGCATCTTCATATGGTATTGGATGTTGAAGATTTCCTGTTCAAAGGCTTCGACGGTGTATCTGTTCAACGGATACAACGCCGAAGGATCCTTGAATCCCCATTGAATCAGGGGGACGCCCAACTCTCTGGTTATCCCCCGGGCAGTAAAAAATCGCGATGGGTCAGGATGTTGATTACGGTCTTTCGCCCGCAGGAATCGCACTCAACGATGACATTGGTGTCGTATCCGCATATCAGCTTCTTTCTGGCGCGGCGGATCACGGCATGATCCTTCGGTGGAAGCATCGCAACATCCTCGTAACTGAACACGGAAACGCCGTCGAGTTCACGCAATGCCTTGAAATCCGCCTGATTCAAATCAATGTCCCCGCCCGTGCTGGCTTCCAACTCCATCAGGAAACGCTCCTTATGGCCGTCCAGAAAGCCTATGCGGGCCTTCTTGCCGGATCGAGGAAGCACTACCTCAAAGGTCGGGTCCGGACCGACAGCTCCTTCAGGGACCGGGATCACTTCGAGCTTCCCCAGATCCAGGCCCTTGTCAGTATCGACATGGCCACAGTGGGGACAGCCGAAGGTGAGTTCCATGATTTGATCGTATTTCAGTTTGTAAAGCTCGACCGCCAGCCATTCCTGGTCAGGTACTAGGAGGTCCAGGATGTCCTTCTCCTTGATCTCGCCCCGACCGTCGATGGAAACCACATGCGCGGCGAGGTATTCCGGCATAACCTCAAAGACTCGCTTGTTCTTCTTGAGGAGTATGCGGTCCAGATATCCGTCGCCCTCCTGAATAACGACCTCCTTATGAGAGATCGGCAAAATTACAGTAGATTGCAGAGATTGGGTCATAAATCACCTATGCGGGATCGCGTCGGTCGAAAGCTATCTCGACTTCCTCGATCACGTCCTTGTTTTCACTCAGGCCCGATCGATTCCCAGGGCTATAGTCCACTACCCAAGCATTGTAGTAATGCCAAGTGCGGACAGGATTGCCAGCGGGAAGCAACTCAAAGAAACTCAGGACGAAGGTGTAATCGGCCTTGTTTCCGCCATTGCCAGTCAAGGGGTTTTGTGCAGAATTCAGGAACTTTACCCACATATCCTGCCCCGGACCATCAATGGGGACTACGTTTTTGATTCGTGCGTTCCCGTATTTGATCATCCCGGCTTCTTTGGAGGCGTGGTTCTGGCCCGCTCCCGCATGTTCAGTAACGCCGTGACTCCTTTTGCCAGGGTCAAATTCCTGGACCAACGCCGAAGGAACCCCGTTGATCTCGACCCGGAATTTGAATTCCTTGAGTCGATTTATACTACTGGCTTCAATGGTCATCGTTTAAGCCTCCTTATGTCACGATCCATCCGGGAAGTTCTTTAAGCTCGAGGTAATTCTCGAATGCCTCGCCTGTTCTGATCAGGCCGAGCTCAAATTCGAGATAGTAGATTGTCCTGGTCGGCTGGATGAGCGCCCGACAATGGTAGATGCCCCTGTCAATATCCAGGCCGCTGTTGAGTTTGGCGTTCTTGAGAACCCCGCCGTCGAAATAGGCATCCTCGTCACACTGAAGAGCGTAGTCATAGATCGCATAGCGGCTTTTCCAATCGTCAAAAGCAGGCTTCAGGACCCGCCAGATTTCACGCCATGTGACCGGATGGTTGGGTTCAAAAATGAAGGTTCTGAGCACCGGCATCAGCATCCTGTTCATCGCAGTTATGAACCGGACGACATTCAACTCCCGGAGCGCGGAAGCCGGTCGCCAACTAGTGCGCTGCTCCCAAAACATCCCGCCCTCGATGCCAGGCATGTGGCTAATGAACAGGTAATTGATGCCATTCTCCGCAAACAGGTCCGCGTACCCTGTGCTCCTGTATGCCTGAATGTTAAAGTCGATGTCCTCCATGAGAGTGACTTTGCCCCGTCGAGGACCGACCGGCGAGTAGTGATACCCATAGTTGTTGTCCGTCTTTGCCAGACAAGAGGCCAGGTGCCCGAGACATGAAACGAACTTCCTGGAATCGTCCATGTCGTCATAGACCTTTGGGAAACCGAAGAAGATCGAAAATCGGTGACTGTTAAAGGCCGGATGACTCCACGGCGCGTTTCCAAGCCGCCAATCAACCACTTCCTCCGGTTCCATGCCGAAAGGCACCTGACCATAACTGATCATGTCGCCGCGGGACTCACAGTAGGCAATCATGGCTTGGTAAACCGTGACCGAAGTGGTCCCTGGAATCATCAAATCCATAGACATGTAAAAATTGCGATCAGCCGAATACATGCCCGTCTGCGCCGTTGCATCCCCGATCCAATCTGCTTCTTCCATGTCCCCGCCGTCATCTCCGCCGGTCAGCGGAGTGCCATAAAGATTCACAAGGGGCATATTGGCAGGATCAGTATTGGCCGAATCGAGGTCTGTCACCACCACGAGCCTGGAACGCTCGCTGATGTAAGTCGGCGCATATCGCAGGCTCGTAGAGTCCATCACCAGGTCGGCATAGTCCTCAGTGAGCGTGCCGTCCCTTTCGTAGATGACTTTCACGTTGAAAGCTATGCCCGGAAAGAGGTTTGAATCCGAAATCTGAATCTTCAGAGAATCGCCCCATAATCCGGGGTCTTTAGCCTCGAATTTCAAGGTAGGCAAAGATGAACCTGTGGCCCCTGTCTGCTCCGTAGTTACAAAACCGAGCGTAGTCTGAGCCGTCCCGGTGCTTTTCACCTGGATGGTTGCTGTCTCCCCGGTTGCCGTGGTCGTCAAACGGACTGCGCCGTTAACTACGCTCGCCCTCGCTCCGGTCAGGGCGGCAAGCTGTGTGGCAACTTGGGAAGCGGTCAGGGTGAAATTCCCGGTTTCGCCCAAGAGTGGGGTCAATGTGAAGGGTTGGTCGGCTCCTCCGTTCACCGAGATAGCCAGAGCATCCGTGCCTGCATCTGCCGCGAATGTCCCCTCGACAAAGCCCAGCGAGGAATAACTGTCATTCGCCACGGTCTGAATTTCCAGATCGTCTGTCACGGTATTGGCCGTAATCTTGACCTTGTTGTCCGAAATAGAGGCTGTAAGATTGGTCGTCCCGGCATTTATGTCGTCAACGATCTGCTGGGCAGTTCGCGCCGAACCCTGCGTCAAAGTTACAGTCTCCGCGTCGTGGGTGCCCACCTTGATCTTGAAAGCATCATTAGCGCCTGTTACGATAAGGAACGGCCCGACCTCGCCGCCCGTCACAGCTCCAGCCTTGGCAGGACTGAGCGTGAACGGCCCGACCGCACCTGTCACCATAGCGGCCAAGGGAATGGCCCCTCTGTCATCGAGGGAGACATTCGACTTCAGTGCCGTGATGGTGGAGATATCGTGAATGTCGTCGTAGTGAGCGGCCCTGCACAGAATGAGGCGACCGCCTTGGCGTAGTGCCATTTCGCAGACAAGCGGGTCTGTGGTCCAGGGAACCTTGCCACCGTAGATCCTGCGGTATTCCTCCAAGGTGGAGATGACCCGCGGCTCGCCTATGGGTCCGCGTTCGGCCTGAATGACCATGAAAACATAACCCTTCACCAGCTCGTCCACGAACTGAGAAAGGTCGTTGATCGTGAAGATTGCTCTTGCGGCTCCTAGTGTCATTTGTTACCTCCCCGCGGCAGCATCGACTATTTTGATGACGCCTGCCTTTTCGAGCCTCCGCACATGGGGAGGCAGGAGTTTCTTCGGAATGGCTCGGCTTCGG